>PVMK01118226.1_pt1 | contig 12932 bp, 18 predicted proteins | sample 1853481 | NCBI WGS metagenome assembly PVMK01 (sample SAMN08533507, study PRJNA380276) | Marine sediment metagenome, whole genome shotgun sequencing project.
TAGAAAATAAAACAGTGTATTTCGTTTCAATTTCTGGAAAAACCATATCAAATATCAAAGTCGCAAAAATAGCAAAGAAATCAATTGCCATTACCTCAAAGCCTCAAAGCAGACTAGCAAAATCTTGCGATGCATCCATTATACTTTCATCTCCAAATTCTGATGTTTTTACAGCAGGAAGTATCAGTTTTTTAGAAAGTGCACTAACTTGCATCTCTCTGGTTAACTCAATTATAATTCCAGAGAGTGAGGCTATTTTCAAACAAGCTTACTTTGATGCTAAAAAATCAAAGATTGGAAAAAGAATTTTTGTTCTTGGAAACATGCATACTTTTCCTGTGGCAATGTATTGTGCTGCAAAATTTTATGAGCTTTTAGGGCTTGATGCTCACTTTGAACAAATTGAGCAATTCTCTCACATGGAGTTATTTTCTGCAAAAAAAGGTGATACCGTAATAATTTTTGAAGAAAAAAACTCTCACAATGCACAGCTTGAAAAGAATCTCAAAAAAGTAGGACTACATGTAATTCATCCTGTTTGGGACTCTAAAAATAAAATCTCTCAAATTATTTTTTATACTTTTTTTTCACAACTATTACCGCTTTTTGGAGCAAAAAAAAGACACAAAAAAGATTGTCATTTTGTATTGGCAAAAAATCTTCGTAGTGTAAGTGATAAAATGATCTACTGATCTGCTTTCTCATAAGATTTAATACCTGAATATCGTGGTTTGCGAATATGGTAAAATTCAAGTCGACAACTGAGGTTCTCAAAATTATTAAAAACAAGGAACAGATTCGAAACTTTGGTGTTATTGCTCACGTTGATCATGGTAAAACAACCATGAGTGATAGTTTGTTGGCGTATTCTGGGATTATTGCTCCATCATCTGCCGGTAAAGCACTGGCAATGGATTTTGATAAAGAAGAACAAGCAAGAGGAATCACAATTTATCAGGCAAATGTTACATTACACTTTACACAAAAAGACACTGAATATGTCATAAACATGATTGATACGCCTGGCCACGTTGACTTTAGTGGCAGAGTAATTAGAAGTCTTAGGGCGATTGATGGTGCAGTGGTTGTCTGTGATGCCGTAGAGGGAATTATGACTCAGACTGAAACTGTTACAAGAATGGCACTTGAAGAAAGAGTAAAACCGGTTCTTTTTATCAACAAAGTAGATAGACTCATCAAAGAACTTAGGCTAACACCTGAGAAAATGCAGGAAACTCTTGCTGATCTAGTTACTAGCTTTAATCAACTCATAGAGACCTATGCAGAACCAGAATACAAAGAAAAATGGAAGGTATCAATTCAAGATGCTAGTGTGACATTTGGCTCTGCTAAAGATAGATGGGCAATTAATCTAGATATAATGAAAGAAAGAGGAATTTCGTTTAAAGATGTAATTGATGCATATCAAAACGAAAAGGTTGACGAATTAGTTGAAAAGGCTCCATTGGCTGATGCAATTTTGGGAATGGTAGTTAAACATCATCCTCCACCACACGTTGCTCAACAATATCGAATTCCTCAAATTTGGAAGGGAGATCTTGACTCTGATATTGGTAAAGCACTTTTAGCATGCAGTGATGATGGACCAATGATTATGATGATTGTAAATATGGTTTTGGATCCAGCCGCAGGTCCTGTTGCAATTGGTAGATTGTTTTCTGGAACAATCAAAGATGGCCAAACTGTCAATATCATAGATTCAAAAAGAGAAGGAAGAGTTCAATCTGTAAACTTTTTCATGGGAAACCAAAGAGAACAAGTGGGAGAACTTGGCTCTGGAAATATTCCTGCATTACTTGGACTAACAGAAGCAAGAGCTGGTAACACTATCTCATCAATTAAAAATATGCCAATGTTTGAAGGTGTAAAATATGTCTCAGAACCGGTAGTTCAAATTGCAATCGAGCCAAAACATCCAAAAGATTTGCCTAAATTAGTTGAAACTTTAAAACAACTAACCATTGAGGATCCCAATTTAATTGTAAAAATTGACGAAGAAAGTGGGGAAACAATTGTGGCAGGAATGGGTGTTTTACACCTTGATGTAGCTGTACATCGTATACAAGATACAAAAATTGAAATTATTACATCTGAACCTCTTATCAATTATAGAGAAACTGTAACGGGTGCTTGTGATGCAGTAATGGCAAAGTCTCCAAACAGACACAACAAACTCTTCATGAGAGTAGAACCATTAGAGCCAAATATCGCACAGATGCTTCGAACTGGAGAAATCAGTGATTTGAAAGATAAGAAAGTTGTATCTGATTTGCTAAAGAAAGAAGGATGGGATACAGACACCATCAAAAGAGTAATGAGGTTTGATTCTCGTGGAAATGTTCTAATTAATGGAACCAAGGGTGTTCAGTTTGTTCACGAATCCACTGATTCTATCAATTCTGGATTTGAAGATGTAATGAAGGAGGGTCCACTATGTCGAGAACAAATGAGGGATTGTAAATTTACCTTTACTCACTTTGTTCCCCATGAAGATACTGCTCACAGAGGTTTATCTCAATTAGGACCTGCATCAAGACGTGCTTGTATGGGTGCCTTGCTTACTGCAGGAACCACAATACTTGAACCAGTACTTGCAATTGAGGTTAGAGTTCCAACTGATCTAGTAGGAAATGTAGCAACCGTCATTTCAGGAAAACGTGGCAAAGTACTTGACATGCAGCAAAAGGGAGCAAGCAGTATAATTGTTGGTGAGATTCCAGCTGCTGAGACATTTACTTTATCTGAAGAAATGAGAGGCCAAACTGCTGGAAGGGCAACATGGAATACCTCATTCAAAGCATGGTCCCAAGTTCCAAAATCAATGTTTGCAACAGCAATTGCAGATATCAGAAAGAGAAAAGGATTAGCTCCTGATCCACCAAATATTGGTGAGTTTATTGACAAAGAATAGATTTCATTTTTTTGAAATCCAAATTTTCTAATTTACAAAAGTTTGTGCAGTTTTTTAAACAAACAGAATCTTAATACTAATTCTCTCCTAATGAATTTAAGAAAAAAGTCGAAATAGAGTTCTCACCATAAAACTAATCGTTTTTGGTCTTAAACTCTGACAGCGGTTCAGACCCATAGGGGAAACTCAAGTCTGAACTATCATTTTTTTGTTTTTGATGTGAACATTCACTTTGTTTGGATCTTTTGTATAATTTTCCTGGAAAATTGGCAAATTCAGATTTAAAGGACCATGTGTATCATTTGAACAATCATTAGTTGATAACTTATCTTTAAAAAAATTAATGGGTTGATGGATGAAAAATCAAAGGAAATTTATGAAGAATTTAGATGTGAGTTAGGGATCCATGAAAAAGATATTGCTGATGCTCAGAATTTACATCGAGATCTTTTAAATAAAAATCCGTTTAGATATGAATCCCCATACTTGATATCGGCAGTATGTGTGTATGCAATTTCTCATATGATTCCACAAAAAGTCACTCTTGATGATATTGAAAATATCTCTCATATCAAAAAAGAAGATATAATAAAATGCTACAAAATGGTTTTGGATTCAGAACTAAGTGGATTTTTACAGCAACGTGATGATGATATAACTCAATAATTTTTTAATAAATGAACAATCTGTTGGTAATCTTTTTAGCCAATTAGAAATTATGAGCGCTGTAGGTCGGGAAGTAGGTTCACATAATGAATTGGTCATAAGACCAATCAAAAGATCGTCCTACTTCTCTACTCTCTTATTTACAAATTATAATTAAAAAAGGCTACGTAGTATTCATTATACTTTATGTCAAAAATCAGTAGTATTTTTTATTTAGATGTGAATTCTTCATTTTAACTTAGGGCAAGCTACTGTTGAATTGTAATTTTAACTGTGTTCTCTTTTTAAACAAACTTATCATCTTGACTGTGGTTTTTATTTTAGGACATTTTAAAGCAAGCAGAAATGGGATTGTTATACACCAAACTTTACATTGACTTTGAACCCGATGAATGGAGGCAAATCTCAAGCACTCCTGTAACTTTTGAGTCACTAAAAGATAAGGTATCTCTGGAGATTATGGATACTTCTCAAAACTCTTACCATTTACAATTCAAAAAAGGTGGCAAACTAAATATTTTCAGAGTAGTTGGAAAATTTCGCTTAACTTGGGATGATGAGGATTTATCTAAACAAGAAAATCTGAAATAATAAAAATGGGTATACTTTCAAGAAAAAACAATGTCATTTGAAATCAAAGTAAAACATATTTTGAAAAAATTTGAAGAAATCCCATCTGAAGAAATTTTAGAAATGCTAAATCAAATTCAAAACCAATTTCAAAGCCAAATAACTCGAGACTATCTTAAAGGAAAACTAAAAACTATCTCTGATACTATAGATGAGAAAGAAAAGAAAAAACAATGTAAAAATCTAAAACCATATTTTGATTGGTATTTGCAAGGACTATAGGCACTAAAATCTTATTCAAATTGGGTTATTTTGGATTTGGCAATTTTTATCAGATCCAGATCGTCTTTTACTGACGCCAAATCTCCTACAAGATTTAGATAATATTCATGACCAGTGTCTAGGGCTTTTAGTATGTCTGTCTCATAAGATGATATGGCTTTTTCTAAAAATGGAATATCTTCTTTTAAGGTAATTACAGATTGAGAATCAAGGAGGATCTGTTGAATTTTTTGAATCATTTCATTGATTTTAGGTACTGTTTTTCTTGCGGCTAGCATTAAAATTCCTCCAAACATTGCAGCTGAATCTTTTATCTCTGGACTCTTATCTATGGTCATTAATCTTTTTTTGTAATGAGTCAAGGAACGTAAAATAATTTCATATCCCTCCCTTCATATTTTAGATAAATCCCTCCTAACAAAATTTTTTCAGACAATTTTTAAGGTTTGATTTTTTGTATAATTATAATTTTGGAATTCAATTTTTTTTAAAATTTGAGAGCCTTGTTTTGAAAAAATGCCAATTTATATCCTGAGTTGAAGAATACTGAAAAATCCTTTTTTGTGTAATTTCTTTGTAATACTAAATACCATCAAAATCTTCCTGAATAGGCACTTGCTCTCTTTCCATCAAACGGAGTAATATTCCTGCCATCATTACTCCTATACCCATAAGACCCACAAATGTTCCACCATGTTTTACTTGACGCAATAATTGATCTAAATTATGATCATTCTCAATGGAATAAAACAATACGAGACCGCTAATAATCATGATTATTCCAGTCAGAATCATGACTGATTCCCCTTTCATATCGTATTATTTTCTGAGCAACTAATAAACTCGTACGTTTTATTTTTAAAAAATAGGATTATATCTGTAACTTGTGATAAATACAGAAAACAATTTTAATTAAATCACATTAGATGATATATGAATAAATTTTATTTTATATTTATCATAGGGATGTCAATTTCATTTTCTCTTTTTGACTATGTGCATGCAACTACTTTTGATATTAACATGCCAACAGGTTCTGCAAGTCCCAGTGCACCATATTTTTGGCAAAATGAAAAAACAGGTGAGGCGACTGGTGATATTGAAATTGTAGTGGGGGATACAATAATTTGGAAAAATGGAGATGGTGCAAAACACACTATAACCTCAGGAACTCTTGAAGATGGTCCTGATGGGATTTTTGGCGGAGCTAAATTTTTAGTTCCAGGGGAATTCTATTCCTTTACCTTTACTGAAAAAGGACAGTATCCATATTTCTGCCTAATTCATCCATGGATGACAGGAGTTGTCACTGTCACTAGTGAAGGATACAAGATTGTTGCCAACGTTGGCAAAGATGTAGGTGATGGTCTTTCCTCATTTAATGTAGATTACCAGTACAGTGGAATAATCTCTGATGCCACAACAAACCAAGAGCAAAAATCAATTACTTTTAAGATTACAAATAATGCAAAATCAAATGATCATAATTTATTGATGCAATTACCTTCTGAACTAATAGAAGGTCCTTATGCTATTTTTGTGGATGGCAAAAAAAATCTTAATTTTGAGTACATTCAAGATGACGTAAGTACGATTGAAATAGAATTGTCTGATGATTCAAAAGAAATCACCATTGTTGGAACTAAAATCGTGCCTGAATTTGGAGTTTTATCAATAATTATTTTAGGTGCTGCAATTACTAGCATGGTTTTTATTCAAAAATCAAGAGTTAATATTAAATTCTAATTTCTTTAAAAATTTTTTAACGGTTCTAATTTTATTTTAATATGACAGTTTCAATAGAATATATTTAGCAAAATTACGTTTGTATGTATGGCTGCAAAGAAAATTGATTTGCTAGAAATTGTTGAGGATATCATAAATTTAGATCCAAAAATGAGATTTGCAGCTATTATTGATACTAAGGGAAACATACGTGAGGCAATAATGAAAGGAGGTAAAACGTCTCTAAAATCCCAAAAAGAAGAAGAACATTTTTGCCGACAAGTTGCTCAGAGAAGATCCATGAGAAAAGAATTTGATAAATCTCTTGGGAAGGTTAGATATGTACATGTGGAGAGGGAAAAAGTTACACAAATGGTAGCATACACTAGACGTAATATTATCTACTTCACAATGGAACCTGAAATGCCAATAGATACAAAAATTCGACTCATAACTCGTATCAAAAAGATTACAGCTGATTTATAGACTTTGAAATTGAAAGATTTTAGATTATTTGATTTCGGTCGCTAACATTGAAAAAATTTCTTTCTGATTCAAAAATGTTTGAATTAGATAGACATTATAAAGAATGCCAAAAAAACAATCAACCCTTCATTAAGGCACGAAAAAATCCTATTGATAACAATTATGTTGTTCAGTTGGATCTAATCACATGTAATTATAATCTCACGATAGATGGGCAAAACAATGTTGAAAAATTATTTGAAAAAGAAACCAGTTATCTAAAGTCAAATAATCCTCAAAAATCTGTATTCAAAGGTTGTAACATCGACAAAGAACTTGCATGGTATGATGGCATACTACCTGAAAGATTGAATATCTTCTGTGAGAATTTATTTGATTTATCTGATAAATCCCTTATGTAGGGACACTTGAAATTTCCAACCATATCTTTACACTAATATTGATTTTTTTCTAAACCTTGTCATGACAAATCCAAAAATTTTGATTGATGAGATGGATGATGGCTGGGATGAAAAACTCAAGCAATTAGGATTTGATGCATATAGCGTAAAAAAACTCCGTGCTGAAGGAAAAAAACTGCGTACTGACTATTCTGTTATCAATTACGCTCGAGAAAATGATATGATTCTAGTCACAAGGGATACTGAAAGTGGACAAGCATGTGAAGAAAATAACTTGCCATACATTCTATTAGATAATGAAGAAATATTCAAAATTGTGTTAGATAAAATAAATCAATTATAGATTATATTATTTTTAGATTTATGATACTAGTTTATTTTTTGTCATCAGAGTACTTCTCTAAAACTAATTTTTCTCCGATTGTTTGTATTTCTGAAATTAGTTCATCTAGGATTTCTAATCCATCTAAAATATACTCTCTTTTGATTTCTTTATTTTGTAATTTGTGCTTGAGTGTTATTTTTTCATTGTTCACAAAACTCAAAAAAGATACAGACTCGCCCATATTGAGATTAATGAAAAATTGTACGTAATCAGAAATGGTTCTAATTCCCATGGTGTGGGATATCCTATCTAGTATTTGATTGAGGTGATTTTTTTTTAAAATTAGTACTTTATCCAAGTTTATTTATAATTTACAATCAAGTACTTTATGGAAAGTTGCGATCGAAGAACAAGGGCTTACAAAAATGGAAAAACATTTGATCAATGCCGAGAAATCGCTGAATCTATTAATCCTAATTTTAAGAAACAGATTGATCAAAAGGGAAAAATTCTCTGGACTGAAATTTTAGATCAAGTAAATCATGATGAATTAATTTACAAACTGACGTTAAAATATCTACGAAGAGATGGGTATGATATCGGCAATTACAAAATTCCAGAAGTAAAAAGATTCATAGAGTAGGGTCTATTTTACAACTACCATCTGCATTTCTTAATTTTTTGGCCATTACAAATGGTGTAATGAGTAAGATTGGAATAGCTATTCCAATGAACAAAGTTTGTAATTGGACAAGTGCAATAGTTAATGCAATTCCACTGGCAGTTCCAATAAAAACAGACAGAAAGGTGCCAGCACATGTAGGACATGCAATAAATAATCCTGTAGCTGCTCCTAGTGTACTGACACCTCTTCCTTTCTTTGATATGGTAAATGCACTTACTGCAATTGCAGTGTTTAGTCCTACCAAATAAGATACGATAACTTGCAAGACAAGGTTTATCGGAATAATCTGGAGGCCTACATGTTCTGTTAGATACACGATAATTTTTGGCATGTACCCTGGAGCATCACAACAAGGTGCCACAAATCCGGAAGGAATTTCTGCTCCGTAATGTATTGCAAAATTCACTTCTGGCTGATAAACCAGTGTCCCTGAAACTAGGGAAAAGAAAATACCATAAAAAACAAACGTTGTAAGAAAAATTTTTCTTGATTTAGAATTCCAAGTAGAAAGAGCAATTATTGTAAATAGATCTTTTTCTTTTCGTTCTACCTTTTCACGATGAAAAATATAAAGTCCATATGCTATGGCGCCAAAACATGCCAACAAAATAATATAAAACCCATACGCAATTCTCTGAATTGAATCTAATGCTTCTGGCGTGATTATCTCGGGGTCTTGATATCTTGAATAAATTAAAAATAAAATAGATATTGAAACAAATCCTAGAATCATTAACTTTTTTCCATTTTTGTCACGCTTTACAGACTCGTTTTTCATTGCGGTGATTCTATCCATATTGCATTAAATAATATCTTTATTTTTTCAGTAAATTTTAGATTAATTTGGGAACAAAAATATAGATAATTGCAATTATCTCCAATCTCCCAAAAATCATAAGGAATCCCAACACCACTTTTGTTGCAGGATCAGTATCAAAATCAATCACTCCTGCAGATAGTCCTCCTGTAGTTATCACTCCTACTGATTCAAAAAACGCATTTTCAAAACTGACATCCTCTATTGCAGCCAAATGGCCTGCCGTAATCAGTGAAATTATTGGAAACAATGCCAGTATTATCAAAGTCGAATAAACTTCTTTTTTTGCTTCGATCGGTAATTGAGCACGCTTAACTTTACTGAGCATGTTTTTGGCATTTTTCAAGTGAAACAATCTAAATATTTTGAGACCCCCTGCAGTTGAAAAACCACATCCGCCAATTAACATTAAGATAATTAAAATTCCATGTGCTGCAGGGTTTAGCCCAGACAAAGTTTCTTGTTGGAGGCCGGCAGTAGTACTTGCTGATACAGAATAAAATGCGCTGTCTAATGGATCAAAACCACTTATTGCCATAAACAACAATGTTGCAGAAGTTAGGATTGCAAAATATACTAGTACTTCTTTTCCTAATTTTGGGGAGAGGAATTTTTTTCTGACAAATCCATAGTGAAACGTAAACGGTAATGCACCAAGAATCATTGCTCCCATCAAAACTATTTCTTCTTGCCAAAGAAGATCCTGCAAAATTGTTGAATTTGGTACGAACCCTCCAGTAGCTAATGTGCTCATTGCTAATGAAAAATTATCCATCAGGTTTCTTTCTCCAAAAACCCACAACAACAATGCAACAATTACAATGTATAATGCAAAAATTATAGTGATAGTGCCAAATAGTTCTCTCATGTGTAGTGTTCTACCTGAAATAAAACCCCTCATGGATCGAAGTTTTGATTCTGGATAAAATGCCGTAATAACAAGATAAATGAAACTCATCCCTCCCACCAGCTGGGTAAAGCTACGGTAGAATGTGAAACTTTGAGGCAAGTTCTCAGGTTCATCAAATAATGAAATTCCACCAGTTGTAAATCCTGCAGCACTTGAAAAAAATGCATTTGAAAAGGCCTCAGTTGGAGACAATTCAGGAGCCGAGATATACAGATAAGGTGTGGTTCCAAAGAGTGTCAATAAGAACAGACTTAAAAAAACCAACACTGATGCTTGTTGAAGAGTGAGACTAGACTTTTCTCCATATGAATTGAGGAAAAACCCTGTCACAAGCAATAAAACCGTATTCAGATAGATTCCTGTGGCAATTTCAGTCTCTGCTAGTACTGTGGCCACAATAGCTGGAACTAGCAACAAAACTCCTGCAAATTGCAAAACAAATCCCAAATTTCCTAATATCGCTTTGATTGGAGGGCTTAGAAGACGTGGAGGTGTTGCAGTTGCAGTTCTTATGGCGTTTGCAATTGTTGCTTGAAAAATAATTCCAATAATTTGATTTTTTTTATTACTTACAGGTAGTTTTCTAATATTACTGTCTCTCATTTTGTGTAGCGCATCTTGTAAGGTTGCTTTTTCGTTAATTACAATTAATGGTGTACTCATTACATCCTTTAGTGATGTAGCTTCTGCGTAAACTGAAGCGTCACTAACTTTTCTTAAAATATCTTCATCAGTAACAATTCCAATAGGATTTCTTTTTTCATCAGTTACAATAATGTCATCTGTCTCATAATGTTGAAGCATTCTTGCAGCATTCCTTGTCAGGGTATTTTGGTTTAGTAACAACACATCCTTATCCATGTATTCTGATACTGGTTTTGTAAGAATGTAAGATACCGCCTTTTCAGGATTGGTCGACAACAAGCTATCATTTATCATTCATGTTAAATAATTTGGGGTGCATCAATATTGATCGTTTGAAAACCACGCATAAATTTTCATCCCATTTCATATCTTTATAAGTATAAAATTTGTACTTTAACTAACACAATGGATATTGCTCAAGAACAAGATCCTGATTACGAATCAGTAAAGATTGATTATGTTGGATTTGTAGATCCTTATGCCGTTGAAGGAATGGTCGTTCTAAAAGCACCAAATGGAAAAGAATTTCACATGCGGGCATTTTCGGGAGAAGTTGCAAAACACATTTCAAGTTTTTCTGAAACTTCTGAAGATGCTGTACCTTCGATTTACAAAATGATTGAAGATATCTGTGAAGAAAATGAACAAGTGCTAGTCAAAGTCAAAATCTATGAAAGTGGCGAGGTATTGCGTGCAAATCTCTACTTTACAGGCAAAAAAGACCTTGTTTTGAGAAATTATCGTGCATCAGACGCCTTAGCATTGGGTGCATTTTACAAAATCCCAATCCTAGTCAGGAAAAATCTCCTTAAAGCAAGCATGGAAGCATAAATTAAAAACCTTCACCAAAAAAATTTTCTGGAAATATAGATTTTATCCTCTCTATTTCTTTTTGATACTTTTCAATGTTTAATTGTATTTCATTAATTGTGGATTTATCTTGTGTTTGTGTTTTCTTATTTTTTAAATCTTGAATTTTTTTATTTAGTGTCTTGTACATTATAGAATATTCTGGAAAATTTTTGGGAAGTTTACTCATCTAAATAAATATAAAATTTAATGAAATAAAATTATTTGCAAATCAACATTATTTACACAAACAAGTTTCAAATTACAATCGGTCTTTGCCTGAATTTAACACCAACAGAATTTATTCCATCTATGAGTTCTCGCATCTTTGGATACTCTGAATTGATTTGTGACAATCCTTTTTTAATTACACGTAAATAGTGAAATAATTTTTTTATTTGTTTATTTTTCTGAGTATTTGATATTGGGGCATTTGCTATGTCTTTTAGATTTGCTGAAATGTCACAAAATTTAATTATTTTTGCCTGTAGAGTTGAATCTTTTAGTTGTTGGATGTATTGTGTCTCTCTTTCTTTTTTTGATAATTCTGAATCTTTTGTAAGAGATAAAACTAGGACAGAAATGGCATTTCCAAATATTTCATTAATTTCATCAAAAGTAGTATTAGTATCTTCTATTGTATCATGAAGCCATGCAGCACACAAAACATCTTGGTTTGAAATCCCTAAATTTTTTAATCTATTTACTACTCCCTCTAGATGATCTGAAAAAGGAGTAATGCCATCTTTTCGTTTTTGATTTTTATGCTTTTCACATGCAAACTTTTGAGCTTTTAATACTATCTCATCTAAATTTTCCAATAATTCAAATCAGCCTAGTCTGATATGTAGAGTTTTCAATTGGAGAATTAAATTGCTTCATAATTCGGCAAACTCATCATTTTTCAGACATAGCTTTTTTAATCATCAGCCCTTTTTACAAATTTTTCCAGATTACTCTCTACTTAACTGTAATCATATAATGAAATTACGAAAACTTGAAATTATTTTTTTAAAGCATAAGTGATGTTTTCTAGTATTTTATATTAAAATAAGAAATGTTTTTACTTTGAAATTATTTTTCTGGGCAAGGGGTAAAAAATTAAAACAACGCAAGTATCAATATGTAGTAATTCTTTAAATCAATTGAACCAATAGAACTCAATGGCCGAAACAAATCGGATATTAGGTAAACAATCACCACAAATGAAAATTTTTAAAAGTAAACCAATCAACTATGGCACTAAACTTTTGATAATATTATTGCCTATGGCAATTGTTCCTATGGCTAGCTATGATTTTTTGATTCTTTATTTTAAACATTCTACTGTGATATACTCAAGTATGATATTTGGTTTAATGTTAGGAATGAATTTATTATTTATTGGTGAAAAAGTGCCAAAGATATTTTTCCGTAAATAACCTGCAAGCTAATTTGAAATTATTTTTTGGGAATGATTTCACATAACCTGTGAAAAGTCAGGCTTCTCAAAATCAGGCCTTCTGTTCTTTTTTGTCTCTTATTTTTTGCTTCTCTTTTTTCATGAGTCTTAAAGTGTATCTTTAGACGTTTTTCTTCGGAAAACTTTGAACCACATATAGAACATTGGAGCATTATAGAATTTATCATAAAGTGATAC
>PVMK01164122.1_pt1 | contig 12932 bp, 12 predicted proteins | sample 1853481 | NCBI WGS metagenome assembly PVMK01 (sample SAMN08533507, study PRJNA380276) | Marine sediment metagenome, whole genome shotgun sequencing project.
GGCAGACAATTTCCCTTTGGTGAAAAAATCTGCCAGGCCATACAGTTTTTAATTGGGCCGTCATAATTAAAAGAGAACCCATTATTTAAAAACCCGATCCGTTTTCCTTCTTTATTATAATTTACCAGATCATTAAAATAGTAGTCATTGGCAGAAACCAGGGTCTGCCCGCACATCCGGTCAAGACGAGTGATATCAGATTTTCTTTCAACTACAACTGTTTTCAACCCGGCACGACCTGCTGACCGGGCAGCAAGCAGATCCGGCAGGACCCGCGCTACCACTATCACATCATATTTTGCCATTCAAAGCTCCTGCGCCTGTAATTAGTTAGAATAGCCTGATCTTATAAGATCCTTCATCTGTTCTTCCACAGGCATTCCGCCTAAGGCCTGCATTTCGCGATGATGTCCGGTCTCTCCTCCTGGATCTGAGGCATCTTTTTCATTATGGCGGCATTCACATTATTAAACAGGTTATACGGATTCAGTGAACAGGGCAGAATCTCATCAACCAGCTTATGAAGATAGGTGGTAGCATCCTCTCCCACCAGACCGCCGCTTAGTACGGTTAAAAACTCCTTGTAATCCATGGAGCCCGGGAAATGTTTTTCCCACCATGCAATATAGTTTTTAACCCCTTCTTTGTTCGGCTTATTATCACGCAGGGCTTCAGAAATAGCATGCGCTGCTTTAAGTCCGGACATCATGGAACCGGTACACTCTGCCTCAACTGTCCAGCCGCGTCTCCGGTGATTAAAACATTATCTTTAAACGGTGTGGGCGAAGGAGACCAGATATTTGCTACATGGCCATGTTCACGGACTATCTCAGCATTCTTAAACCATCCTGAAAAGGGGCTGTCCTTAATACAGCGGTCAAGCTCATCCTTGTAATTGAGTCCCGGATAAGTGGGCCCTCCTGCGTATACCCAGTATTCATCTTCTCCGTAAGGACTGGGCTCCACCCAGATCATAACCGGGTAACCACTGGGCTTATGAAAAAGCTGCGGGAAATTAATTGATTCCGGAAATTCGGGATCAACACCGGTCATATAATATCCCGCGCCCTGAAGGGTTCCATAAAAAATACGCTCTTTGTTAAGGCCCAGAAGCTGCATCAGCCGTGAATTTATACCGTCAGCTGCAATGGTAAAAGTACCGGAAAACTTACGGCCCTCAGCTGTGATAACCGTATTTATGCCGTTATCGCGTTTAAGCCCCACCACGTTCATACCGGTAAAAATATTCACCCCGTTTGCCTCGGCATCTGAAAAAAGCCCTTTCAACAATTCCTGTTTACTATAGGTCACAGATAAGCGTCCCTTACTTCCCTTTGCCTGGTTCGCATCATAATCACCCAGTTTGATGCAGTGTTTTCCATCAGAGGTATATACATTCCAGGTATAAAAATTACGGTAAGGCCCTTCATAAGGGATTGAAAATCCGGTTACCGGAAAAACAAGTCTTTTTTGTTCTTCATTAAAATACATGCGCTCGCCGAAATAAGACTCATCTTCAATGGCAAACATGGTGGCACAGCTTCGCTGAATATCAGTAATACTCTCCTTACGTTCAAGGAGCGCAACCTTTAAACCATTTTCACCGGCTACTTTTGCAGCCATCAGTCCTGCCGGGCCTGCGCCCACAATCACAACATCATATTGCTCTGACATTTGTTTTACTCCTTTTTCTAAAAATATTTATTTATTGTTACTTAAAGACATCATTATAACTGTTTACTTCCTGCCCGGCTAGATATTCCTAAATCCATCCTTGATCCTCTTTTCAAGATCCGGCTCCATGTTTTCACGAAAAACCATCATCCGGTCCATGGTCTCGGGATGTTCTTCATATACCTGAGTCATCAGCTCACCGTAGTATTCCCCGATAAAGTTCACCGCCTTTATAATATTCAGTGTCGGCGGGAGTTTATCTTTACATAAACCCACAAGATAATCAATATCCTCATAAGTCAGGTACTCATTAAAATTTCTACCCCCCTGTTTTCTTTCCCCCAAAGGACAGAAGTAATATTGTTGATACCATTCGAGATACTCCTGCACGCCCTCTTCATTGGCCTTACCACTTTTAAGTGCCGACACAATACATCTTCCGGCTTTCCAGCCAGAGTTCATTGACCCCACATTACTCATTTCCCTTCGCCAGCTCGCATCACCGACAAAAAGAACATTATCCTTAAAGGGTTTTTTTATGGGGCTCATGAGGTTAACCACACAGGCGGTTCTTTCCTGCTCAATTATTTCCGAATCCCTGTACCAATGAGAAAATGGAGGATCCTCTTTTAAAAAATAGCTGAGCATTTCAACCGGCTTTTCATCCCGGCGAAAAGTAGAGGCATAGACATGATAACAGTCTTTTTCCGCCAAAGGGATCATTGAAAAAATACCTCTTTTAGTGGTCATAAAAAGAAAGCCTTCTGGATCCGGGCAGGCACAACCCCTGATCTCAATAGAGGTATCGCGGGTGGTTCCATAAAACTTACGCTCTTTATTCATGCCCATCACCCGCGCCAGGCGGGAATTAATACCATCTGCCGCAAGTACAAAGGTTCCGGTAAAGGTACGGTTATCCTCGCATTCCACCACAACGCCTGCCTGTTCTTTTCTAACCGATACCACATTTGTATTGGGAAATATCTCAACCCCGGCTGCAACTACCTCATCAAGCATGATCTGAAGCAGACGGCCTTTTTTTAATGCAATCCCAAGCCTGTTTTTTTCAGGCTCTTTTTTAAGCTCTGCAAAATCACCGAATTCTATTCGGCCCCCTCCCGGCGCGTACAGACAAAACCCTAACAGGTCCTGATAGGGGCCATCATAACGGATGGTTGTCCCTGAATTGACAAATTTGAGATCGCCTGTACTCTGATCAAAATTAACAATCTCTCCAAAGGTATCCTCATTAATATTAAGCACCCCGCCGCAGCAACGGTGGATCTTGGAAATTTCTTTTTTTCTCTCCAGAATCGCAATTTTAAGACCCTCTTTTACGGCTGCTCTTGCAGCCATAAGACCCGCAGGCCCTGCTCCGACAATGACAAGATCATATTTTACATCCATGGGCTACCCTTTCTCTGATAAGGTTTTATCCAGAATCCTGCACACACTGGCAAGGGATGACAGCAATTCTTCCCTATCATCCTTTACAAGCCGCACAAACATTTCCTTTGCAAAGGTCTGCCTCTTCTCAAGAAACCGGTCCCTGATTTTCTTACCTTCTAATGTGAGTCCGACCATGACTTTACGCCTGTCGTCCTTGTCCCTTACGCGCCTTACCATACCTGCCCGTTCCATCTCATCTATCATCAGGGTCATGTTAGGAAGTTTCACTCCGGAATTATCAGCCAGTTCTTTCATCGAATAGCTATCATTATCCCTGAAAGCATATATTGCCTTTACCTGCGACTGTTTAAGATTTGCAACACCCGAACTGTCGTCCATGATTCGCTGGGTATAAATACGTCCAAAATCCTTAAGAAGCGTCAGATATTCTAAAAGTTCTTTTTCCATAATCACTACCTGTAAGCAGGGAACCCCAATCTTGTGACCGGTTTCATTAACTGCTCAGCTGTTTTCGGGGTAAACTTTTCCAGTTTTTTTGCCAGTTCAGGACGATCCTTTTTAATCCTTTCCATATGCGGTTTTATCCCCCGCTGTATATGACCATAAAGATTAAACGGATTTAAGGACCAGAAAAGTTTGCCGGTTATTATCCTGTGAAGATAGTTCAGTTCCTCTTCTGTAAAAATATTAAAGAAGACCGCGTAACACAAAAAGTCTCTGTAATCATGAGTTTCCGGCCAGTTTTTCTTCCACCACTCAAGGTAACCCATAACCCCCTGCCTGTCCGGCTGCCCCTTGTGCAGGGCCTCGCATACGGCATTGGCAGCCCTGTGCCCGGAGAGAAGCGCGCCGGTGTTTTCCGCTTCCGCAAACCAGCAGCTGTCACCCACAAACAGAATATTATCCTTAAACGGCTCCTTTGCGGGGCTCCAGGCATTTATAACCGCACAGCGCTTATGCGTGATCTCAACATTATTGAACCATTTTTTAAAACGGCTTTTTTGAGTCAGAAACTTCAGTTTTTCATCACCCTTAATATACAGCCAGTATTCATCTTCCTGGTATACGCTTGGGAGCATACAGAAGTGGACCGTACCCAACCCCCCGTCATCATAGGTGTTTCCCATACAGATAACCTCTGAACGGTCAAATGAAACACCCTTTACATAATAACTTGTTGAACCTGAGGTGAAAAGAAATGTCCTGTCTTTGTTAAGCCCTGACAGTCTTGCAATCCTTGAGTTTATGCCGTCAGCAGCAATACAGAACGTTCCTGTTAGCCTGTCGCCCTCTGCGGTTTTAACTTCTACCCCGGCTCCATCCTTCCTCACATAAATAACATTTCGTTCGAGAAAAAACTGAACGCCCGCTGTAACACATTCCTCGTAGAGCCCGTTAAGAAGCGCGCCTTTATCAAACACCATTGCCGCAGTACCGCTCCCGGATGAATTGGCTTCATAATCACCAATTTCGATCCGGTCTTCCGCATTAGGGGCCATAAAATGGCAGGCATAAAATTCGCGGTAATCACCTTTATAATCTACTGAAAAATTATTGGCGGGGAAAACCCATTTATTTTGTTCTTTGGTAAAATACATCTGTTCATTATAAAAAGAGTCCATGTTCATCAAAAACATCTGAGCGCAGGCCCGCTGTACTTTCGCCGGATGGCTTTTCCGTTCCAGAAGCGCGACCTTCAATCCATTTTGCGCGGCTGTCTTTGCCGCCTCAAGGCCAGATGTTCCGCCGCCGACCACAACAATGTCAAAATTTTGAGACATTTACAGTTTTTCCTTATAAGTAATTTCCGGTTGGAATTTTAAAAAAGATAAGATCCGGCCTTTCCTAAAAATCAGCCAGTCCGAACTCCTCCATGTCATAGCTAAAGCCTGAAATAAGCTCCCAGATATCTCCTTCGGTGTCTGATCTTGCAACCGTACCTCTTGCACCTACGATCACCCCGATATTTTCAGTAAAAGAAATCTCGCGCAGCCAGAACTTTGTTTTTAATGCTTCCTTTTTCAGTTTCCAGGTTTGGCCTGCATCTTCTGAGTCAAGAAAAACCCCCTTGCACCCTACGACAAAACCTTTTGATCCATTTACCACAATCGAATAAAGCGGCTTATCAGTATCAGAATTAACTTTTTTCCAGTTATTTCCACCGTCAGCCGTCTTTAAAATCACCCCATCCATCCCGACAATCCAGCCCTCAGACCTGTCAATAAAATAAAGTCCATAAAGTGCCGGCATTGGTCTTTCCCATTCGGTCTCGCTGACTTCGGGTTCAATATCTTTGCAGTACTGGGTTTCCCAGGTCAACCCGCTGTCATTGGTATGCATAATGATTCCAAACTCTCCCACGATCCAGCCGGTTTTTCGGTCAGCGAAAAAAACATCATTTAAAATTGCGTCCTGCTCCTCCCCTTGGCTAACCCAGGTCTTTCCGCCATCCGCCGTATAAATAACTGTTCCAAGCTCACCCACTGCCCAACCGTAATCAGCATCAATAAAAAAAAGATCAAGCAGATTACTGTTTGTATTGCTTTTCTGTGCGGCCCATGTTTTTCCGCCGTCAGCCGTGTGTATGATTGTTCCATTAATTCCGGCAGCCCAGCCGTTATTAATATCAGTAAAAACAATTGAACCCAGAAGGTATTCATCAATCCCGCTTTCCTGCTGCTGCCAGGTTTTTGCCCCTGTCAGCACTGAAAAGAATGGTCCCGTAATTCCCGCTGGCCCAAATGTGGTCCGGGTCAACACAGCTTATGCTGTGCAGGTTTTCAGGTGTGACCATCTTGATTTCTGGCATCTTGATTCTTGAACGGTCAAATTTCCCGCAGCCGGAAAACAAAAAAGCAGTGAAAACAACTGCAACCAGAAAAGATTTTAAAAGTCTTCTATCACTCATCACTGACTACTCTTGTAAGATTTCATAATGGATTCCGCATTCAATTAATAGCTTTTCTCCTTAAGGGCCTTGGTCTGAAACTGTGTCAGGGGAATATCCGTCCCAACCGACTGAACATTACGCACACTGGTACTCCCGTGCCGGCGAAGAAAATCAACAATATGCTCAGAAGTAAAAATCGGGGTTGTCTGCCCGCCGTAAGACGGAAACTCATCATAACCAAACTCATACATTTTCCAGAGCTGCCCCTGCCGGTTATACATCACCTTAAAATTCATCTGCCAGTTCTCAGGATCCAGATACCAGAGCTGTCTGCTGTAGACATAGTTCTTGTCCTTACTTTTCACCTCAACCACCCAGTTGTTCACACGTTCCCTCTGGAAACCGTTCCAATATCCCTGCCCTTTGGCTTTTTCAAGCTTTTTAGAATCCTGATGCCTTGCCACCAGCAGGTCGGCACGGCCTTTATAATCATAGGTATTATGAATCAGGTGGGTATACCAGCCGTCCTGATCATCATAGATCATGTCCGTTCCGTCGATGGAGTCCGTCCGCTGGTTATTGGCATACCGCCTGATCCGCCTGAACATGGCTGTATAGACCCATAAATCTTCTCCCCGATGAGGCTCAATATACTTAATCTCAAGAATGGTGGTGTCTATAAAGTCCGCCGGAGCTGCCATTCGCTGGAAAAAAGACCTTGCAATGCCGCGCGGGTTCTTCTTTTTCTCAATTACCGGAACAGGCGGTACGTCATATCGGCCGATCCAGAAAAGTTCCCACCGGTGCTGTTCAGAGGTACGCTCAAATCCGGACTTACAGTCAACAACTGTTCCGAATTGTATCTCAAAGTGACTGTCGCCCCGGGTATTGCTGTCAAAGTTCCAGGCCATCTCAATGCCTGTTTTCGGCTGAGGAAACGGTACCCCCGCAACAGTGCCGTAGGAAACCAGCATATCTTTATCATCCAGTTTGCTTTCAGGTGAATATTTTTGAGTCGCCTCTATAACCCCCTTCGAAAGCTTATAGGGCTTGTAAGGTACGATTTCAAACCAGATGTCCTTTGCACCGAAAATCCCGGGGTCTTTAATCCCCATATACACACCCTCAGGGACAAAATCCTTGACCTGATCTACATTTTCAATTGTTATCTTTTTACCGGCCCAGGTCTTTTCCCATTCCCTTACCTTGGCAAGTTCTTCTCCTTCATAGCTTGGGACAGGAAATGAAACCGTATCAGCACTACTCTGAACCACATTAAAAACACCAACCATAATAAGACTTAAAATAACTATGTATATTTGTTTCATAACCCCTCCTTTTAAAATTCATAACCTATTCGAAAGTAGATCATGTCCTTATTTTCCGCATATGCTTCCCTGAACTGATACTTATCATGCGCAAAGAACCAGAGGTACCCGAGTTCATAGCGCATATGCTTACCCGGCGTATACCGCACAGCAAAAACACCATACCCCCAGTTACGGGTATTATACAGGAACCGCACCGTGGGCCAGATCGAGTTGTGCTTGAGCCGGGTCCTCAGGGTTAAAGTAAAGTTCGTCTGGGACCTGTCCTGATAGGCAAAGGTGCGGCGGATTCGGCTCACATTACCCAGCCGCCACTGGCTAAACCAGCCGAGAGTAGTGTCAAAAACCCCGCTCGCGCCCCATCGTTGTGAAAGCCAGGTTGACTTTAAAGGTTTATCAATAGTCACGCCCACATTGACCACGTCCCGCTCCGTTGTTCCAGTAATCGTTTTAGAAAAGCTAGGCGCAACTTCATCAGGATCAGCCTTGATCTCAGGAAGGCCTATTTCATAAGACACCTCTCCGCGTACCACTGACCCGATTATCGGCACATAGGTCTGGCAGCTGGTCCCGATAACATCAAAAAACTTATATTCCCACAAACCGCTTGGAACCATATCTTCCCACTCACCGCTTGAAAGCCCGAAAAGAGGATTGTTTCCAAAATCAAATCCCAGACGGGCAAGCGCAAGATCTGTTTGATATCTGTTGATCGTTGCAATCTCCCCACTTTTAGGAACAGGTGTATTGTTCATGCCATGAAAATAGCTTAAGGTCCAGTCAAGAAGATAATAGTCCCCAAGCAAAGCCACTTCGGAATTCCCGCGTATCCTGAAGGCAAACTGGGAGTTGCTTAGCGTAAAGGCCGGCTGTGATTTTCGCCACATCTCATTAACAGCAGCGTTCTGACCAAAAGCAAGAGGCCTCCCATCTTTCGGCCCCTGGGGACCGGGAGGGCTGCCCATGCTGGTGCCTTCACGAGGGGTTCTGACCCCTTCAAAATCACCGGGAATCCAGATCCATTCAAAAACCAGCTGGCCGGGGAGATCTGAATTGTAGAACCCCCGCATCATCCACAGACCGAGCTTCATCTCGTCCCATGGATCAATCCCGGGTGTGGTATACCTCAGATCAAGAGGATTAATCCGGTCAACGGTTCGTACCATCTCCACTTCGCTCCAGAAAATGATCTGCTTGCCCAGTCGTATATTCCATTTTCCGGAATAAATATCAGCATACATCTCATTGATCCAGTCATCCTGATCATAGGATGGTCCCTGATACCGTCTCCTGTTAGCTGTTGTCATAGAGTCACTATATTCCTGATCAAAATCAGGCACGGATTCATGCCAGTATTGTAAAAAACTGAACAGGTTAACCTGCAGGTTCTCTTGCTCAACTGCCTTGTACAGAAGCTCCAGTGTGGCCTTGGTGCGCATCAGGCCCCAGTCCGTATCACGATACTGTGCTTCGTTATCTGCTGCCGTCTTACCGCTAGATATTTTCGTACGGTAAATCATATATTCATATATACTGCCCTTGACCCTAAGCTTTTTATCAAAAAGATGAAACGCGGCCTGGCAGTCCCCGGCCGCAAGGCTAAAACCTGCTGCAGCCAGAATGCTCGCCATAAAAACTTTCGTTTTTCTTTTCATAAATCCACCCCCCTGATTATAGGATTTTATTCGCCGGAACCAAAAGCTCCCGGCTCACCCCTTTTCATCCGTTCAGATAACGTTAAAATATTTTTCAACCCCTTATAAGAAACTTTGGCTTAATAATACAGGTCATAGCAGGGATTAAAAAAAGTGCCCCCAGCATGTTCAGAAAAAGCAGAATCGCAAGAAGAGCGCCCATTTCTGCCTGAAATTTTAAGGATGAAAAAACCCATATCATGAGACCGACTGTAAGCGTTGTTGCGATCTGCACAATTGCCTTGCCATTTGTTCTCAAGGTTTTCGATACGGCCTGGTCAAGAGCTGTGCCGTTCTTTGTCTCTTCTATCAATCGGCTCATAAAATATATGCCGTAATCCACACCCAGACCGATCCCGACAGAAGCCACCGGATAGGTGTTCACCGTCAAGCCGATATGATAGGCGCCCATCAAGGCAAAAGTTATAATATTTGAAATCGCAAGAGGTACGGTCAGTATCAGACCGGCCGTAAGCGACCTGAAATTAATAGCACAAAAAAGGAAGACTCCCCCGAGCGCAAAGATAAGGTTCCAGATCTGGGCACCCTCAATGACATCACGCACTCCGGCCTGGACACCCACCGCTCCGCCGGCAAGCAGATACTTTCCGCCTTCGGGTTCAGGATTTTCATCCAGATAGCTTTGTATATAACTGATCACACTTTCAATAGTTTTGGGCATTTTGTCTCTGCAGTAGATCACAATATTGGCGTATTTATCCTGCATATCCACGTAACGGTCCCAGGTGCCCGGCTCACCCGAATAGAGAAGCTTTCGGGTAATAAAACTCATTACCCTGTCTTCCTTGGGCACATGAAACCACTGGGGATCGGACTCATAGGAGGCCATCATGAAACCCGGAAGCGTATTGGCAATGGAATAGGTAAACATGACCCTGTCATGCCGATTCATATATCTTTGAAATTTGTTCATCTCGCGAAGAGTGGTTCCTTTGGTCACAAACCCTCCCTCATCCCCTTCAAGAATTACGTAGAGAGGGTTTAAAAGAGGCATGCTGAAGGTTATCCGAAAAGCATCCTTGTTATACCGGTGAAAAGGCCACAGGATTGATGAGCCCGGGAAAAAGTCTCCCACCGTTATCCGTGCAGCATAGTTCCATCCCACAGTAACAATGATCAAGGTTATAACCGTAACAACCCATTTGCCTTTACCCGGGATCCAGGAACCAATAGCTGTTAAAAATCTGTCACGGTAATCAATTTTTTTTGTATTCACGGTTCTTTCGACATATTTCCGCGTCCGTTCCGTTACCGGCAGACAGGCAAGAAGAAGAGGTGTCATCACCACGGAAAGAATAACAGTTGCTATGCTCCAGAATGAACAGGCAATAGCGATATTCACCAGCACAGGAATGGTTGCTATGGCTACCAGGGCAATACCAAGAGCATCGGTAATAATACTGGTGATACCCGGAAAAAACATATGCTCAATAGTACAGGTTGATGCTTTTTTAATATCTTTGAATATCATAAACTCCTCAAGATACCTGCTGATACACTGCATGGAGTGACGAGCCGTCATTAAGGATATCAAAAAAGGCAGAACCAGGATCAGCGGATCAAGATTAAACCCAAGCATCGCCATAAAACCCAGGCCCCAGGCAGCGCTCATACCCGCGGCCAGAACAGGAATAAAAACCGCCCGAATACTCCGGTAATATATATAGAGCATAATAATAATACCCAGCACAGTTATACCCAGTACCATCATAACCTTGTCGGTCTCTTCATAGATATAACCCATATGCATGGGTTCTCCCGCAATATTGACAATATGGTTTTCATCCTCTGTTTTTTCTCTGATACTGCTGAAATGCTTAAAAACAGCTTGATAGTCCATTTCTTTTTCAAAGAAATCCACCAGGATCAGGGTCTTTTTACTGTCATAAGAGACATATGGCCCGTAATATCTGGGATTACTGTAGACTTTGTCCCGGAGTTCCTGCATCTCCTTTTCATTTTTTGGGACGTCCGGATACATAAGAGGCGTAATAGACATTGTTCCTGATGAAAATGAAAAATCCTTCATCTTGGAACTGGCAATGGACCTTATCTTATAGGGGTCGACCCCGGGGATCTTTTCCAGCTCACGGGTAATCCACAGGACCTTTCCCAGAGTATCGGAATTAAAGATATCCCCTTTTCTAACCTGGACCATTATAAGCACCTGATTGGCCCCGCCAAAAATATCTCTGATCTTATTATGGACCTTTATAAAGGGATGCTTCTGGGGCAGGAGATCATTAAAATCTGTTTTTATGGATATCTTTGAGGCCTGAAACAGAAAAAAAGCTGTTACCAGAAAAATACCCGCCAGAACCGGGATTCTGTTTCTAACCAGAAATGCAGCAAAAGACTTCAAAATGAATCCCCCTCTGCTAAAACCATTTGATGAGAAAATGAAAAAACCAATCCCTGTTAGAGCATGTACCAGACATTACTGGTAAGGACGAGCTTAGATACTTTGATACCCGAAAAGTTATAAATAATAAATGTTATAAATTATAACCTTTGTCAAGTTTTTTTTGCCTCAAGCTGTTTTTTTATCACATAATTAATAAGCGCCATGCCTTCTGTCAATGCTTTCGCATTCTGGGCAGTTTTCCCACCCAGAACATATGCCTGACCAATAGTCTCTGAGGCTTAGATAGCATAGGAAAATATCGGCTTTTACAATATCATAAAGTAATTCTTCCGTCTTGCCGGTTCTGCAAATTTATAAATAAAAAAGGGCCTGGATTACTCCAGATCCTTTTAAAATAGAGGGAACAACAAGACAATGAATGAGTATGTTTACCAACGAAGAGTATTATATAATTCATCGACCTGCTTGTCAGTAATATCAGCCCCTTTCTTCTGCATCAGTTTAATCTTTTCTCTTGGAATACCGTCTGAAAAAGAATCCGATGCACATTCATCAAAAATGAGTTTCAAGGGGTGACACTTTGTACATTTGCTTCTAATCAGGGGTTGCTGCCAGTAGGGTGCTTCCAGGAACTTTGCGATATCAGCAGCCTGCTCGTCAGAAATACCAGCGCCCCCCTTTTTCTGCATTTCCTTGACAACAGCCATCGGCTTTTTTTCAGTTTTATGCAGGTCTTGTACCCTTAATATATCATGGCAGTTTGTGCATTTTTGCTCGATGAGATTCAAGGTCGACTGTTTCTTGCCAGATTCACAATAGGCTCCGGTAGATACAAGTGTTTGTAAAACTACAAAAGCTATCAACAGCTGTCTTTTTTTCATCCTATCCTCCTGTTTTCTGATGTTCACCTTTGATCTATAGTTTTGCAAAAACTTGTTTTTGTTTAGAAAAGTATAGAAATTAAGGAAAAAAATGTCAAGATAGATATATTGGACTAATAATAATAAAAGGGGAAACAAGGTGCGCATGCCTCCCGCAACATTTTTGTCCCCATTCCTTAGCATATTTTTTGCTTGCATTGTGTTCCTCTCACGGTATATTAGTTTAATAATACAGACCCAATGCATTGTGAATAGTTAAAAATCACTACAACCTCAAGAAAGGATATACTAAATGAAAAAATCATGCATGGTATTAATCATTCTGCTTACCGGATTGTGCACCCTGGCCCAGATGGGGCGCCCTGCCCCTGTAGAAGCGGGTGTTATCAAAAGCATTGTTTGTTACATCCCCAACCGGGTGTTTGATCTCATGGATATCGTTCGTTTACGCGTCCGCGTCGGGCCGGGCATCTCCGTCGGCGTGCGGGCCACACGGCCACTGTCGGCTTTCGCAGGTTTCCACAGCACTGCCTTCATCGGGACTGCCGGGTCCCCGCGGCAGTAAAAAGCTTCCTTTGCCGGTGGGGCTTGACCTGCGTGCCGGCGCTCAGGTAAGCGTTGCCGACGCTTCCTCAGGGAACACCATATTACGATCCGCTTGAGGTGGGT
>PVMK01138243.1_pt1 | contig 12927 bp, 5 predicted proteins | sample 1853481 | NCBI WGS metagenome assembly PVMK01 (sample SAMN08533507, study PRJNA380276) | Marine sediment metagenome, whole genome shotgun sequencing project.
AGGAATGTCAGTAGAAGATATGGAGATGATCAACGAAATTCCTCAAAAAAAAGTTGCTAATTATTTTTTTAAAAATAATGGGGATCTAACTTTTTCCAAATTAAAAAATGATCAAAGATCCTTTAGCAATGGAGCTATTTATTCCGATCTGGATAACGATGGTGATCTGGATATTGTAACTAATAATTTAAATCAGACTAGTTTTGTTTACAAAAATTTATCTGTAGAAAATAAATCTAATAATAACTATCTCAAGATCAACCTTACTGGGAATACATCCAATAAATTAGGAATAGGTGCCAAGATCATCGTACATACAAATAAACAAAAACAAGTTTTCGAAAATTATTTGACCCGAGGATACATGTCTTCTGTATCGCCAAAGATCAATGTGGGTTTGGGTCAAAATACCACTGTTGACTCCTTGACAATTATTTGGCCCGGAGGAAAAACTGAAAAACTAAAAACCATAGCTGCCAATCAGATAATCACTTTAGATCAATCCAATGCGGTTGCTGGAAATGATGTGAAAAGCACAATTATTGAAAATTTAAACTTAGCAGATTCTTTAAATCTCAATTTCGTACATATTGAACATGATTCTTATGAATTCAATAGAGATCCTTTAGCGCCATATATGTCGTCTTATTTAGGGCCAAAGATTTCAGTAGCCGATGTAAACAATGATGGCTTAGATGATATTTTTATTGGTAATGGAAAAAGAGAAAAAGCCAAATTAATGCTACAAACTGAAAAGGGGTTTATTGGAGATGATCAATTGGAAATAGATAATATCTCTCTTACAGAGAATAATGACAATCAATTTTTTGATGCCGATGGCGATGGCGATTTGGATCTTATAATAGGAAATGGAGGAAATGAATATAAAAAAGATCCACCTTTAAAACCATCCTTATTTATAAATGAAAAGGGGAAGTTCAGAGATAAATCGGAGCGTCTGCCTGATATTTATTCAAATATATCTGTTGTTTCCATATCTGATTTTGACAATGATGGAGACTTGGATATATTCTTAGGTACGAGCTCAATAACAGGAAGTTTTGGAAAAACCGGTAGGTCTTATTTACTTGAAAATGATGGGCTTGGGAATTTCAAGGAAGTGACCGTAGGGAAGGCGGTTGGTCTGCAAAATGTTGGACTAATTCGTGATGCAAAATGGGTTGATTTAAATAATGACAACTATTTAGATCTCGTCGTAGTTGGTCACTGGATGCCATTAACAATTTTTATGAATGACAATGGTTTTTTAAAAAAAGAAACGAATAATGGTCTGGGAAAAACAAATGGATTATATAATACCCTAGAAATTGCCGATTTTGATAAGGACGGAGATTTGGATTTTATATTAGGTAACTGGGGCCTTAATTCAAGACTAAAAGCATCGCTTGAGGAGCCAATTACTTTATACAGAAATGACTTCGATGAAAATGGTAAGACTGACCCTATCATGACCTACTATTATAAAGGCAAGGTAACGGTTTTTGCAACTAAGGATGAACTAACCAAACAAATCCCGAGTCTGAATAAAAAGTTCCTCTCCTATAATGAATTTGCTAAAGCAAATTTTCAAGATTTATTTAACAAGGAAAAGATTGAAAATGCCGAAATTAAAAAAGTATATACGCTACAGAGTTGCATCGTACTTAACGATGGGAATGGTAAATTCAGAATAAAATACTTGCCTGCTTTAGCCCAAATTTCTTCCATTAATTCTATTGTAATAGACGATTTTAACACTGATGGATACCCTGATGCTTTGGTGGCAGGAAATAATTATCAAATAAATACTCAATTAGGGCAACTTGATGCATCTCATGGTTTAATTTTGATGAATGATAAAAAAGGGAATTTAATTACTGATGTGGAGAGATCAAAGAAATTTTCTGTTCTAGGTGCCATAAGAGATATGAAGGAAATAAAAATAAAGGATAAATTATTTCTTATGATTGCCAGGAATAACGATAGCTTACAAATTATAGATAAAAGTCACTTTTCTTATGAATAAAATAAAAATGTATGGGCTGCTCGCAGTATTAATTTTTGCTGTTGCCTCTTGTAAAAAAGATCCTTCAAAAAATATGGAGAAGGATACTCTTTTTACCATGCTAACAAATTCGGGTATTGATTTTACAAACACGATCACCAATAAAAAGGACTTTAATATTTTTACCTATAGAAATTTTTATAACGGAGGAGGTGTGGCCATTTCCGATATTAACAACGATGGCCTCCCTGATGTCTATCTAAGTTCCAATATGGGAGAGAATAAACTCTATTTGAATAAAGGCGATTTTAAATTTGAAGACATTACCAAAAAAAGTAAAACAGGGGGAACTCATGCTTGGTCAACCGGAGTGGTAATGGTAGATATAAATAATGACAAACTACTGGATATTTATGTTTGCAATGCCGGAAATGTTAAAGGGGATAATCAAAAAAACGAATTGTTTATTAATAACGGGGATTTGACTTTTACAGAAAAAGCCGATGAATATGGATTAGCAGACAGCGGTTTTACTACTCATGCAGCCTTTTTTGATTATGATCTGGATGGAGACCTCGATGTTTATTTATTGAACAACAGCTTTATTCCTGTTAACACGTTAGGCTTTGAAAATAAGCGCCATATTCGTGGAAAAGACTGGAATATCAATCCAATCTTTAAAGGAGGCGGAGATAGATTATTAAGAAATAATGAAGGTAAATTTGAGGATGTTAGTGAAGAAGCGGGAATTTATGGTAGTTTGATCGGCTTTGGATTAGGAGTTACCGTGGGAGATATTAATAACGATCGCTTACCGGACATCTACGTTTCTAATGATTTTTATGAAAGAGATTACCTTTATATTAACAATGGAGACGGTACTTTTTCTGAAAATATAAAAGACTGGATGGAACATCTTAGCCTTTCATCAATGGGAGCAGATATGGCGGATATTAACAATGATGGGAATCCTGAAATTTTTGTTACAGACATGCTTCCCGGTGATGATAAAAGACTGAAAATGACGAGTGATTTTGAACGTTATGACCTCTATAAGCTCAAACTGGATCGCGATTTTCACCATCAGTATATGCAAAATACACTCCAACTTAATAACGGTAACAGCACCTTTTCTGAAATTGCATTTCATAGCGGTGTTGCAGAGACGGATTGGAGTTGGGGAGCCTTAATATTTGATATGGATAATGATGGTTACAAAGATATTTATGTCAGCAATGGAATTTACCATGATCTAACCAACCAAGATTTTATGGATTTCTTTGCTAATGAGATCATCCAAAAAATGACCGTTTCGAAGAAAAAAGAAGAGATCGAATCCGTGATCGATAAAATGCCAAGTAATCCAATATCAAATTTTGCCTTTAAAAACAACCATGATTTAACCTTTACAAATGAGATCGAAAATTGGGGATTGAGTGAACCAAGTTTTTCTAATGGTGCAGCTTATGGCGATCTGGACAATGATGGAGACTTGGATCTAATTGTAAATAATGTGAACCAAAAAACCTTTGTTTTTAGGAATGAATCTGATAATCAATTAAATAATAACTATATAAAAATAAAACTGATAGGATCTGAAAAGAACACCTATGCCATTGGTAGTCTTGTCGAGGTTTTTATTAAAGATCAAATTTTGAGACAAGAATTGATCCCTTCAAGGGGTTTTCAGTCTTCTATAGATTATAGTATGGTTTTTGGCTTAGGAACATCAAATACCATAGATTCAATTAAGATAATATGGCCAAATAAAGAGTTACTAACTGTTTATGATCCGAGTCCTAATAAAACAATAATATTTGATATTAGTGATGAAAAGATCAATAGAAAAAATTCAAAGACTGAAGTAAAAAAGACCTTATTCACTATTAAAGATCAGAATTTTGTAGCACATGAAGAAAATAATTATGTCGATTTCGATTATGAAGGTTTGATTTCCTTTATGCTTTCCAAAGAAGGTCCAAGCCTATCTGTAGGAGATATTAATAATGATCAAAAAGAAGATATTTTTATTGGGGGAGCCAAAGGTCAGGCACCACAAGTCTATATTCAAAGATCGAACGGTCAATTTACTCCTGGAAATAATAATTTTAAAGAGGTGCAAATTGACTACGAGGATACAGCTTCTACCCTCTTTGATGCAGATAATGATGGTGACCTGGATCTATATATTGGTTCTGGAGGAAATGAAGAACGCAACAATTCTATATTACTTCAGGATCGACTATATATAAATGATGGAAAGGGTAATTATACCAGAAATATTAAAGCAATTCCACCCTTTTATTATAATACATCTGTCGTAACAGCTTCAGATTTTGATCAAGATGGTGATCTGGACCTATTTGTGGGCAGCAGATCTGTGCCGGGAACTTATGGAATAGATCCGGAGAATTTCTTATTGGAAAATGATGGGAAGGGCAATTTTAAGGATATTACAGAATCTAAAGCTTTTGATGTCAAAAAAATAGGCTTGATAACCGATGCTATATGGAAGGATATTACAGGCGATGGGAAAGACGATCTAATTCTTGTGGGAGAATGGATGAGTCCTGTAATTTTTGAGAATACGGGTAGAAGGTTACGTAAATACAAAAGTAATTTAGAAGTATGGACTGGTTTATGGAATTCGGTAGCAGTAGAAGATATTGATCTGGATGGTGATCTTGATTTAATTCTAGGGAATAAAGGGACGAACTCTTTTTACAAAACCAGTATTGAAAAACCTGCTAAAATATACATTAATGATTTCGACAACAACGGAACCATTGAGCAAATTTTAACCCGAAACATAGATGGTAAAGACATGCCAATTCCTTTAAGGCGGGAGCTTTCGGGACAATTAAGCTCATTAAAAAAAGAAATCTTAAAATTTGAAGATTACGCAACTAAATCGATCAATGAGTTATTCTCAGAGCAAATTATTGATAATTCTATTATTAAAAATGCTGTGATCTTCGAAAGCGTTATCGCAATTAATAATGGCAATGGAAACTATGAAATAAAGTTACTTCCTCAACGTGTCCAGCTTACATCTATTAATAAAATATTGGCAAAGGACATCAATAATGATAATATAATAGACCTTATTTTAGCAGGAAATAATTTTAATTATAAACCTCAGTTTACAAGAGATGATGCAAGTTATGGCGATGTTTTATTAGGAAATGGAAATAATGAATTTACCTGGCTGCCTCATAATAGATCTGGATTTTTTGTAAGAGGTCAGGTTCGTGGAATGAAATGGATCACAGATTCTAAAAACCGTAAATACATTCTGGTGGGACTAAATGATGATGAACCAAAATTATTTGAATTAAATGAATAAAGTTATCATAATTTTTCTGGTGCTTTTTGTTTTTGTTGGCTGTAATAAGCAAAACAAAGAATTGTTGTTTAAAAAAATTTCATCAGAAATTACCAACGTTCATTTTATAAATGAAATTAAGGATACTAAGGAATTGAATATACTGGATTATTTGTACTTCTATAATGGTGGTGGGGTTACCACAGGAGACATAAATAATGATGGCTTACCTGATATATATTTCACTTCTAATTTATCCGAAAATAAATTATATCTCAATAAAGGTAATTTTGAATTTGAAGATATTACGGAAAAGGCGAAAGTTGCCGGCAACTCTGATTGGAATACAGGTACAACCTTTGTTGATATTAATGGAGACGGATATTTGGATATCTATGTTTGCTCGGTTGTTGGTATTAACGGTTTCGACGGTCATAACGAACTTTTTATAAATAATCAGGATGGAACATTTACAGAAAGATCAAATGAATATGGACTAGATTTTGACACCTACTCTTCTACCGCTTCTTTTTTTGATTATGACAATGACGGAGATCTGGACATGTATTTACTGAATCACGCCGTGCACACCATAAATTCATTCGGACCGGCCAACATTAGAAATAAAAGAGTTTATGAGAGTGGTGATAAGCTATTGCGAAATGACAACGGTAAGTTTATTGATATAAGCGCTGAAGCAAATATATTTGGTGGAGCTAACAGCTATGGATTAGGTATCGCAACTTCAGATTTTAATAATGACGGTTTTACTGATATTTATGTATGTAATGATTTTCATGAAGATGACTATTTCTATCTCAACAATGGCGACGGTACATTTACAGAATGTCTAAAGGAATATTTTGGTCATACGAGTCGTTTTTCAATGGGAAGTGATGTTGCCGACATAAATCATGATGGATTCCCTGATATCTTAAGTCTGGATATGTTACCTGAGGACGAAAAAATATTGAAATCTTCCGATGGGGATGAATCCATCGACATACTGGAGCTGAGAATAAATCAGTTAAAATATCACTACCAATTTACCCGAAACATGTTGCAGATCAATAGAGGAAGTTATTTTATGGAAACGGCACTATTTAGTGGTGTTGGTGCTACGGATTGGAGTTGGTCGGCTCTTTTTGGAGACTATGACCAAGATGGCGAGCAAGATCTATTTGTTTTTAATGGCATTCCGAAGAGACCAAACGGCTTAGATTTTGTTAAATATATCTCTAATGAACAGATTCAAAAAAAGATGGATCAAACCAAATTAGTGGATAATGAAGCTTTAAAATTGATGCCTTCAGGAGCAGTTCAAAATATTATTTTTAAAGGAAAACAAGGAATTAAATTTGAGAACAAATCAAATATCTGGTTGGAAAAGGATACCATAATTTCTAATGGAAGTGCTTATGCCGATTTTGACAATGATGGGGATCTAGATATCGTGACTAATAATTTAAACGCAAGTCCAACTTTTTATCAGAATCAAACTAATGACAAATCAAATTATTTAAAAATAAAATTCAAAACCTCTGATAAAAATAGTTTTGGAATTGGCACTAAGGTTATTAGTTACCATAATGGTGTAGCGCAATTCAAAGAACTTTTTACCAGCAGAGGGTTTCAATCGGCATCTGAGCCCATCGTTCATTTTGGTTATGGAAATTCAGAAAAGGTTGATTCTGTTCGCATTATTTGGACAAATAATAAAACACAGATCCTAAAGGATGTCAAGACAAATCAAACTTTGGTATTATCACCAAAAGAAAATGATGATCTGTTAGATTATAAATTATTATTTCCCAAAAATAAACCATGGTTCACCCAAGTAAGTAGTGATCAATTTGGAATTGATTATGAGCATATTGAAAATCCATTTAGTGATTTTAATCGTCAAATATTAATTCCTTATAAAATTTCAGATAAAGGGCCTGGAATTGCCGTTGGAGATCTCAATGGGGATGGTAAGGATGATATCTTTTTTGGCAGTTCGAAATACCAACGTTCATCTGTTTATTTTCAAGGGGAAACGAAATTTGAACTTCAGGAAATCACCCCTTTAACGAGAGATTCTATTTCTGAGGATATCAGTGCCATCATAGATGATTTTAATAAGGATGGATACAACGATATTGCAGTTGTCTCAGCCGGTGGCGAATATTATAAGAAATCACCCCCTCTTTTAGATAAAATTTATCTCAATTCAGCCAATGGAATTACGGAGAAATTAGCAGGTTTTCCTGAATATTTTGAAAATGGCTCTGTTGTAAAAAGCGCAGATTATGACAATGATGGAGATTTGGATCTGTTTGTCGGAGGTGGCTATGTTTCTTACGATTTTGGTAAAATTCCAAACTCTTTTTTACTGGAAAATAATAATGGATCCTTTAGCATTATTGAAAATAAAGAATTACAGAAAGTTGGAATGGTTACCGATGCCATTTGGACGGATTTTAATAATGATAATAAGACCGACCTGATCGTTATTGGTGAATGGATGGCTCCAGCTTTTTTCAAAAATGAGAATAATTCCTTGGTTAAAGTGGACAATCTCTTGACGGAAAACAAGTATAAGGGACTGTGGCAGAGTATTGAATCTTATGATATTGATAATGATGGGGATAATGATTATATTTTGGGTAATTGGGGATTGAACAGTAAATTTACTGCCTCCTCAGAATATCCGCTAAGGATGTATTATGGAGATTTTGACGGAAATAAAACGACGGAAACTATTTTGGCAACAGCCAAAAAAGGTATTTATTATCCCTTACTTGGATTAGATGATCTATCTAAACAAATGAGTACTTTACTAAGAAAAAAATTTACCACATATAACGCTTTCTCGGTACAAGACCTGGAAGGAATTTTTAGCAAAGAAATACTGGATGGTTCAACCTTGCTAACTGTAGATGAACTGGCATCCGGTTATCTCGAAAATAATAATGGAAAATTTCAATTTCATAAATTTGGAGATGAATTACAGTTAGCTCCAATAACCGAACTATTAAAATATGATTTTAATAATGATGGAGAGAATGAAATTTTAACTGCCGGAAACTTCTTTGGAGTCATTCCTTTTCACGGCCGGTTGGATGCGAATGCTGGAAATATAATTGCTAAAAATGGTAAAATAATTTCTGCCAACACACTGGGTATCAATTTAACACAAAAAATGGTAAAAGGGTTAAATATTATTACCATTGGAAATGAAAAATATTTAATAGTAACCGTCAATAATGGTAAATCAGAATTGTATAAAATAAATAATGAAAAATGAAAAAAATAATCTTAACTCTAGCCGTTGGGCTTCTGTTCTTTTCCTGTAATAAAGAATTAAAACCAATCGAACTGACTTCCGAAGATTATCACTATGCTGTTGATAAATTAAATTCGGTAATTGTACATGATATTTTTTCACCTCCGGTGGCAAGTAGAATTTATGCTTATTCTAATATTGCTGCTTTTGAAGTGATTGCAAAGTATGATGAATCCTACATCACTCTAAACGGTCAGGTAAAGGATTTATCACCCGTACCAAACCCAACTACTAATGAGGTGAATGCTAAGATTGCAGCAATAGTTGCCTATCTCGAAATAGGGAAAGATCTTATTTTTTCAGAAGACAAAATTATAACTTACCGAGACAGCCTCTATAGTTCTTGGGAGCAGATCAATAAGAAGGAATTTAAGGCTTCTAAGGAATACGGTATGTTAGTTGCAACTCATATAAAAAATTGGATGGACAAGGATAATTATAAGCAAACAAGGACAATGCCGAAGTTTACCGTCATTGCAGAAAATGAAACCCGTTGGCAACCCACTCCCCCGTCATATATGGATGGTATTGAACCACACTGGAGCAAGATTAGAACTTTTGTAATTGACTCAGCAGAACAATTTAAACCAATTCCACATCCAAAATATGATATGAACAAGGATAGTAAATTTCACGAAGAGCTGATGGAAGTTTATGAATTAGGTGGTGGAGTATTAGCAGAAAACAGGAATCAAGAACATGTTGAAATAGCTAAATTTTGGGATTGTAATCCTTATGTTTCAACTACTAAGGGACACCTTATGTTTGCAACAAAAAAAATAACTCCCGGAGGCCATTGGATAGGCATTTGTAAAATTGCAAGCCGGAAAGATAATGCTGACTTTGCAAAAACTGTATATGCTTATACTAAAACCTCGATTGCTCTCTCGGATGGTTTTATTAGTTGTTGGGATGAAAAATACAACAGTAATTTAATTCGTCCGGAAACTTTAATAAATAACTTATTAAATGAAAATTGGTTTCCGGTTTTGCAAACGCCGCCTTTTCCGGAATATACCAGTGGTCATTCTGTAGTTTCCGGGGCAGCTTCTGTTGTACTGACTCAAATTTTTGGTGACAATTTTTCTTTTGATGATGATACCGAACTTGTTTATGGATTACCAATAAGAAGTTTTGATTCGTTTTATGATGCTTCAGGAGAAGCTGCAATAAGTCGTTTGTACGGAGGTATTCATTATCGTGCTGCCATTGATAATGGCTTAGTCCAAGGAAAAAATATTGGGAATTTTGTAGCTGAGAATTTGCAAATGACAAATTAATGGCTAATGAATAAAAAAAAACCAATCCTCATAGTTTTATTTTTTTTGCTATTAGTACTTATCTGGTATTTATTTTTTAAACCGGAGGATTATATCATACGTTTTAAGGCAAAAACTTCACCTGGCACTTTATTCGTTTCTGCTGAAGAATGGAATTTATTAAACCAGAGAAAAGGGGAATTCACTTATGAGATTATCGATAGAATACCCTTTGAACTCTTAAAGCAGAACCTCAAAAAAGAGAACCTTGATCTAACGATGCAATGGAGTTTTGAGTCAATTAATGATAGTATAACGCAAATTAGAGTAGGAATAAGTGAAAAGAACAAAGGAGTTTATAACAGGCTTACGGCTCCATTTATTAATACACCTTTTAAAAACACAAGTCTCGAATTAATTAAAGGGTATAAAAATGGAATCGAATTTACTTTAAAAGAAAAATTCAGAGTCCATAGTATAAGTATCGATACGATCCCTCAATTTGATTACGTATATGTTAATCTAAAGAATATTAAAATGAGGGACAAAGCATCACAAATGATGAAAAATAACTCCACCATTTTAGAGTTCTTAAAAAATAATACAATTGAAATAGAGGGCTTACCCATTATTATTGTAGACGATTGGAATCTTGAAAAAAACACCTTAAACTACAAATTTGGTTTCCAAATAAAATATAAGGATTCATTACCCATGGATAGTTTGATAAAATTTGGGAGAACTAAATCAAAAAAGGCATTAAAAGCAATTTATAACGGAAATTATATAGGATCTGACAAGGCTTGGTTCGCACTGTATGAATACGCTAATCGTCATCATATTGATATAGATAGAAAGCCACTGGAAATTTTTCATGATAATCCATTTATCGGGGGAAATGAACTTGATTGGATTGCCGAAATCTATTTACCGATTAAATAATTTATTAAACTAACTTTAAACAATAAAATAAATGGGAACGCCACTCGGCATAAATAAATAATATTATTTAATTTTTAAAATAAATCCTTGATTGTGAATATTCTCTATTCTAATTGAGGGATCCTTTTCTAAGTATTTTCTCAAGTGTGTTATAAAAACATTTAAACTCTTTTTACTGAAAAAATCATTCCTACCCCAAATGCTATTTAAAATCTCCTTATGAGAACATAATTCATTTTGTTTTAATACCAGGAGATGCAATAACTTGTTTTCACGAAATGTTAATTGTTGTATTAATCCATCCTTATAAATTAACTGTGAATTATCTCTGTTATAAACATAATCGCCAAGAATTATTTCTTTTCTATTATCGATAGAAGAAGCTTTTTTAATAGATAAAGTATTTAAAAGCGTGTTTAATCTTACAACCAATTCTTCCTCATCAATAGGCTTTTTTAAATAATCAACAGCTCCCAGGGCAAAACCTTTCAATACATCAATTTTTAAGGAGCGAGCAGTTAGAAAAATAAAAGGAGTTGATGTAAACTGCTGTTTAATTTTATTTGCTAAGGTGAAACCATCCATATCGGGCATCATTACATCTAAAATAATTAAATCAAAATAATCGTGCTGAAGTATCTCCCATGCGGATTTTCCATTTTTTCTCCAAACCACATCAAAACTTTTCATCATAAGGTATTCGGAAAGTAAATAACCCAAAGATTCATCGTCTTCAACGAGCAATATTTTTTTTCTATTTATCATACTTATATAATGGTAGGCTAATAATAAATTCCGACCCTTTTCCAAGCGTGCTATTTACAATTATCTTGCCTTTATGGAGTTTTACAATTCTTTTTACATAGTTCAACCCTAAACCATAGCCCTTAACATCATGAACATCCCCTATGGAAACTCTATAATATTTGTCAAATATTTTCTTTTTATTTTCGTCAGAAATCCCAATACCGTTGTCCTTGACTCTAATAATCAAATTTTCATCATCCTTATTGGCCAAAAGTATAATTTTTATATTTCCCTTAGTGTACTTTTTTGCATTTTCTAACAGACAGTTAATTGCACTTTCTAGAAGATAAGCATCGCAATTGAGCATATAATTATCCTTTTTTAACTCACTCGAAAAATCAATCTTCTCTAATGCGGCCAACTTTTCAAAATCTACGCTCAAATTTGAAATTTTTGGTTTAAAATCGACAATCTCTTTTTCGATGAAGCTCTTTTTATCTTCTAAACTGGCCAATTCTAATACTTTTTCAATTTGATTTTTAAGTTTGTCAACTTGTATTCTAATTAAATTTACCAATTCCTTATTTTCATTAGTAGATTTTTCCAATAATATTTTTGATGCAATTCCAATTGAAAAAACAGGGGTTTTTAATTCATGTGTCAGATTATTTATAAATTCATTAGTAATGGTGATTATTTTATTTTGCAAATAAAAAGATCTAAAAACCCATATTATCACAAGCACTATTGCCACAATGAAAAGTAAGCCAGGTATAGTTAAGCCATTTAATTGAGACAAAAAATATTTGTTCAAATTTTTAAATTGCAATTCTAAAATTAGATTTTTATTGATCAATCCAATCAAATAACCATCAAGAGGAATTGGATATTTTAAAAGAATTTCATCTTTATTATAAGATGTTGGCGAAGTTAAATATTCTGTTGAATCCCTGGCATTTAGGGTATAAGTAAAATTCGTTTTAATTCCTTGCTGAAGTAATTTATCTTTTAAAAAATCATTCATAAAATATCTCGCCGCGTCATGAACACTATCCATGCTCAGTTTGAAATACTTGTCATCTTTGGTGATGGCTTTACCAATCAAAAACGTCAATTCATCTTCCGAACGGAGTGCTTCTTTGATTTCATTTACAGCAAGACCAATTTTTTGATTGAATTGTACTTTGGCCAGGTTTAAGCCAATGCGTAAATATTGATACTGCACAATGGAAATTCCTATGATAGAAATTATAAATATTACTATATAAACTTTTTTACCCTTCATTAGCGCAAATATCTGCAGAATAAATTTATACTCTGA
>PVMK01134760.1_pt1 | contig 12924 bp, 11 predicted proteins | sample 1853481 | NCBI WGS metagenome assembly PVMK01 (sample SAMN08533507, study PRJNA380276) | Marine sediment metagenome, whole genome shotgun sequencing project.
CTGTCATACGCGTCTTCAGGTTCAGTGGGCCGCTGACCTGCTTCAGTAGCAACGCTGCTAATTGGTGATCCGGCTATGGAAAAGTTGAAGATTACGATGCAAAGTAATATTTGGAGGGATTTGCTTCTTTTCTTGATGAAGTGCATTTTTTTTGTTTCTTATTTACTTAAATATAGTTGTGCTCTCAACGATGGACATGCTGACCGTGGACACTAATATTGACAAATCCAGGATGCGGATTCATTTAGAGCATCGGCAGAAATAGGGAAAAACTTGAGGATATAGCCTATAGGATGTTGGTTACGGGTGGTCGGATGAATTAAAAAAAAATTATTGCCAAAATTTTGGTAAAATATGGCAAAATCGGTCGAAAAAGGAAAGGCGGGTTAGTTCGCTTCACTAATCCGCCGGAGAATAATTGATTTTCATGTTTTAGGGGGCTATTTTACAGGGCAAAGACAGAAAAAAAATATGGCTGGAGAGCATCATTTTGGAAAAATAGCTGTGATTCCTTAACTGTCGTGGAGTTGCATGCAAATTGGACAGGATTATAATTTAGGAATAAAAGGATTGGGGAATTTAGACAGTTACCAATTCAGTTTTGCGCAAAATGCGCAAAATATTTTTAGACTTCTTTGTAAACCCATAGCATAAGGGTGTTCACAAAGAAAAATTTTTGAATCAACTTTTTGAAACCTGTATGGTTCCGGCTAGGCGTAGTTTCATATAAGCGCCGCCTCTGGCCGCGAGCGTCCAGTCTGATCGTAGAAGAAACTTTGGCAATGTTTCATACGAGCGGAGGTGGCTCGTCCTGAGCCACCCTATGTTTTTTTGTAACTGTTCACAGGTTCAAAGATTCAAGGTTGGATTCTTGTCCCTAGACTGCATTTGGGATGTGTATTTGCGAGAAAAGCGTCAGCTTCTTCAAGCCCAATCCAAAATTTTGAGCCAAATTGATAATTGTTTGGCAAAATGAGCATTTTTAACGAAGAATTAGGATCTTAAATGCCTTCTTTGTCCTTAACCCTTTAACTCTGAACGTTGAACCCTGAACCTGTGATCGGTTACCTTATTTCTTAAGCTTTTTCCTGATTCCTGCAAAGCCGGCTAATCCAAAGTTTAACAGGAGCATAAATGCCAACGGATTTATGCTCAGCTTTTGCGACTTCCCAACTGCAGTGGTGATGAAACAACCTCCACCACCACCTCCGCCGCCACTTCCCCCGTCTTCTCCTGTTTTTTCGTTTCCCGCACCAGAAGATGGGGGCATCAGTTCTGTCGGTTTTCCAGCCTGAACGCTACTGAAATGATGGAGTTGAACCTCGATCGTGGGCGGTTCTGTCGGATCCGGATCATTGGGTCCATGGTTCACCCTCGACCCTGACACAATAAAGCCATCGGTTTCCCAAGAAGCCTGCCATCCTCTGGCAGGGTTGAACACATAGATTTCGAGTGTTTCAAGATCCGTCTCTCCCGGACAGGGGATGAAAACGGTCACGGGCCTCACGAATACATTCGCCGGTTGCATATTAAGCGGTAATCCAATCCCCTCTACAATATCGAGATGGGGAATTTCCTCCAGAGGGCCGAATCGAGGAGCAACCGGCTCGAGTTTGTCGTATATGATTTCGGCACCTTCAATGGCTGTTCCCGGATCTGCTGTAATTGTATTCTGCCCGATAACAGGGATCATCAAAATACTCTGTGCTGGAGGGCGTGTTGGCCAAAGCCGCATCATGCTCTTCCTTGCTCTCAATCTTAAAGCTGGAGTAATAAGTTCCCATTTCTACTCCGTTGGAGTTCTTGGCATCGATTGCAAAATTCACTGCTTGTTCAAAGGCAAATGGAGCCTTTGGAGAATGGATGATCCAGCAATCGGTGTCATCCCCCTCATTTACCTGCTGCACCCTTATGTTTACAGATTTATTTTCGATCCTCATCTCAACGCTGTCTTCATCGATACCATCGTCATTCTTAATTCTGGCCACAATTGAGGTGTCGATTGGTACCGGCAGCGTACCCTCATCCATTCCCTGACCATCTTGAGGGTAACCATCTTTCTCAACAATTTCAGGCGGTGTGTCCGGCGGCGTGTAGGTTACCGTCAGGGTGTCGGTAGCCGTATTGCCGGCCGCATCCCTTGCCGTCACGGTGATTATATTCTGGCCGCTGGACAGGACGATACCGCTTTTGCTCCAGCTGTTCGTTCCGCTGCAATCCCCGCTGCCGCCCCGGCTGTTTTTCCAGCTCACTAAGGGTGACCGCCACATTGTCGGAGACCGTACCGCTGATGTTCAGCTGGGAGTTGCTGGTCGAATAGGTTGAGCCGCTCGTCGGTTTGGTAATTGTTACCTCTGGACGGGTGGTATCCGGCGGCGTGTAAGTCACCGTCAGGGTGTCGGTAGCGGTATTACCGGCCGCATCCCTGGCCGTCACGGTGATTACATTTCTGGCCGCTGGACGAGCACTACGCCGCTTTTGCTCCAGGAGCTCGTCCCGCTGCAAGTCCCGCTGCCGCCCCGGCTGTTTGTCCAGCTCACCAAGGTGACCGCCACATTGTCGGAGGCCGTACCGCTGATGTTCAGCTGGGAGTTGCCGGTGGAATAGGTTGAGCCGCTCGTCGGTGTGGTAATTGACACCGTTGGGCGGGTGGTATCCGGATCTATCTGATGGTGTTGCAATATGGTTGTTATCTCAGGATTGTAACCATTTGAGCTGTTGATCCAATAACTGAAAAATTCTAAAAAATCGGTGGGTCCATCGCTGTAAGCTATTGACCAGATTCCATTGTTGGAAGAACCATTAATGCCATTGCCAATAGCATCCCAGCTCTCTGAGGTTGACGCCGGATCAAATATGTCCCACAATGAAGCTGCAACGGCTCCTTCATCTTCAGGGTGATGGGCACTTGGAGTTGGTGGTTCAAAGTTTATATGTAAAGTTTGATCCTCAGTATCATCGTAGAACCTGTCATTCTGAATTGCCGCTTGTAAGAAGTTCGCCCACCCTTCGGTCCAGGCACATCCCAAACTGGAATGGCCCCCCCAATGATGATTATAACAATTCGGAGACGGCGGCATTTTACCGTCATAGATTTTATACATCACAAAATGACCATATTCATGGAGAAACACATCAGAATCCCATCTGTCGCCGGCAAGCAGATCTATTGATCCTCCGGGATAATAAAGCGTACCTCGGCTTGTATTTGTGGGGCTCCATCTGACCTGCAGTTTATATACATTTTCCCAACCGACATTGTCAGCCAGATAGTCGAAAGCATCATTGGCAATAAGGTCATAGATATACCAGGCCATTCGAGTATCAGCATCATCAAGTGAATGAGACCCCATATCCACATCACCGTCAGCAACGTTATTCTGCACCGGAGTGACGGAATAGTACAGGTTCCCCGGAGTAGAGAAATCCGTTACTCGCACAGAGCGATTATCCGTGGAGAACACTTTTACATAAATATCTTGACCACCGCCGTCACCGTCACTATTTGAAATATTGTCTGAAGCGTAATAACCGCTGTTATCGGTATAGGTGGTATCAAGTAGGGTATCACCGGATGAACCAGAGTCCCAAATCTCAACCAGTGCATCTCTAAGTGGCCGATCGACCCGGCCCTTATCTTGATAAAACCAGTATCCTCTCACCACTATTTGACCCGGCCCGGGAGCTGAAAAATATGAAACCTCTTGACCTTCTACCGGTTTATGATCCGGCAGCACTTGTGTCGGAGGCGCACTCGAATTGCCTATTTTTATCGCTCCTGAACGATGGTCAGCCATTTCAGGGATAAAACTGCTTTTGCTTAGTTCAGAAAACCCCTCACCTATATTCACATAAAGCTCTTCCCTTTTACCGAATATATAGTCAGTCTCTTCACTAGTGGCGCTCGCCGATATTTTGTATTGGCCCGGTTCGAAAGGTAAAACTTCTATTTGATATATCGTTGTCGAACCGGAAGACAAATCCTCATTTAGTCGGGTGTTCCCGGAAATAAGTTTAAAACCTTCTATCGGGAGCTCAATATCGATCAGCGTGTTCGGAGCATCTTTCAAAACCGTTATTTCAATATTAAGGACCGTGGTCTCATTTAGCATCGGTGTTGAAGAGAAATAAAGTTCAATTTCCATTGGGGCATTGCACTTTTTTCTAATTTGCTCATAGATTCTATTATCCCCTCCAGCCAAATCGACTTGCAGCAAAAAACAAAATGCAAGAACGCCAATTATGGATATCTTTGTCAACATTTTTCCTGTCATGATTAATTACCTCCGAAATAATTGTTTTTGTGAGGAAAATTAGCGTTTAGAGAAAATCGGATCATTTGCTTGAATAGCCTCCTAATATTTCTCCATTTTCTTTATCGACATAGACAGTTCTGCCGGCGCCGACTGCATCAGGGACAATGAGTGTTACAACCCAGCACGCCCTATTGATTCCTGGTTCTAAAATCTTATATGTATTAAATGTGTCTGCCGTTATAACCTTTTCTTCAATTTGAATTTTATAATTTATCGTGCTTTCTATATTTAGGTATTCCCTGGCAATGTCTACAGCTTCTTCATTACTTATGGCTTTCGCCGGTTCGTTTACCGGATCAGTTTCATTTTCAACACAGAAACCGATCGTCCAGGATGGACTGGTAAAAAATAAAATAAAAATCAAAAAATAAATGCGGCTGGAACAACTCAAGACTGTGGTTCGTTGGATATTTTTCATCTCATCCCCCTTCTTTCTCCAATAAAAAAGCCAAGCCGCCATATTTATGGCAACTCGGCTTTTGTTTTGAGACAGTCTGCATTAGTCCTGTCCTCTCCTCGGTGGGTTTGCGTTGTCTTGTAAGTTAATATGAGCTTCGTCTGATATTGTACTAGATCGACATGCAGTTTAATGATAAATTGGGGATTATTTCGTATTTCCTCACTTTTTTTCTTGTAAGATATTAATTTTGATAAGTCAACAAATATTTGATAACAAACTGAAATAATATACTAAATATGGTTTATCGACTGATTTAATATACGTATGAATATAATTAATTAAATAAATAATGATTATTTTATTATATAAACATTTCAACCTTTTAATATTGGCGGCCAACCCCTATTCCACCTCAAATGAGCTTAATTCAATTGCTGAAAAAAGACTTGGTTGGTTTGTTTGAAATGGTTCATTAATTAAAGGCAACAAAGTATGCACCGAAAATTGAGAATAAGCTAAAAACGGATGCGAATAGAAAAGGGTGATTTATGGGGATAGGGGAAAGAGTAATTTTACGCGCAGAGCTTTAGATCAATCACATATTCACGGATTAGCCGGTCTTATTGAGGAAGTATCGAAACGCTTTCGAATATTCCGGGTTACAAATCATGCCAGTTAAGGACGTCTGAATCCAAAATCGAATATTCCAATATAATTTGACACAGTTAGAAATATGCAATACTATTAAGGCCTTTGAGGAGAATTTACATGCAGGCACTTTTCGTAAAACAAAAACACACCGATACGTATCTGTCGCGCCGTGATTTCCTGAAACTGGGATTAGTGGTCACGGGTGCCGTGCTCAACCCGTTTCCAGTTCAGGCCGCTTTTGATTCCAGGCCGGGAAAAGTAAAAAAACTGGCATTTTATAATACACACAGTCGTGAAAGGCTGCATGTCAGTTTCTGCCGAAACGGGAAGTATGATACTGAGGCTTTAACAAAAATAAACTACATCCTGCGCGATCACCGAAGCGGTGAAATTAAAGCCATCGATGTCCAATTGCTTGAACTGCTGCACGCCGTTTCAATTAAAACCAAATTGCAAGCACCATTTCATATCATATCCGGCTACAGGTCACCCGCCACGAATAAATTACTTAACAAAAAGAGCAAGGGTGTGGCTGCCAGAAGTATGCACATGCTGGGTAAAGCCATTGATATTCGTATTCCCGGATTCAGCACGCGGCAATTACGAAATGTGGCCCGAAAAATGAAAGGCGGCGGTGTCGGCTATTACCCGAAATCTGATTTTGTCCATGTGGACATCGGGCGGGTTCGATACTGGTAGCTCCACTCCCAGCGGTCATATATTCAGCTCTCAATCCTCTTCCGGGCCAGTTCCTTCATGATAGTAATCCCCAATGTTGCATAAACAACATGGCAAAGGGTAATGTTTGATCTCCCGTATCTCACTGCAAAGATCGCCACGTTCTGTCCATCCCTGGCCACCCGATCAACTTCAATGGATCGCTTCCTGAACAATAAATATAAATTCAACTTCGGATGGATAGTGTAATGCAAGTTGAGGATCTTATTGTTCATTCACCGATAATTTTTACCAACACACGTTTGCGTCGGCGGCCGTCAAACTCACCATAGAAGATCTGTTCCCAGGTACCGAAATCGAGTCTGCCATCCGTGACTGCAACGACAACTTCCCGGCCCATTACCTGCCTTTTCATATGGGCGTCGGCGTTATCTTCACCGACATTGTGCCGGTAACCGGAAACCGGCTCATGAGGAGCGATTTTCTCCAGCCACACCTCATAATCGTGATGCAGTCCGGATTCATCGTCATTGATAAAAACTGAAGCGGTAATATGCATGGCATTGACCAGCACCAACCCTTCTTTGATGCCGCTTTGCCGCAGGCATTCCTCAACTTCCGGAGTGATGTTGATAAATGCCCGCCGCGTGGGCACCTCAAACCACAATTCTTTGCGGTAGCTTTTCATTTCGGCCTCCCCAACCCGGACAAGCCGGAATTGACGATTGAATATTCAATCATTTGAAGATAGGCAAAATAGCCCAATTAAAGTTTTTTGCCACAAAATGCACAAAAATAATATCTAAGCACCTAAAAAGGCAGTTCAAGTTGTTTCGGTAAGAGATTAGGTGCAGAGTCTGATTCTTCGGTATGATCAACAGATGGAATAAGAAGTTCCCCAGCCAGCGTTTTGGATAACAAGGCTAAATCCTCGACAGTTACCCAACCCAGGTCCGGGTCTATGCCTATATCTAAAATATGCCTGCGCAGTTCCAAACCTACGTCGGAATCCCAATCACTGGTTGAGTCGATCTGGAAAGCATCCATCAGTTTTTTGAATATACATTCTGCCGCCGGTCCGATTTGATGCGGATTCTGCCAATGATCCGTCGATTTTAAAGCCCCTAACGCGATCATTATGGCCAGATGGGTGACCGAGTGCTGGTCGAAAAGGTAATATCCAGCCGCCCGATTAACCCGGATCCAGTTCATACCGGCCGTTTTTCTGATGCAGATTGACAGGGCCAGCAAGTCGCGCAATGGCGGAATTTTAGTCCAAATGCGATGTTTACAATCATGCCGGAAATAATAACTGCTATTCCACTTTTTACTTTCCAGCCAGGACCTTTTTTCATCATCCGGCACCGGCCAGCAACGAGGATCTGCGACGTACATCACCGACTGGAAGAGTCTGCTCGTTGCCGCATTTGTCGCCCTTTTTTGCGCCCACCGGCACCACATGCTTTCCATAGCAGGCGTCCACAAGGGAAACGTATTCATGGGTTCACCGGCATAGCGGGACATGACGTACCATCTGAGGTCGCTTTTGGTCAGCAGCATTTCAGCCTGGGCACTTTGGGGATCGAGGTTGTCGTGAGTCTCACGAAGGGCATAGACGGTCGGAGCAACTTGAAGCAAATCATGTGAGCCGGTGATAACAGCTGCGATTTGCGTGCTTTCATCAACTCGGTCCTTGTATTTTTTCCTGATATAGGCCTCAATTTCTTTAGGCCTGGCCATTCCCTGTTTTTTCACTGATTCCTTAATAAAATTTAGCAAAGAAGGTTCAATAACAGGCCTTTTAAAAAAGAATTGCGCTTTATTTTGATCGGGCTGGTGAAGGTTGGTGGAGGTGTTTTTTTGCTGATAAGGATCCTGACCGGCTGCGGTCATTATACTGTACCAGCCGAAGCTGCCAAGTTTTATGAACAGGTGGGGGTTATCCCCCATGGCCAAAAAAATATCGCGCAGGATGGCATCATCATCCGAATAGGTGTCTAAATATTCCGCGTGAATTTGTTCCAGGAATAAAATCTGGTTGGGGTAGCGGTAAAAAAACATAAGATGGATTCTGACAGCGCGTAAAGTCCGCGCTCCCATATGCAAGCCACAGACATATCCCCGGTATATCTCAAACCGGTTTTTCGAAAGCGCCAAAGCCTGCTTCAGTAGAGGCTTTTCAGCTTTCAATTGCTCCGCCAGGCGCTGAAAAAGAAACGGAAACTGAATCTGCTCCCTTAATTCGTGTAACTGTTTGATGACGCCAAGTACCACATTTTTCGGATATTCACTGCGATACCAGGCAATACGGTTCTGGTAAGCGTGATTGTTAAGCCACTTTTGAACAGTGTCATATACGCATTTGACGGCGATCAACAATTCTCCCGGCAGGCGGGCAGCGACTTGTTGATTAAGACTGTCTTTATAAACGACATTGTCTTCGTTTGCCAAAGCCTGCCAGATTAGGTTATCGCTTTTTCTTAAGGCTTCAACCATCAACCGGGCCACGGGCAGACGTCGCAAATTTCTAATTGCGCTTTTCTCCGCTGCAATTAAGACCCGGCTTGACCGATTCAAGCGACCCGTCAATTCTTCGAAAGACAAACCCGGCGTATCTCCATTGCCGTTGTGTAGAATCAAAACCTGCCGCAAATCATTATCAAGGGTGTCTAATGCCAGGGAAATCAATTGCTCAGGCGTCTGATTGTCGTTTATTTTGCTCAATTATAAACATTTACCCTTCCTCTCGCAGAGCCCGCTGAGATCACAGAGTTTTTGATTTTTCTCTGCGTACTCCCGCCGGGGCGTAGGCCCTGGGCCTTGGCCCCTATGGGCCGGGGGCTGTGGACTCTGTGAGAGATTATATGGCACAAGTTAAGGCCATGCTCTACTATTTAAGCCTGCTGATCGTATTCCTGATATTTGCTTCGGTCCATTTTCTGCCGGTTATGGTTCTGTACCCCTGGGCTTCCAGGTCGTCAAAAATTTCACTGATCTGAACTCCTTTCTTGGTTAGTTTGGCCATTAACTTGACGCCATCTTGATATTGCGTTCGATATTGGTCCTTTACTGCTTCATAGGCCTTAACTTTCTCATCCTTTTTTTTGGAGAACCGTAAGTTGTGCTTTTTGATTTCACCACGCAGGGTGGCGACTCCCCAAGATTTGCCGTTACGGGTTTTATACCCCTGATCGTTCAAATAGCGTGTCATTTCCTCCAGGGATGACACCTGATTGAGCTGTTCCTTGACGACGGCCATGGCCTTTTCGAACTGTTCTTTATAACGTTCCCTGACTTGAAGAAGCGGTTCAGCAGGAGGTTGAATCGGCGGGCGGACGTAATTGACGGCATCCTGCCACTGTTTCTTTCTTATTTCATCCTTTTTTTTCATTTCGCCGTAAACGGGGCAATTGGGCTCACAGGTGGCTTTCAGCTTATTTTGTTCGCAGCCGCAATCAAAAGATACATCTTCAGATCGATAGATGTATTTGATGAGGGACTTGGTGCTGTGGCGAATCCTGGATGGTGAAGAGGATGATATTTGGGACAGTTCCCTCTCGCAATAGCGTATCATCCAGTTGCGGCACCCATCCGCCGGAACGCCGTTATGTTTCAGCCAGGCCAGAATAAAATGGGTGACATCCTGCCGCGATGGGAAGGATTCACCGGCTTTGAACCGTTTGGCGACAATCCCGTTGGTCATCACGTCCTGGATGCACGCATATATTCTTTGCTGCTGAACATCATCCAGAATTTTTTTTAGGCGATCGATTTCTTTTGTCATGATTCCTTCTTTGGATTGAATATTATCAAGCTGTGCGGTCAAATAAGTAACTGGATTTTCAACGAGGTGTATCTATTTGATATCATGAATAGTCCATAGTCAATTCCCCGATAAAGCGGGATTTACGCTTCGCTACACAACCCCGCGAGCGGGATCTCCGCTCCGCTACGACCGGCTAAGCTTGTCCGGTCAACGAACCTATAGCTTTTTAAGCAGTTGATTGGCCGCCGTTAACGTCGGATCCCAGGTGGGTCCGAAGGGTGGTGCGTAGGCCAGATCGGTCTGGCAATACTGTTCCACGGTCATATGAGCGTGAAGCGCCACTGCCGGGCCGTTGATACGATGGGCCACACCTTCTGTCCCAACCATTTGCGCGCCCAACAGGCGGCCTGATTTTTTGTCTCCGATCATATTTACCATGATGGTTGTATTGCCGGGATGAGCATGCGCTTTGGAACGAGATTTGATCATATTCTCGACCGGCTCGAACCCGAATTTTTCAGCTTCGGATACGCTCAGGCCGGTGCGCGCCACCTCAAAATCGAATACACGGAATACGGAGGTACCGGCAACACCGTCAAGGGCAACATCTTTGCCGCAGACATTGTCCGCCACCGCCCAGCCGGCCCGGTTGGCCCGCAGGGCCAGCGGGATCCATGTTTTTTCTCCGGTCACGATATGGTAGGCATCCGCACAGTCTCCGGCGGCATAGATGTTTCTATCGGATGTGCGCATATTTTGATCCACCGCGATGGATTTTCCAACCCCCAGTTCAAGACCAGCGGTTTCGGCAATCCGGCTGCAGGGATTTACGCCGATGCCGACCAGCACCATATCTCCGGTGAGGGTTAAATCCGGGCAGATGACCTTCAGACCGTCGCCGGAGGTCTCGATACGTTCAACCGTGTGACCGGCATAAACACCGACCCCCCTGGCTTCGAGCCCTTCTCTAATGGTTCCGGCCATGGACGCCTCCAGCCACGGCAGGAACACCGGATTGGGTTTGACCATGTCCACCGCAATATTTAATTCATGCAGGGATTCACACATTTCAAGGGCAATGTAGCCCATCCCGATAATAATGGTTTTTTTAATACGGTTGTTTTTCAGGAAATTTTTAATTTTGCGGCCGTCCTCAAGATTTTTGACCCCCATGACGCCCGGCGTTTCAAATCCCGCGAGATCGGGCAGGACGGCGGAGCTGCCGGTTGCAATCAGCAACCGGTCGTAAGGGAATTCGAAAGGGTCTGCCTCCAATGTCACCCCGGATACCGTTTGCTTGCCCGGATCGATTTTTTCGGCACAATGGCCGGTTAAAAGATTAATCCCTTGTTTGTCGCGAAATACCTGGGCAGGTCGAACGACCAGATCCTCGATGTCTCTCTCCGGCGCCGCCAGATTGTAAGGGATGCCTCAGGCGCTGTATGAGACGTCCATGGTTTTTTCCAGGACCGTGATCTCCATTTCCGGATGGTTTCGTTTGGCGCGGCTGGCGGCACTCATGCCGGCGGCATCTGCTCCGATGACGACGAATTTCATGGTTTTCTCCTAAGTTTACGAACATCTTGATTTTAAGCCTTTAAATAGATTATTAATATTCTATAATTATATAATTTTCAATCGATATTGCTTAAAAAATGGCAAGTACAAAACTTCTTATAAAAAAAATTGAATCACTGCTGCCCCGAGTTCTCGCTGTCGACCGGTTGGCAGCGCGGCGTGAGATCAGATACCTGGCGCGAAAACCAGGCAAATTCAAACCGGACCCAAAGCTGCTGGCGCGAATAAACCGGTTGGAAAACCGTCTGCAGGCATCCGTACAAAAAAGAAACCGCCGCAAGGAAAATTTTCCCAGGCTGTGCTTCAATGAAGAATTACCGATTTTTACTAAAAAAGGTGAGATCATCCAGGCCATTGCCCGGCATCGGGTTATTGTGGTGTCCGGCGAGACGGGTTCCGGCAAGACCACCCAACTGCCTAAATTTTGTCTGGCAGCCGGCAGAGGAATCGACGGCCTCATCGGATGCACCCAGCCGCGGAGAATTGCCGCCACAACGGTTGCCCGCCGCATCGCCGAAGAGCTGGGGCAGGAGCTCGGCAATGCCGTTGGTTATAAAATTCGTTTCAGAGACCGCACCGCCGGGGATGGCTATATAAAAATAATGACCGACGGCATCCTGCTGGCCGAAACCCAGGGTGATCGTTACTTGAGCGCCTATGATACGATCATTGTTGATGAGGCGCATGAACGCAGCCTGAACATCGACTTTATTCTGGGAATTCTACAAACCCTGATTCGGGAAAGAGACGATCTGAAACTAATCATTACTTCGGCGACCATCGACACGGCAAAATTTTCCAGAGCTTTTGACGATGCACCGGTCATCGAGGTTTCCGGCCGCATGTATCCGGTGGACATTCAGTATCCGGAACCGGGGGCCGAGCCAACACAGGAAAATGAACTGACCCATGTGGAGATGGCAGTGCGGGCCGTAAAGCGGGTTTTGCGTCAAAGCCGCATCGGGGACATGCTGGTGTTTATGCCCACCGAGCAGGATATTCGCGAAACCTGTGAATTGATCGAGGCCGAAAATCCACGGGGCGCCCGTGTTATGCCGTTATTTGCCCGGCTGACAGCCACCGAGCAGTCCAGGGTGTTTGCCCGTCAGCCCGAACGCAAGATTATTGTCGCCACCAATGTGGCTGAAACCTCGATTACCATTCCGGGTATCAAATACGTGATTGATTCGGGTCTGGCGCGAATTTCCCGTTATTCTCCCAGGACCCGGACAACCTCCCTGCCGGTGATACCGGTTTCCAGAAGCAGTTGCGATCAGCGCAAAGGACGCTGCGGCAGGGTTCAAAACGGGATTTGCATTCGACTTTTCCCCGAAAGCGATTATGAAACCCGTCCGCAGTATACACCACCCGAAATTTTGCGGGCCAATCTGGCCGAAGTCATTTTGCGGATGATTTTCCTGAAACTCGGGGATATTTCGGAATTTCCTTTTATCGACCGGCCGGATTTAAATAACATCAAGGACGGATTTGATCTTCTTTTTGAGCTGGGAGCGATAAAGAATAGGCTCAAGGCT
>PVMK01177083.1_pt1 | contig 12923 bp, 9 predicted proteins | sample 1853481 | NCBI WGS metagenome assembly PVMK01 (sample SAMN08533507, study PRJNA380276) | Marine sediment metagenome, whole genome shotgun sequencing project.
GGATGACGGAGTAAAGAGGACACGGGCCACCATCACGTCCACCCAACGTGAACATGACCAGGCAGTGCTTGAAAAAGGGAGCCAACGTTTTTACGCATTATCTAACTTCATGAAGGAGGGGAACATGAAACGTTTCCAACGCATGCCGCATCTCATTATAGGCATGTTTCTCACATTAGGAATGATTGCTCCGGTGTGGGCACAAGACAAACCCAACATTCTGGTGATATGGGGCGATGACATCGGCTGGTCGAATGTGAGTGTCTACAATCACGGCATGATGGGCTATCAAACGCCAAATATCGACAGAATTGCGAAAGAAGGCGCCATGTTCACCGATTGGTATGCGCAACAATCCTGTACTGCGGGGCGTGCGGCATTCATTCTGGGACAGCATCCTTTCAGAACGGGCTTGCTAACCATTGGTATGCCCGGCTCGAAACAGGGAATACAGGATAACCAACCGACGATAGCCGAATTACTCAAACCTCTGGGCTATACCTCAGGGCAATTTGGGAAAAATCACCTGGGTGACCGGGACGAACACCTTCCGACCAATCATGGGTTTGATGAATTCTTCGGCAATCTGTATCACCTCAATGCGGAAGAAGAACCGGAAACCTATTACTATCCTAAAGATCCAACGTTTCATAAAAAATTCGGGCCCAGGGGCGTGATTCACTCGTATTCCGATGGGAAAGTAGAGGACACCGGCCCCATGACAAGAAAGCGCATGGAAACGGCCGATGATGAATTCACCGATGGTGCGATTGCGTTTATCGAAAGAGCTCACAAGAAAGGTCAACCGTTCTTTGTTTGGCTCAGTGCGACACGCATGCACGTATGGACCCGCCTCAAGAAGGAGAGCGTGGGAGTGACGGGGATTGGCCTGTACCCCGATGGTATGGTGGAGCATGACAAAACGATCGGCAGGGTCCTTAAAAAGTTAGATGACCTCGGCATCATTGACAAGACAATCATTATGTATTCCACAGATAATGGAGCAGAAAAATTCACTTGGCCGGATGGTGGAACCACACCCTTTGCGGGCGAGAAAGGCACAACCTGGGAGGGTGGGTTCAGGGTCCCTTCTGTTATTCGATGGCCCGGCGTGATCAAACCGGGAACCATTTACAACGATATTTTTTCTCATGAAGATATGCTGCCAACGCTTTTGGCTGCTGCCGGTGTGCCTGATATAAAGGAAAAACTTCTGAAAGGCCATAAAACAGGAGAGAAAACATTTAAAGTTCACTTGGATGGCTACAACATGTTGCCTTTCTTCAAGGGTGAAGTAGATGAAAACCCACGTAAGGAAATATTTTATTTCGATGCAGGCGGAAACCTGAATGCACTACGGTACAAGGATTGGAAACTCCATTTTACCCTTATGGAAGGTGCGATTAACGAGGCTTATCGTAAAACACCGTCGTGGCCGATCTTGTTCAATCTCCGAGCAGACCCCTTTGAAGTTTCGCATAATTCCGCCATGTATATCAGATGGTTTGCCGATCAAATGTGGACTTTCGTCCCTGCACAGGCCATCACTGGAAGGTTCCTGGCGACATTTAAAGAATTCCCACCGGTAAGTGGTTCTACTCTAGGGATTGACAAGGTGGTACAGGAATTAACTTCGCCCCCACAAGGACAATAAAACAGGCTTGATTGCGACTGGAAAGTACATTGTACAACCCTAAAATGGAGGCGGCTCGGAATAACTCTGTTCCAAGATCTACCAGACCTTCACGACTTGTCCGGCTGGAGCGATGAGGCTCCAGCCGGACAAGTAACCCTGTCTCAAGCTACGGGGGAATAGCTCGTTTCCCCAATTTATCTCATTGCCGGGTAAAGGAAACAATTCATGAGAAAACGAACAGGTATTGTCGCGTTATCATTTTTGTCGTTGTCACTTGTACTGTTGCTCTCTGAGACATCATGGGGCGGAGGGAACGACGCTGCCAAACCTAAACTCGTTCTGCAAATCACGGTTGATCAGCTTCGTGGGGATTTACCAACGAGGTATTTGGATCGTCTCGGTCAAGGAGGTTTTCGTTATCTCCTAGAAAAAGGAACTCATTATGCGAACGCGCAGTATCGGCATGCCAATACGGAAACGGCTGTCGGTCATGCCACCCTGGTTACCGGAGCTGACCCTTCACGGCATGGCTTAGTTGGCAATGTGTGGATTGATCCGTTGACTGGTGAATCGGTGTATAACACGGAAGATGCCCGCCATCATCTCATCGGCCAAGACCCGAAACCGCATCAGGGTGTTTCCCCACGGAATCTCCTGGCCAGTACGATTGGTGATGAGCTGGTGATCTCCAATGCCGGTCGATCACGCATATTCAGTGTCTCGATCAAAGACCGGGGCGCCATCATTCCCGGTGGGCACATGGGAAAAGCCTTTTGGTATTCCAAACGCACAGGAGATTTTGTGACCAGCACTTATTATTACGATGACTATCCGCAATGGGTGACGCAATGGAATCAAACCAAGCCGGCCGATCGCTATCGAGGAAAGACGTGGGAATTGCTAAATGACCGCTCAACCTACCTGGCAGGAGAGATGGATGATCGTGCGTATGAAGCGAATCTCCCGCCATTGGGAAGAACGTTCCCCCATCAATACGGCGACAACAAATACCTCTACCTCATTCTTTCCTTGACACCGGTTGGCGATGAACTCACGCTCGATTTTACGAAGACCCTTATTGAACATGAAAATGTCGGGCAAGGCGATCATGTTGATTTCCTGGCGGTCAGTTTTTCATCGACGGATTACATCGGCCACATGTTCGGCCCATCGAGTCTTGAGAGTGAAGATAATATCTTACGGCTTGATCGCGTCTTAGCGGAGCTTTTTGAATTTGTCGATAAAAAAATTGGCTTGGAGAATACCCTTATTGTCCTCTCAGCCGATCATGGCGCACCGGAAGCGCCTGAATATATAACGAGTCTCGGGATGGAGGCCGGGCGCTTTGACTTTACCTATTTCAGGGAGCAAGGACCGTTAAACAAGGTGCTCATGGAGCGTTTCGGGCGGGATGATTTGATTGCCACGCACAGTCATCCGTATCTCTATCTGAATGTGGATGCGATTGCTGAAGCCAAGCTTAACATCGAAGACGTCGAACAGTTTATCGCCGAGGAAGTCATGAAGATCCCGGGGATCGCATTCGCGCAAACACGGAGTGACCTGCTAGCGGGACGAATAGCGAATGCGCCATTGCAAATTCAGATTCGACGCAACTTTCACCCCACGCGTTCCGGCCACATCCATATGATCCAAGAGCAATACTGGTTTTTGCATTCCACGGATGAGGCGGCAAAGATGGGCCTTGGATCGATTGCGGCGATCCACGGATCGCCATGGGTGTATGATACCTATGTCCCGATATTTTTTGCCGGCCACCATGTGCCTGCGCAAACGATAACCCGCCGAGTAGCACCCAGCGATATCGCGCCAACGATCGCCACATATTTGAACATCAAATTTCCCTCCGGATCCATCGGAAATCCTTTGGAAGAAGTATTAGCAAATGCAAAATAAATCCACGTTTGAGAAAAGGTGAATGGCTACTGGAGTTAGGCTTGATTAAATTAATTGTAATGAAAGGCAGAGTGAATAAGTTTCATCAAGTCTAATACTAACTCGACCCCAAGATAATTTTTCCATAAAGATCACGTTTGCTAGGTGTTGTTGCGTCTTTGAGGTCTTGTTTAGTGCATAAAACTTGGTTAGGGTTACCATGCATTAAGATCCACCGCCTGCTATAAATGCACCGGGACGCGACATCTCGCACCTTCTACAAGACTTCCCGCGTCAAGCTGCCACGGAATAAGTACGGCTGACACCACAGGTGAGTATGAAGCGTTATGTGCTTTAAGCCACAAAGAAGGAGGTTTTCATGAACACAGCCAAAAATGAAGTACAGTCACTTTTGGAAAAGCTTCCCGATGATTGCACGTTAGAAGATATACAGTACCATTTATATGTTGTTGAAAAAGTCCATAGAGGGATTGAGAGGGCCGAAAAAGAAGGCGAGATAACGCAACAAGATGCTGAAAAGCGGCTAAGTAAATGGAATATAGAGTAACTTGGTCACCCGAGGCACTCGAAGATCTTGAATCAATTGCAGAATACATAGAAAGAGACTCCTCATTCTATGCACAGTCGGTGGTCTCAAAGATTCTTGGGGCATCTCGAAAGATCAAGGACTTTCCCTTAATCGGACGGATGGTGCCCGAACTCGGTGATGAGAATATCCGAGAGCGGTTCATATATAGCTATCGTCTCGTGTACCAAATGAGGCAGCAGAACATTCTCATTGTGGCTATTATTCACGGCAAACGTTTACTAAAGAACGTCGAAGAAAGATTTGAGTTGTAAGCCCACAACCAATCATTCAACTTGTGGGTCCTCCCCTCCCCCGCTTGCACGCAGCTATACTAATGTCAGACTTGATTAAATTAATTGTAATGAAAGGCAGAGTGAATAAATTTAGCCAAGTCTGACACCAACTCCACCAACTCTTGATGACAGACTGCACCCAAGCCAGCATGCTACCCTCCTTAAGACAGTTGGGGGAAAGCGGATGCCGAAACCAGCCAACACGCATGTTCTCCAAGAGCCCTTTGCACTCGTTCCTGTTTCTTCGGCAATGTCCACATATCCTAAGTAGATATCTTGGGTTTTCGGGGCAACCTCTTGAGGTTTCGATAGATCCTTGGCTTATGGTAAAAATGACTTTCGGCTCTCGGGCTATTCTTTGTGATAAGCAGTTGGGGGCTTGAGGAAGAAATGAAAAAAGGAAGCAATAACCGAAAATTTGGCAAGAATGAAAGTGCCGCTATATTCGTAATCCCTGGTTTTGGATATGGATGTTTCATGTGGGTTATGCTGTTGTTACTCCTCATGGGATGCGTGAAGACGAAACCCATTGTGACCTACCAACCCTTGCAGGAAAAAACGTTCCAGGCACGAGCACAGACCGCTTCCATAAGTCAGAAGTCGGCGAAAACCTTGATCCAAGAGGGCTTTGTGAAGATTGGCTCCCTTAACGTCAACATCTTGGAAAAAGTTTGCCGGCACTATTTCGTGGGGGGACAAGATATCTCAGAGAAATGTACCACCTTTCCTTATTCAGACCCCACCCCCTTGCTTTTGGAACAAGGGCAACAAGTGGGTGGGGATTTGGTCGTCATTGAATTCGAAAAGCCTTACACGGAAATCATGAATATGATGGCCCAAGATGGATATTATCGAAAAGAATTTTCTGCCATCACGGCAGCCGTATGGCGAGAGGATGGGTAGGCCGATGAACCTAATTTTCCTTTCCCCTCTTCGAGCGTTCTGTGCACCGAAGTGCAGATCCTATAAGGGGTAAAAATTTGAGCTTCCGTTGACGGACAATGTCAGGAACAATTGAGATTTCTGTCCATACCAAAAGAACACAGGGCATCATACCCGCAGTGCGTGGCGGGTATCCATCTCACTCTTTCGTCATCCCCGCAGGTAGTCAGCGGGGATCCATCTTCCTTTTGTCATACCTGCGTGCCTGTGGCAGGTATCCATCTGGAAAAACCCAGAGAGATTCCCGATAAAGAATGTCGGGAAGGACGGCGATGGGGAGGAGAAAGATTTCGGGAAGGATGAGGCAAAAAAAACTTGGGTTTGCCGGAATGGACGGAAGGAAGTTCTTCCATTCTCAACACTCAACCTGTTTGCCATTCATCAGATACTGCCCGAAAGATTAAGTCTAATTTTTTACTTATAAGAACCCCAATGAAGTTGGTACATGTTCATCGATACCAGAATACAAATCCTTCTCTTTTGTAACCAGTTTCGTTGTCGAATCGTGGCGTGAGCGGAAAGAAAAAAATGGATAAGGGAGAAAATAGAGTGGCACACCAGTGGAAAATGCTGGGTTGTGTGGGGATCGTTGTTTTGAATGTGTTCACCTTGACGCCGGCTTTCTCTGCCAACCAGGATGACGAGATTGCAGAACTGAAGGCCACAATTGAAGCCCTGCAACGTCGGGTGGAAGCCCTTGAAGCCCAACAAGAAACAAAAGAAATAGATTCTCAGGAAATCGAGACGCCAAAGGATGTGTCACTGTTTCCGGTTATGCAGGGTGACTTCCCCGGGTCCTATAAGCGGCCTGATTCGAACATGTCGTTTAAAGTCGGGGGGTATGTCAAACTGACTGTCTATAAGGACTTGGATTTTATGCCCAGTGGAGACTTCTTTATCAAAACCCAAATTCCCGTCAGTGGTACACCAGACTCACGCAAGGATGGAGAAACCCGGTTGAACGCCCGCGAATCCCGGATCAACCTGGATATCCGTGGCCCCACCCCGGTTGGGGGAGCCCGGGCGGTCATCGAGGGGGATTTCTTTGGGTCGGGAGACTCCTTCGATCTTCGACATGCCTATGGGGAGCTTGGCCATGTGCTCGCCGGTCAGACCTGGTCGACCTTTATGGATATTTCCGCTTGGCCTGAGTATCTTGAAATCGAAGGACCGGATGGATCCGTTTTCGCTCGCCAAGGGCAGTTTCGCTGGACCCAACCAGTCATCAAAGATCTCACCCTAGCCGTGGCCATTGAAGATCCGAACGGAGATTTCACCATTAACGGAGTGGGCGACTCAGACAACGAGAACAGCAAGTGGCCTGATGTGACCTCTCATATTCGCTATGAAGATTCCTGGGGGCATCTCCAAGCAGGGGGTTTGGTGCGGCAAATCCGATTTAATGATGGGATGGGGAACAAGGATGATGTGATTGGGTGGGGCACGACGTTGAGTGGAAGAATTGATACATTTGGTCAAGACAGTATTCAGTTCCAGGGAACATATGGTGAAGGTGTAGGTCACTATATTGAAGGTCTCATTGACACCGGTTCCGGCGCGGCACCCGATAGCTCTGGTGACTTTAAGGCATTACCGGCCGGCGCGTTCTTTGCCGCCTACCAACATTGGTGGACCGACACGCTTCGGTCCTCGGTAGGAGGGGAATATGGTTATGTCGATAACTCGGCAGGACAGCCGGACACGGCCACGAAGAATTGGCAAGGCGCAGCGATCAATCTGGTGTGGAATATCCTACCCCGATTGCTAGTGGGGGTTGAATTGAATTGGGGGAGACATGAAGTCAAGGATGGGAGAGATGGCACGGCCCGTCGAATTCAAACCTCCACACAATTTAATTTTGATTAAGTACCCCTTCTGTATCAAGATACGCGTAGCTTAACGGATCAGTTGCAAATTTGGGGGAGGATGACAAGGCAATAGAACATGGGCAAGGATGAACCTCACCGATGAGGTCTTACCAAGTCGGCTGAACTCCCTTCTTTGACAAAGATGGGTGGGGGAGATTTTCCCTGTCTCTTTTCACTGGCCCACTACACGCGTGACGCCCCTGTATCCGCTTCAAATCCCCCTGCCCCCCTTTGCGAACTGATCCGGCTTAACCTAGAAACGGCAGTTGCGCGCGAAAAAGCTGTGCAAGCAGTTGATGTGCATAGGAAATATATCAATTGCGTGGTCACCTTTTGGGTGATGAGTCAATTTTAACATTTACAAGGGGTTGCGCAGACTTTCGTGATCCAACTGCTGTTTTTAGGTTCAACTCCTCGCAGACACGGCTTCCGAATATAACTCACCAAGCGTCCTACATGACGGGATTGTTTGAACGCAAACTCGCACGTAACACGAAATATCCGACCACACCCGAAGCGAATGAGCCCAAAATAATACCGAGCCGCTCATCAAACAACTCGGTGAGGTCAGCTTCCTGAAAAGCCAATGACCCTATAAACAGGCTCATGGTAAAACCAATACCGCAGAGGGCCGAAGTGCCGTATAAGGAACCCCAAGACATCCCCTTCGGTAGTCTTGCAAGCTTAACCTTAATCGCCATCCAACACAGCCCAAAAACCCCTACTTGCTTTCCAATAAATAATCCTAAGGCAATTCCAAGTGGGACGCTGTGAAACAGTTGTTCCGTGCCGCCCCCGGAAAAATTCACCCCCGCATTTGCAAAGGCAAACACTGGCAATATGAAAAATGCCACAACGGAATGCAGATCATGCTCCAGACTTTTTAAAGGAGAATAATCAGCATTGGTTTTTGACCGCAATGGAATAAACATGGCTAAGATCACACCCGTCAAGGTGGCATGCACACCAGATTTCAGCATGGCCACCCACATGACCAGGCCCACCAGTAAATACAAACTGTTCGATTCATTATTCCACCTGTTTAGTAAGGCCAGGATGGGGATACAACACGCGACGACTATGAGGGCTTCCAGGGAGATGTTGGCCGTATAGAACAACGCAATAATGATTATGGCCCCAATATCATCAAAAATCGCCACAGAGGTCAGGAATATTTTTATGGACGTCGGCACTCGTGAGCCCAATAAATATAAGACACCGAGTGCAAAAGCAATGTCGGTGGCTGCGGGAATCGCCCAACCCTTCACAGCAGTAGAGTCATTCATATTAAAATAGAGATAAATGAGCGCGGGAACCAGCATCCCGCCAATAGCACCTACTCCAGGAAGATAAATATTTCGTCTATCGGAAAGTTCGCCTTCAATAAGCTCCCTTTTCAACTCCAAGCCGACCAGAAAAAAGAACACGGCCATCAATCCATCGTTGATCCAGAGGAGTAACGGTTTGGCTACCTCAAGAGCACCTATGCGAATTTCGACAGGCGTATCAAGCAGCAACGCATAATAAAATTGTAAAGGTGAATTGGCGACTATCATGGCAAGAAAGGCCGCGAACATGAGAATGATGCCGCCGGCAGATTCAAGCTTGAAAAAACTTGCCAGGAATGATTCTTGAGAAGGTTTCATCAATTGCCCTGTTTTCTAGTTATGAAGAATACCGCAAAGAAGCTTAGGACTTGAGTGAAAATAACTTGGACAAATTCGCAAGAAGATTTGGGTCAGATTTGGACGGAACGATTGAGGAAAAACCGAGGCATAGCAGAGCTATGGGGAGGTTTTTTCAATTGAGGCGCGTTCAAAGATGGCCCGAAGATTGGCTGCGACATGTTTAAGTTATTTTCACTCAAGTCCTTATAGTATCTGATCGGAGCCCGTGACGCGGCAACTTCCTGTTGGGTGACAACACCTATCACCTGTGCTTCCGCGAGAATGTACCCGCAGCCAACTACTGGTCGGTAGTGTTATATGATGCGGATAGGCATAGTCAACTTCAACCAAGTTTTGATTCACCTCCGCATGGAGCTGGCACCAGACTGGTCGTTACGGTTACAATTTCAAATTCTGTTTTCTGAGAAAACCGAGACGGCCAACTAATCGCTTGAGCTTAAGTTGACAAGTTCGTTAGCAGAGATGGAGAAGCGGGGGATTTTGTCGAAGGGAAGGGGTAAGACGATATCCCTATTTCTGGTCGGCTTCATGCCGTTCAGTTGACGATATTAGGAGACGCCTGATGAATAAATTCAGAAAATGGATAGATTGTCTTTTTCTCCCAGGAATCTTTGCAGGTCTACTGATAGCTCTGATGCTTCAGGGGTGTGCAATGAATCCCGTAACGGGCCGGCCCGACTTTGTCCTGACCACCACCGAAGGAGAACGGAAAATGGGGAAGGACGCGGCACGAGAAGTGGAGCAATCCATGGGTCTGACTGAGGATCCAGCCCTTGCTGCATACATCAAGGCGATTGGAAAGCAGCTTGCCCAGCAGTCACCCAGGAAAGATGTGGAGTATCAATTTTATGTGGTGGAAATGGTTGAACCGAATGCCTTTGCACTGCCCGGTGGGTTTGTATATGTCTCGCGCGGGCTCCTGGCATTGGCAAACTCCGAAGATGAGCTGGCAGGTGTGGTGGGGCACGAAATCGGGCATGTTGCTGCTCGCCATTCGGTGAGGCGAATGTCAGCGGCAGCACCCTTTGCCATTGTAGCCGGAATTACCGGAGGCGCCGTTGGTCTGGTCAGCGACAGCCTTGGTGATGCCGTGGCAGCCATTCCCTCATTGGCAGGCAAGGCCTTTCTTGCACCCTATAGCCGGCAACAAGAACGGGAAGCCGATGACGTGGGTGTGGACATCATGGCCAAGGCTGGCTGGGATCCTTCCGGGCTCTCCACGTTCTTGCATACTCTCCAACGCCAAGAGGAACTGCAGTTGGGAGAAAGCCGCCAGCCTGGTTTTTTCGACTCACACCCAGCCACCCCTGAGCGCATGGAGAATACGGCCGCCTATGCAAAAAAGGTGGTGAGGGCAGTAGCCAGGCCGATTGCCGCTGATCGTGCGGCCTTTCTCGGCAAGCTGAATGGTCTTATCATTGGCCCTAACCCGGCTGAAGGAGTCTTTAGCGGGAGCCTGTTTCTCCAGCCGGATTTAGACTTCGCCCTTCGGTTCCCAAGCGGCTGGAAAACCCACAATGCGCGCGAAGCTGTCTTAGCAGCCACGGAAGACCAATCGGCCTTTATTCTCGTTCAAGTCGCCGCCAAAGGGAATGATCCGATGATTGTTCCACGTGCACTTGATAAAAAAGCCGAAGGGCAGATCCTGGAAAAAGTGGAACGTTTTACCGTCGGAGATCTTCCAGCCGCACGCATTCAAATTGAAACGCGAACCAAACAAGGTCCCGCTATTGTAGAAATCACATGGATCGCGCACAAAGAACGTGTCTATCAGATAACTGGTGTCCTACCTAAAGAGCAGTTTGAACAATCCCACAGTCTCCTTCATTCAACCATTCAGAGTTTTAGGCCAATGACCGCCTCCGAGCATGCCGGCATGACCATTACGAAATTACGGATCGCCACGGCCAAGGATGGAGAAACACTTCAAGAGCTTCTTGTCCGAACTGAGAGTACCTGGAGCGGTGAACAAGCAGCGGTCGCTAACTCACTACAGACCAACAGCCGCCTCCACGCAGCACAACTCGTCAAGATCGCCAAACGCGAACCCCATGTACCGTCCCGTTGAACCTCTGGAGGCTCAGTAACTTTCAGCTATCCCACGGGTCTTTTCCATTTTCTGGGCGTTGTTGCACCATTGGCCCGTGATGGTGGGTGTCGTTAGAATGGTGCATGGCACACAACGCATAGGCCTGATGAATATTTCTCTCCCCTGGCACGTAAATGCCCGAGGTACAACCGATTTCAGCAGCCGAGGGGAATGGTCAAAAAAGCATGCCCCCGCGAAGGCGGGGGTCCGTCCAGCAAGGCCTCCTTGCCTACTACGTCCTGGAAGGTGTCTCCTTTGTGCTTGCTGCGTTCCGGAGGGCGCGAATCGCTTGGCTCATCCCGCAGGGTGAACCCTTTGTGTTGACGCGCGGAGCGTACTCTCAGTACGTGAGCACGACAAAATGGCGACCTGCCTGCACGAAGCGTTTCGGCGGAGGCAGGGAACGCCGCTGGAGGCTTTTTTCAACATTCCCTTATTGCGCACGAATTTTCTCGAATAACTCTTCGACATATGGCCCCATCAATGCCCGGGATACAGGACGTTTCACTGACGATCCAAACCCTCCCACCTGATCGGTCGAAACACGGTAAAGATATACGATGAGTGAGCCATCGTCTTTGGGCCACGCACCTCCAACAGCCTGTAAACTGTTGTATTCGTGACTGGTGTAGAAATGGCGATCAGAGACAAGATACGTCTCTCCCTCCTTGTAGAGCATGCGGTGAGTCAGGACCAGCAACGGACGACTAAAGACCTCGATGTTCAACCAAAAAAATGATTCTTCCACCCCCGTCATATCGGTGTTGGGGTAATGAACCAGGATCTCGTTGAATTTGGGGTAGAAGGAAGCCGTAATTTTATTGGCTGTCACAGATAAGCGGATTTTTTTACTGGCTAGACGCTTCTCGTTACTTCTTCGCTTATAGGGACTTATTCCAGCCAATCCCTTCGCTTGGTAGGCCTGGAGGCGAGCCAGGAAATGTTTTCTAATAAGGGCTTCCACGGCTTGTTGTTTCCCTCCATTATCTTTGGACTGAGTATTGAGAGCCTGAAAGGCCGCAATTTCCTGACTGTCAAGATTGAGCGCACTCCCGGGTTGAGCATCGAGATACCGGGTGGCCTCTTTTGCTCCGTTCGGTTCTAAGACCAAGTTGGCAAAATCGACGCCCGTGCCTTTTCCCGGAATCATGCCATGAGCGGTAACGGCATCGATGAGCGTGTATCCCTCAGCTCCTCGGAACAGCTGGGCGGCTTTCTCGGGATTGGCTTTCATGAGCATGACGATCCCTACGGCGATTTCCCGATCGTCTGATTCCAGGGTGGTCCACCGTACCACGTTGCCATGCAGCACCTGCCGTTTTTGGGCATCAGAAAGGGGAAGAGCATTCAGGATGTCGTCTGCCGTGGGAGTTCCCATGGCAGGTTCGATGGGATACCCCATCGTCATACAGGTAATCACGCTCATCACAAGGAAGGCGTGACCTAACCCAGCAAATGCCGACGTCAAACGGGGCCATGGAAAAGGTATGGGCATTATTAAATATGTATAGCTTTCTATAGTTTTGGTCTTTTGTTTTCAATACGTTCGAGTGTGATTATCTACATCAAGTTAACAATGCCCACTTGATTAACGAGAAGGCCGCTGCATGACGAGCATGCCAAGCCAGCCAAGGAATACGAGAATGCCAGCATTAAGGGTGGTGTCCAGCAGGTTTTGCAGGAGAGTCCCCTCGCCAGGTTTGTGCGCATCACGTACCGATCGCATCCAAACCGAGGGAAGGATGGGGTCAGGAGGTTCGGGATTCCCAATGGCCTGAGCCAACGCACGGGCTTGCTCAACAGACAATGGCGGATTCTGCTTGAGCAACGCCGCGGCTGGTCCTCCTCCCAAAGGACCGGGATCAATGTTTGGTGAGGGACTCGCCAGAACGATCTGAAGTCCCAGGGTATCAATCGGTTCA
>PVMK01155693.1_pt1 | contig 12921 bp, 13 predicted proteins | sample 1853481 | NCBI WGS metagenome assembly PVMK01 (sample SAMN08533507, study PRJNA380276) | Marine sediment metagenome, whole genome shotgun sequencing project.
CTCCCAGTATATAGGAACGCAAGTCGCAGCGAAACCCGAATTGGCGGCGCCGAACTCTCGCCCAATTCGGCTGAAATCGTCTGGCGGGGCCTCGAGCGGCCCACCTAGGGGTTTTCGCTACTTCGAAGAAAGGCAATCGTGCCCAGGATAGCCATCCATCGTGGAGAAGTGCCGTTCTCACCCTTGGGTGTTCAATGTCCAGTTCTTCCAGTCGAATCGAGGCGGGTAGGTTGGATGACGTGTTTTCTGCAGCGTCACCTGAATATTCACCATTTCGTTCCCTGGGTCGTCAACAAGATCGTGAAATTGAACTTGAATATTTCTGATTCGATCAATCAAAATCGTGGTTCTGAAGTAGAACACATGGTTTTGCATCGATCGGTTGAATCTACCCACCGATGAACCCAGAGAGGGTTCCAGTCCCGGATGGGGAAGGGGAGAACGATGACTCGAAATGGGTAGCCCGGGCGCGCCCGTGCGGCCCGCTTCGCGGATGTGGGCTGAATCGCGCTCTCTTGGGTGGGAAGCGGTGACTTCGGCAACCGCGGTGCAATACAATAGAAACCGAGGTGGCTCGGGCGCGATTCACGCGCGATGCTTCTCCTACCCCTCGACCTCGATCACGAGCTGCTTCTTGCGGCGGGCTTCCTCGCGGTGCTGGGTTTTCTCGCTCCGAACGCGCTCGATCTCTTCCGTCAACTCTTTTCGAAGCTGCTCCAGGACCATCTGGGCCTCCTCGAGTTCGGCGTCGAGGTCATCGCAGCGGCGATTTGCAGCGGGAAGGAGTTCTTGGGCGACTGCCGATGCGGCAATCCACGCTACTTCTGACGCTTCAGCTTTGTCGAACGAACGCAGCGATTGCATGCCAGAGAACGAACCCACCCTACCATCGATGTTCTTGTTGAGTGTCGTAAATTGGATCGCTCCATCTCCGATTTCGGGTACGGCCCGCACCACAATCGTCCAGGCCACGGAATTGGATCCTGTGTCGAGCGTTAGGCTGCTCGCCCACCAGCGGTGCTCCATTTCTATGGGCACGACTTCGATTCCCGCTCGTGTCAATGCTCTCGAGAACAGCTCCCGCATCGGCTTCTGCTTGAGCTCATTGGATCCAGCCGGCGATTGGACGGCCAGGCGCATATACGCACAGTCCGATTCGCCCTCGATCGGTAGATTTCCCCCGCTCATCAATCGGTCGTACAAGCCGGACCCATCGCCGGTTTCGAGCCTGTGGAGCAGATCTTCGCGAGAGGCGGAGGGGTCCCGCTCGATAATGCAGGCGATGAATCCCTCGTCGCGAGCCGGCGAGGAGCCATTGAACGCCAGATTGGCCCATTCATCACACTGTTTGGCCACACCGGGTGAAAAGGGAACGATCGCCTTGATCTCAGTATGCGCGCAGGCGATCGCAGCCATGCCCGCGCACAATGAAGTCAATGCAGTCCGAGTCCAAGAATCGCTCAATCCAGTTTTGGCGCAATTCATCATGATTCTTTCCGAATAGCCATGTCGCCAGTGCGGCAGCTCGCTCTTGTCTTCTGCGGATTCCCGCTATTCCGCACTAGTGGGTGGCCTCGCACAAAATTAGGTGTCACGCGGCGCATCATTGCTGCGGTCGCACCGGCGCACTTCCAACGCAACTAGACGGATAACTGGCGGAATACGCGGATTGGAAGCGGACGAGCCAGCGGCCCGGCGTCCGACGATGCCCAGCGTCTACCAGCCGGAGCGGGTCTTCTCGGGCCCCCTTCGGTCCGATTTGCACATTCCCTGCCGCATGGTTGCCTATGCGTGAAGGTCGCCCAAGCACCGCTGAGCGCTTCTCGCCGATTTTGATCGATCGATCGGGTTATCGCTGGTCTGCAAGTGGAATCGGAGCAGCGAGCGGGAGCCATCCGCTCGATGAAGATCTACCATTGCCGCCCGAACTTCACCGCAGCGGCGTGGCCGTGCCGAAAGGGCTGGAGTTCGATCGACACACTGCGCTCACGCAGTGCGAACCAAGGGAGACAGTCGTGAAGAAGCGGGTCTTGATCATCGGTGCGGGAGCACAGGGCAATGTGATCAGCGGAGTGCTGAGCAAGGCAGAGGATGTGGAGAGCGTCGTCTTGGGCGACATCGACCTGGAACGCGCCACGGGGGTGGCCGAGTTCGTCGATCCAGACAGAATCGAAGCGATCCGCATCGACGCTTCCAACGTGGAAGAAATGACTTCAGTGATCACTGGCGGGAACTTCGAACTCGTGGTGAACGCGACGTTGACGGACTTCAATCGAAGCATCATTCAGGCGGCCGTCAACGCGAAGACCAACTACCTGGACATGGCGTCCGATGAGTATCTCGAGTCGACTACAGAGGAGACCGTTCAGGAGGAGTTCCTCGTCGAGCAGTTGGAGTGGGCCAAGGCCTTCGAGGATATCGGGAAGGTGGCCTTGATCCTGGCCGGCGCCGACTCGGGTCTGAGCAACATCATGTGTCGGGAGGCGGCAGACGAGCTCGACGAAATCGACTACATCGGAATCAAGGATTTCGGAGTCGTCGAGTGCGATATTCCCGTGGCGCTGTGGTCGTTCGAGAGTTACCTCGACGACAACTGGTTGAAGGCGATCTACTGGGAGGACGGACAGCACAAGTACGCCGAACCGTTTTCCGGTGCCGAGATGTACGACTTCCCAGCTCCGTTGAATCGAACGGGCAAGGTCGTCTACCACCTCCACGAAGAGCCGATCACCATCCCCAAGTTCATCGGAAAACCGGTGAAGTACTGCGACTTCAAGCTCGGCGAGCCGGACATCGACATGTGGGAGTACATCATCAACCAGCTCAGAATGATGGATCCAGAGCCGGTGGACATCAAAGGCGTCATGGTCTCGCCGCGAGACGTGCTCCTCCGGCACGTGCCGCCGACACTGAGTCCAAAGGAGTGCACCGAGCTCGTTCGCGAAAATCGCCTGAAGAGTCAATCGATGTTCGTGACGGACGTGAAGGGGCGCAGGGCGGGTAAGAGCCTGCACTTCAAGTTGTGGACCGAGGGGCCCGACGCCGCCAAGGCCTGCGGCCTGATTCCCGGCGCCAACGACGTCTCGTGGATGACCTCGATACCGGCCTCCATTCTGTCGCTGATGATCCTACGCGGCCAAATTGTGAAGGCCGGGGTCTACCCCTGTGAGACTCTCGATCGCGAGCAGCGAGAGATCGTCTTCAACGGGATTCGGGAGTGGGAGATCACGGTGAGGAAGCAGGTGACCGAGATCGCGTAATCGCCGCCGCCCGCCGATGCGCGGTAGGGTGAGGCGGGTGCGAGTTTGGGTGGCGCTGAAGTAGCGGGTGGGCTCAATCGGAGTAGCAGTTGGCGCCTTCCGCGCATTTTATGCCGAGTTGTTCTAGCTGGGCTCGAAGCGTAGGACTCACGATCGGATCGGGCTTCGGCTCGAACCTCAAGTCCAGTTCGGGTGGCGGTGCGTCTACGGGCGGAAGCTCGACCGGCGGCGGGGCCTGCTACCGAACCCAAACTCCCCCGCGTCGATTCTCTGGAGTCACTGGATTCTGGGCGCATGAGAAGCAGGGTTACGAACACCGTTGCGAAGAAGACGGTTAGCGCGGAAACGACCAGTACCGGTAGATCGACCTTATGGCCGGGCGCCGCCTGCACCCGTTGGCTGGAATCTTGAAGGCGATTCCTCCGCATGCGAAATGGATAGCCCACCTCTCTCGCATCTGGCAGGCGAGCATTTCGCCCCGAGTCGGTGGGTTCCCAGCGGCGTGCCGCGGCTTTCGGGCGGCCCGTGTAGACTGCCGGGCATGGAACGGCTGATCGATCTGCCCGGCTGCGACAATTTTCGCGATCTCGGGGGCTATCCCGCGCAGATGCGGCTGCGGTGGCGACGCCTATTTCGCAGCGACACCCTGCACGGCCTGACCCCCGAGGGGGCTGATCGCGTCGTCGATGAACTCGGGGTGGGTGCGATCGTCGATCTTCGCTCGACGGGCGAAGTGGGTGTCGATGGCCGCGGGCAGCTTCGAGATCGCCCCCCCCGTCTATCACCACCTGCCGCTTTTTGATGGGCCGCTGACCGTTGACCCGGCATTGCCCCGCCCGATGACATTGGCGGACCGTTACTTCCTGATCGTCGAGCAGGCGAAGGTTCCGATCGCCCGCGTCGTAACCGCGCTTGCCGAGTGCTCGACGCCGGCCGTTTATCACTGTACGGCCGGCAAAGATCGGACGGGTTTGATCTCCGCGATCGTGCTCGGCCTGCTCGGTGTCCCCGACGAATTCATCGTCGCAGACTACGCGGCCACTCAGGAAAACCTCGACGCGATCATCGCTCGCCTAACGCTATCGGATGGCTATCGCGATGCGATCGATCATCTTCCGATCGACACCCTGCACGCCAAACCCGCGACGATGCTCTCGCTACTCGATCAGCTGCGCGATCGCTACGGCTCGGTCCGCGGATACGCGAGCGATATCGGGCTGAGCGATGCGGTGATCGGCCGATTGGAAAGCGGTCTGCTCGAGCGGGATCTCGCCTGACGATCGTGACGCGCTCCGGCCCTTGCGCGTCAAGCGAGCAGGGCTTTCGCGGGCCGCACTTAGGTGGGCGAATTGCAGGGGAGGTATTTTGGGGGTTGACGGCTGTCGATCAGTGATCAGGATTTCCGGCGTATCGCGAGTTCTGTAACTGGACGATGGAGGAAAGCGATGATTGCACATAGGATCGTACCCCGGCGAGCGGCGCGCCCGAATGCGCCGACATTTTTCAGCCCGATGTTGAATTTGGATCGTTTTTTTGGCGATCTCCCCCTGATCGCTCGTTCAACAGCCCCTACTGAAAACCGGTCATTCGTTCCGGCGGTGAACGTCGAGGAGACGGACGCCGAGTTGCGGCTCAGCGTAGAACTGCCCGGGCTCGAGGAAGGGGATTTTGAGGTCACGACCGATGGAGATCTCCTGACCATTCGGGGCGAGAAGAAGGTCGAGTCCACATCCGACGAGAATGGCAGCAGGCGGATCGAGCGATCGCGCGGCACTTTCGAGCGTAGCTTCAGGGTCGCCTGGGAGATCGATTCCGAAAGCCTGACGGCCGTGTACAAGAACGGCGTTCTCGATCTGGTCATTCCGAAGCCCGAAGAGGAGCAGTCGCAGGTTCGGACGATTCCAGTCGTGGCGTCGTGATCGCATCGAACCGGACGAATTCATTTCGTGCCTGATTCCAACGATCGGCGCGCGCGCATCGAAGCTGAGCTGCGCGAACGGCTTTCGGCGATACACGTCGAAGTGATTGATGAGAGCCATCTGCACGCCGGGCACGCAGGTGCCCGCGAGGGCGGCGGCCACTTCAGGGCCGTTGTCGTCTCGATGCAATTCGATGGCAAGACTCCCGTTCAGAGGCAGCGCCTGGTCTACAGCGCGCTCGAGGGCACAATGGGAAGTGAGATTCACGCCCTCTCGATGAAAACGCTGGCTCCCGCAGAATGGACGTCCGGAGAGTAGGTCGGCTGCTTTCTTCGAGCTGGACTTCTAGACGAAGTCCTCGAGCCAGGACTTCAGGGACACGCTGAATCCGGAGGCGTTGCGGTGGCCGCCGCCGCCAAATCGGGTTGCAATCGCCGAGGCGTCGCAGTCTCCGAGCGAGTAGATCGAACAGTCGACCCGACTTCCCACCACGCGGTAGACGATGCCCCAGGGCTGGCCGTATTTCGCACGCGTTGCGAGTTCGTGTCCGATTTCCGCACGCGGGTGGCGCGCGTTCACCGCTTCGATTCTCACACTCCCGATGGCCACCGGATGAGCGTGGGCCAGTGCACGCGCGACCTCGATGCGGTTGGCTCGAACGATCGGCCGGCCCTCGTCAGCCAGACTCGCGATCGGACGCGCCGCGAGCTTGTCCCAGTCATCGTGGCGCCGAGGATAGGAGGCGATCGCGGCGTTGATTTCTTCGGACTCCGGTAGTTCCCAGTTCCAGAGATCCTGGTCCTGGACGTAGCGCAGCAGGTCCGGCGCGGGCTCGTCGGGGTGGAAGTGATTCCAGGCGAGCATCGCGCCCGATCGCTCGAGGTCGAAATGCACGCGATGGCCACTGGCGGTCAGCGCGTTTTCGAGGCTCGGATCCGATGCGAAATGGTCGCGGGCGGTCAGGTGGTGGTCGAGGACCAGCAATTCACCGGCAACCTCGCCCAACCGCCGCAGCAGAGGGTTGGTGAGCGAGATGTCCGCAAAGACGACGAGTTCGTCTTCGAACCGCTCGGGGTCGAAGTCATCGTCGTGGCTTCTCGGGATGTAGCGCGCGTCATCCCCCCAAGCGCGGCGCGCGGACCAGGCCGCGCCGAAGCCGTCCGGGCAGCCCGCGTGGAAGATCAGGTTTCGTTTCATAGCGCCAGCCTAGCTCACTGGCATGGGGTAGCCTCGCTCGCGGAGACCCCTCGTGTACCAGCTCTCGGGAAAGACTGTCAGTTTCGCGCGTGAAGTTTCGCCTGTCCGAGGTGCACCGGAGGTGTTCGAGAAGCTGCGCTCCGGCTCGTATCCCTGGTTGCTCGACAGCGCGCTGGCTTCGGATTGCGGGAGGTTTTCCTTTGCGGGCGCCGATCCCTACCTGGTGGTACGCGGACGCGGGTCGGAGATCGACGTCGAATGCCTTCGCGCTGTGAGACCGGGCCTGACGGTCGGCCGTCGCGAAGCGTCGGGCGATCTGCTGGAGATGGTGCGGAGCCTGTTCCCGGAACCGCCTTCGGTGTCGGCGCCAGTGGACCTTCCCTTTATCGGCGGTGCAGTTGGCTACCTCGGATACGAATTGGCGGGCCAATTCGACGTTCATCACTTCCGGGGCCTCGACGATCTGCGGCTGCCGGATCTCTACCTGCTCTTCGTCGATCGGTTCATCGCGCACGACTCGAAAGAGGACAAGCTGTACGCGTGTGGGCTGGGTTTCTCGGAGGAACTCGACGGGGCAGCCGATTGCGCGCGTCGAGCGGTCGATGAGATCTGTGCGCAAGTCGATGGCGCGTCGCCGTCTGCGCGCTCCGCTTCGGTGACACGCTCGGCGGCTCCTTCCGCGTTCTTCGATGCGGACACCTATGCCAAAGCGGTCGATGCAGCCAAAGAGGAGATCGAGGCGGGCGAGGTCTATCAGGTGTGCCTCACCCACCGCAAAGAGCGCGATTGCGCGGCTGACCCGTGGACGCTCTATCGGAGGCTGCGCGAGTTGAATCCCGCGCCTTTCGCGAGCTACCTCGAACTTCCCGAGGTGGCGATCGTCGGAAGCTCTCCGGAGCGTTTTCTCAAGCTCGACGCGGATCGGCGGGTCGAGAGCCGGCCGATCAAGGGAACCAGCCCGCGCGGTGCCGACGAGGCATCGGATCTTGCGAATCGGGCCGCGCTCGAATCTTCCGCCAAGGATCGAGCCGAAAACCTGATGATCGTCGATCTGGTTCGCAACGATCTCGGTCGCGTTTGCGAACTCGGCAGTGTGGAAGTCCCGGAACTCATGTCGATCGAAAGCTATGCGTCGGTCTACCAGATGGTGTCGACGATTTGCGGCCGACTTCGCGAAGAATGCGATGCTTTCGATCTGGTGCGTGCGACGTTTCCACCCGGGTCGATGACGGGCGCCCCCAAGATCGCCGCGATGCGAATTCTCGACGAGCTGGAACCTGTGCGGCGCGGCATCTATTCCGGAGCGATCGGCTACTTCGACATCCGAGGGGGCGCGGACCTCAGTGTCGTGATTCGCACCATTCTGTTGAGCGAGGGCCGCGCCTATCTGCACGCCGGCGGCGGTATCGTCGCGGATTCGAATTCCGCTGCAGAGTGGCAGGAGAGCGTGGACAAAGCGCGGTTGCTCGAGGCGGCCCTCGAGGACGTATGTTGATTCGAATCGCGTGAGGAATGCCATGGGACCCCTCGCCGGCGTGAAAGTTCTCGAAATCGCGGCCCTGGGCCCAGCGCCCTTTGCGGCGATGATGCTCTCCGACATGGGGGCCGAGGTCTTGCGAATCGACCGCACCGAGCGCGTCGATGGCAGCGAGCACAGCGCCCCGCCTCCGCTCGACTTTCTCGCGCGAGGTCGACGCAGCGTCGGTCTCGATCTGAAGAGTCCAGAGGGCATCGAGCTGCTGCTGAAACTGGTCGAATCGGCGGACGTCATCCTCGAGGGGTTTCGACCTGGCGTGATGGAGCGTTTGGGAGCCGGACCCGAGGCGTGTCTCGCCCGCAATCCGCAAGTCATTTTTGGACGCATGACGGGTTGGGGGCAGGAGGGACCGCTCGCTCCGGTCGCGGGTCACGACATCAATTACATCGCGTTGGCCGGAGCTTTGGAACCCATCGGCCGTCGCGGAGAAAAGCCACTGCCGCCGTTGAATCTGGTGGGCGACTTCGGCGGAGGCGGCATGCTTCTCGCGTACGGGATTGCCTGTGCGCTGATCGAACGCGCGCGCTCTGGGAAAGGGCAGGTCGTCGACGCCGCGATGGTCGACGGTGCGGCGACTTTGATGACGTTCTTCCACGCCGCGCAGCAAGCCGGTTGGTGGAAGCCCGAGCGGGGAACCAACCTGCTCGACGGCGGTGCGCACTTCTACGACACCTACGAGACCTCCGATGGGAAATACATCTCGATCGGCGCGCTCGAATCCAAATTCTACGCGGAACTGATCGAGAAGCTGGGGTTCGCGTCCGAAGATCTACCCGATCAGATGGACCGCTCTCGTTGGGAGGAGCAAAAAGAGCGTTTTGGCGAGTTGATCAAGACCAGGACCCGCGATGCGTGGTGCGAGATTCTCGAGGGAACGGACGCCTGCTTTGCCCCCGTTCTCTCGTTGGATGAAGCCAGCGAGCATCCCCATCTGCGAGAACGCGGGACCTTCGTTGAGGTCGCCGGCGCACTGCAACCGGGTCCGGCACCGCGCTTCAGCCGCACCCCGGGCCAGATTTCCGGTCCTCCTCCACACGCCGGCCAACACACCGACGAGGCTCTCGCGGATTGGGGAATTCCGACCGCCGAGATCGCCCGCCTGCGCGGATCGAAAGTCGTCGCATGAGCGCGGGATTCAAGGGGCGGACGCTGCTCCGCTACACACTGTTCCAGATTCCCGATTTGATCCTGCTGAGCCTCGGCCTCGCGGCGGCTGTGCGCTGGTGGGGTCTTCCCGTTCTCACCGCCTATGGGTTGGTGGCACTCTGGCTCGTAAAAGACGCCATCATGTTTCCGATCCTGCGGGTCGCCTACGAATCCGATAGCGCGATCGGGGTGGACGGGATCTGCGGCGCGCTTGGAGTGGCCACCCAGCCACTCGCTCCGGCGGGCTATGTGAGGCTCGGGTCGGAACTATGGAAAGCGGAGCTGGTGTCGGGCAGCGGATCGGTTTTGGAGGGCTCGGCGATTCGCGTCGTCGAGGTGCGCGGTCTGACCCTGGTCGTGGAGCCGGTAGCCTCTTCCGAGTTGTGAACGGGTGTTGCCAGCCGCGCTACTTCTTCCGCCATTTTCCGCCGCTGTCCATCACGTACTGTCCCGCGGGCACGCGCTCCACGAGTTTGGCGCCCGCGAGTGCGGCGACGTCCTTGACCGGAGCCCCTCTCTTGCTCGCGATGCCCTCGTATTTTGTACGGCGTTTGTTGTTCACGTCTTTCATGAGGGCCTTTACATCGGCGGGCGCGTTCTTGTCGACCAGGTGTACGTAACCGTCGACGCTCTCACCGATCTGACCAGCTGCCTTGGCGCCGTCGAGAGTCGCTGCGCTCGCGGCCGGCACCCCGAGCACGATGAGGGCCGAGAACAACACGGCGGACGATCGCAGCAGTTTCAGAAATCGGGCCTGTCTTCCCATGACTTCGCTCCCTTCCATCTCGGCTAGAAGATGTCTTCGTCCTCATCGAAAAGAGTCTCGAGATCCTGATCGACCTTGACCCGGATCTCGTGTTCGATCTTGACGTTGAGATTGATCGTGATGGGCTCTTTAGGAGCCTCGATCTGAACCTTGGGCGAGCAAGCCGCAAGGCTCGCAATCCACAAAGCGGCCAATAGCGTGTAAAACGCGCGAGCCACCATTTTTGCCCCCTTCGAGAGTTCCAGCGCTCTGCGAGCCTAACGGGCTCTTCAAAACGCGTCCAGCTTCGATCTCGCAGCCACGCGAGCGGCTTCAACGAGATGGACGCCCGCAGCCTGCTGGATATTCACAGCGCCCTTTCCGCAAAAGCCCGGAGCCGCTCCTCGATCTTTTCGGGCATCCGGTAGATGCGCATCCCGGTCCGCAGCAGGTCTGAGAGCCGCGCATCTACAGACAGATTGAACTCCACCGGATGCCCATCCTGATAATCGGGATTGACCCCGGCGAAGTGGATCTTGATCACCACGGCCCCCGTGGCGCTGCCATCGATCTCGATCTCGAGCCGCTCGTAGTGGAAGTCTTCCAATATGGTCAGAGCGGTGGCGAACTGGTGGTCGGCGGCGGCGATGCTCGACGTGCCTGGATCCGGTTGATACCGGATGACGCCCGCTTCGCCGCTGGAGCGAAGCACGGCGTTTCGAATCTCGATCTCATCTCCTACGAGGGCGATCGGGAAACTCGCCTTCCAGCGTCCCGGACCCACTGAGACCTTCCAGATTTACGATCTCGATGAGCTGGGTCAGGTCGACACCCTTGACGACGAATGATGTCTCCCGCTTTTCGGATTGCAAGTCGATTCCGCCAGCGGTGGTGATTTCTCCGCCCGCGAACTTCCAGCTAGCGGAATCAATCGCGACGACTCCTCCGGGCTTTACCCGGTAGCGGATCAATCCATCCGTGAATTCCACTCCAAAATCCAATCGGCCAACCGAGATGGTTTGCTCCAGCAACGCCGCGCCCGTCTCGTTCAGTTCGATGATCGCGTTCAGGTGCTCGACGGTTGCCAATTCGCTCGTGGCACTGACGTCGGTGACGGCGACTTCGGCGGTTCCGCGCATTCCGTCGGCGTCCCACCCGACCGATCCCTTCATTTCGATGGACCCCGACGCTTCTGTCAGCAGGCCAGAGAGGACCGGGAAGAGGGCGGAAGGCTGCAGCTGGCCGGGTTTGAAGTCGATCGCATGCAGGTGAAGGTCTGCTCGGCCCACCGCGTCGGTTAGCTCATGCACGCCGCTGATTTCGATGACGACGTCGCGATTGGCATTCGCGAACTCCATCTCGAAGTCGACGCTGCCGTCGCGCGGCTCGAATCGAGCGTTCAGGGCGAGCTTCGGGAATCGCGCGGCTTGCTGTGTATCGAAGATCTCCGCGATCTGGAGGCTTCCTTTCGGAATATTCGAACCGTGTGACGTGCTCGCCTCGAGTCGGATATCGCGAATGACTACGGCCTGCTTGGCGAATTCGAGTTGGCCGGCTTCGGTTTCGAGAAAAGCTTCGAACTCGCCGTCTCGCTGGACGGTGCGCATCCGGAGCGTCGGAAGTTCACCCGACACGCGTTGGGGCTCAGCGCCCATTTGGAGTTCGGCCGCGAACTCGGCGGGTGCCACTTCGAAGTCTGTTTCGATGCTGCCTTCCTGCGCGATGCGAATGCCGGATTCCGATCGGGACCGCAGGCAGAGATCGAGCGGTTTCGAGAGCGCCAGGAGCGATTTCACCGCAAGGTCTTCGATCTGGATCTCCACACAGCCCAGTGGCTGGATCGCGATGTCTCCGTCTTCGAAGGCGAACGTGGCCTTCGCTGCCAATGACACCGCGAAGGCCGAAGTATCGGGTCCGAACTCTCCCGCTGCGCCGGCTCCGATTTCCAAATCGCCCGTCAGTGAACTCGGGCTACCCATCGCACTCAAGCGAGCGTCGAGATTCGCCAACGCGTGGTGGATTTGAAGCCGCGCTTCGGCCTCGAGTTTCTCCGGAGCGGTCTCGACTGCCTGCAGTTCGAAGCTGGCGCGTAGCGGGCCCTCCGCGGTGGTGAGTTCCAGTTGGGTGTCGACGATCTCGATCCCGGCTGCGGGGAGCGCAGCGGGTCCGTTTGGGTCCGCGCTCGCCGCGTTCTGCTCGAACATCCGATCGAGGGGGCCGAAGGAGAAACCCGCCTCGTCGAGTGTGCCGCGCAGTCGCACGCCGGAGATCTTCAGCGCGTCGAGGCGGCTCGCGAAGAGCCCCCGCGCCGAAAAGTGCGCCTCGATCCGCGCGATCTCGAGTCCGTCGCCATTCCCAATGCTCAGATTCTCGAGTTCGAGCAATCCGGCGTCGAAGTGGCTGATCGCAAACGTCGCCTGGTCGAGGCCGAAGCTGTGGAGTTGGCGCATCAGAAGGATTTCCGCGATCGATTGGCGGTACACGATCGCGCTTCCCACGAGCCCCGCGAGAAGAATGATGACGACGACCGCGATGGAGCGGAGTGTCGGTTTTCTGGAGCGCTCCTCACCGGGCGCCGGCCATCATCCCCCCATGCCAGTGCGGCTGACGTTCGAGCCACACGTCGGCCGTTCAACTGTAGCCTCTGGGTCGGATGGATAGGTGTTCTCGATCCGAGAACCTGCGCGATGGCGTCGAACGCGTCGCGGTCGGGCCGTAAAAGCAGACCGGCGCGTGGCGCGGGTCGATGGCCCGTGCATCGGAGTTGCCCGACCCTCTCAGCCAGGCGATGTCACTCGCTCATCTTCTGCCCGAAGACCGCCCGCTGTGCTTGCCACTGGATCGCCCGCCTCCCGAGCGACCCCGCGAAGCATGTCGCCCGCCCGAACGGTCGCCTCCCGACCGGTTGCTCGCAGACGGCTTGCCCCCCGAGCGTCGGCTTGCCGACCGGTTGCTCGCGTATTGCTTGCCCGCCGAGCGTCGGCTCGAGGATCGGTTGCTCGCAGATTGCTTGCTTCCCGATCGTCGAGTTGCCGACCGGTTACTCGCGTATTGTTTGCCTTCCGGGCGTCGATTTTCCGACCTGCTGCTCGCTTTGCGTCTGTCTCCCGAACGTCG
>PVMK01167927.1_pt1 | contig 12920 bp, 17 predicted proteins | sample 1853481 | NCBI WGS metagenome assembly PVMK01 (sample SAMN08533507, study PRJNA380276) | Marine sediment metagenome, whole genome shotgun sequencing project.
GGTGAATTCGGCTGTTACCTGGTGTCCGATGGTGCAAACAAACCCTTCCGGCTCCATTTTCGTGCGCCCGGTTTTCCCCACCTGTCGGGTATGGATGAAATGACCCAGGGCCACATGCTGGCAGACGCCGTTGCCATCATTAGCACGCTGGACCTGGTATTTGGCGAGGTTGATCGCTGATGGCCCAGAAAAATAACGGTAACGCCATGTTGACCGAAGAAACCCTCAAAACCATAGACCACTGGCTGGCGAAGTTTCCGCCGGACAAAAGCGGTCTGCCCTGATCCAGGCGCTGATGGCTGCGCAGGCGCAGAACGGGAGGGGTGGATTACTCCTGAACTGACCGAAGCCGTCGCTGATTACCTGGATCTGCCACCGGTCTGGGCGTACGAAGTCGTCTCGTTTTATTCCATGTTCGACGACCAAGCTGTCGGACGCCACAAGGTGAATATCTGTACCAATATTTCATGCTGGCTGAGGGGTGCGGAAGATCTGCTGGCTCACGCAGAAAAAAAACTGGGTGTGACCCTGGGAGAGACCACGCAGGACCAGCGCATATCACTGATCCGGGAGGAAGAATGCCTGGCGGGTTGTTGTGGTGCGCCAATGATGGTGGTTGATGGCCACTACCATGAGAACCTGGACATCGAAAAGATGGACGCCATCCTGGACGGGCTGGAGTGCGGGAGACTATCGGGCATGGCGATCATAACGTTGTTTTCACTACTCTGGATGCCGACCAGCCCTGGTCGATGGAAACCTATCTGTCGGTGGACGGTTACCAGGCATGGCGGAAAATCCTGCAGGAAAAAACATCCCCCGAAGAAATTATTGATATCGTCAAGGCCTCGGCTCTGCGCGGCAGGGGAGGCGCTGGTTTTCCCACCGGCCTCAAGTGGAGTTTCATGCCGCGATCTGCGCCGGTGCAAAAATATATTTTGTGCAACTCGGACGAATCCGAACCCGGCACCTGCCATGATCGCGATATTCTGCGGTTCAATCCCCATGCCGTGATCGAAGGAATGGCTATCGCTGCCTATTCCATGGGTGCAACGGTAGGTTATAACTACCTGCGCGGTGAGTTTCACCACGAGCCTTTCGAACGCTTCGAGGGGAGCCGTGAAAGAGGCCTATGCAGCGGGTCTGCTGGGTAAAAATATTCTCGGTTCGGGTGTCCACCTGGACATCCATACCGTCCTCGGTGCAGGCGCTTATATCTGCGGCGAAGAAACTGCCCTGATGGAATCGCTGGAAGGCAAAAAAGGCCAGCCGCGTTTCAAGCCGCCTTTCCCGGCCAACTTCGGCCTGTATGGCAAGCCCAGCACCATCAACAACACCGAGACACTGGCCTCCGTGCCCGCCATCATGCGCAATGGTGCGGACTGGTTTCTGCAAATCGGCAAGCCGAATAATGGCGGACCCAAATGCTTCTCCGTGTCGGGGCACGTTAACCGGCCCGGTAACTATGAAGTCCCGCTGGGCACACCCTTTTCGGAGTTGCTGGAACTTGCCGGCGGTGTTCGCGAAGGACACAAGCTCAAAGGCGTGATACCCGGGGGCTCGTCCATGCCGGTGCTGCCTGCCGATATCATTATGACTTGCGACATGGACTTTGATTCATTGAGCAAGGTCGGCTCGGGCCTGGGTTCAGGCGCAGTCATCGTGATGGATGATTCCACCTGCATGGTCAAGGCTTGTTTGCGTATCTCGCAGTTCTACCATATGGAATCCTGTGGGCAATGCACACCCTGCCGTGAGGGCACCGGCTGGATGCACCGCATGTTACAGAGAATTGTGAACGGTGAAGGCGAGCAGGGTGATCTGGAGTTGCTGCGCTCTGCCGCCGGCCAGATCGAGGGTCATACGATCTGTGCTTTCGGTGAAGCGGCCGCCTGGCCTGTGCAAGGCTTTTTACGTCAATACTGGGATGAATTCGAATACTACATAGAACATGGTCATTCGATGGTTGAAGAACAACAGGGACTGGCGGCATGAGCGCTGGATCTAAAGAAATTGTGGCAACAGAAACTGTGGTAAAAGAGACCGTGGATATGGTCAACATCGAAGTTGATGGTATTCCCATGCAAGCCCCGAAAGGCTCGATGATCATCGAGGCTACGGACAAGGCCGGCATCGAGATTCCACGATTTTGCTACCACCCCAAACTGAGCATTGCGGCCAATTGCCGCATGTGCCTGGTCGACGTGGAAAAAGCACCCAAACCACTGCCTGCCTGTGCCACACCGGTGATGGAAGGGATGAGGGTGTATACCACTTCCCGCCGCGCGGTGGACGCCCAGCACGGCGTGATGGAATTCCTGTTGATTAACCACCCCCTGGATTGTCCCATCTGTGACCAGGGCGGTGAATGCGAACTTCAGGACCTGGCCATGGGTTACGGGCGTTCCGTATCGCGTTTCACCGAACGTAAGCGCGTGGTCAAGGACAAGAATGTCGGCCCGCTCATACAGACTGAAATGACTCGCTGCATTCATTGCACACGATGTATACGTTTCCTGGAAGAAATTGCAGGAACCGCTGAGATGGGCGGGTCAGGGCGTGGCGACCGTCTGGAAATCGGTACCTGTATTGAAAACAGCATCGATTCCGAATTATCCGGCAATATCATAGACATGTGCCCGGTTGGCGCGCTCACAGACAAGCCTTTCCGCTTTGCGGCCAGGGCCTGGGAATTGGTGGCGAAGCCATCGGTAGCGGCGCATGATGCCGTCGGTTCCTGTCTCTATCACCATGTACGCCGGGGAGAGATCCTGCGCACGGTACCCCGGGACAATGAGGCGACCAACGAAACCTGGTTGTCAGATCGCGACCGTTTCAGTCACCTGGGGCTCTATTCCGATGACCGTGTGCTTTTACCCCAGGTGAAAGAAGAAGGGGAATGGAAAACCGTTTCCTGGGATGAGGCGATCACCGCGACGGTTAATGCATTGCAGGAAAGTTTGGAACAACACGGACCCGGGCAACTGGGCATGTTGATGTCTCCCTCAGCCGCAACCGAGGAGTACTTCCTGGCCCAGCGCCTGGTGCGAAAACTGGGAAGCAACAACATAGACCACCGTCTGCGTGAGCAGGATTTTTCCGATGACGCTACAAGCCCGGCCTCGCCCGCGTTTGAGCGGAGTATCGCCGGCATCGAGGCGTCGGACGTGGTGTTGCTGGTGGGCTGTAATCCCACGCAGGAAGCGCCCATCCTGGGTCATCGATTGCGCAAGGCCTGGCGAAACGGGGCGGCTATTTCCGTCATCAATCCGCTGGACTGGCCTTTTACCTTTGATACCAGCCTTGATGTCGTGGTGGCGCCCCAGAACATGGTTGGTGAGTTGGTGGCGCTGGCAGTTGCGGTAGAAAAATCAACGGGTAAAACCGCACCAGACAGGCTGCGCAAGGTACTGGACAAAGCACAGGGCGATCAAAACCCTGCCGCAACTGACACCACACTGGCTGATCGATTGAGGGATTCCGGCAAAGGGCTGGTATTTCTTGGCCAGTTTGCCATGAGTCACCCCGGATGCAGCCTGGCTGCGGATGCTGGCTGCATACATTGCAGATGCAACGGGATCGGATATGAACCTCCTGCCTCATGGCGGAAACCCGGCCGGCGCCTGGATGGCCGGGGCAGTGCCACACCGCGCACCCGGTGGCAGGCAGGCACAGGGTGGCATGAATGCCGTGCAGATGTTTGAAGATCCCCGGAAATGCTATCTGCTGTGGGAATTCGAGCCTGAATTCGATGCGGGCAATCCGGCGCAGGCCATGCAAGCCCTCGGCGCTGCTGAGAAAGTCATTGCCTTTTGTTCATTCGCTACGGACAGCACCCGGGCAGTTGCCGACATCATCTTACCCCGTGGCGCCGCTGGCGGAATCAGAGGGTAGCCTGGTGAACCTCGATGGCAGCACGATGAAATACGCGCCGGCCGGCAGGGTTTCCGGGGAGGCGCGCGCCGGCTGGAAGATTCTCAGAAGGCTCGGGAGTGATTTGGGGACTGGAAGGCTTTAACCAGGTCAGTCTGGGCGAACTGCAGGCACAAATGGGTGCAGCTATTCTGCCCGTGGAATCCTCACCGGGTGATGGCGACATGGCAATGGGTCATGGCAGCGTGAAATATCCATCACATGAAAATGGCCTTTACCGCATAGGCGAATTGGCAATGTACTCGATCGACGCGCTCTGCAGACGGTCAGAAGCCTTGCAGCAGACCGCCCAGGCCGACCGCCAGTTTGTTGGCCTGAACCCGCTGGATGCTATCCGGCTTGGCCTGACGGATGGCGGCAAAGCCCTGGTTCGCCAGGACCAAAACAATGCCGAGTTGGAAGTCCGGTTCAGTGACCTTGTGCCGGAAGGCGGCGCATGGTTGCGCAGCGGAACGGGCGAGCTTGGACAGGCGGTTGCACCCGTCATCGTGGAGGTGGCCTGATGCCCGAGACCTGGTGGGATCAGATGATCTATATGATCATTCTGTTATTGAAGATTGTAGCGGTGGTGCTTCCGCTGATCATTGCGGTGGCGTATTACACCTACATGGAGCGCAAAGTTATTGGCTACATGCAGGTGCGCAGGGGACCGAACCGCATTGGTCCACTGGGCCTGCTCCAGCCTTTTGCAGACACATTCAAACTGCTGTTGAAAGAAATTGTCCTGCCTACGAACGCCAACAAGTTCCTGTTCTTACTGGCGCCTGTACTCTCATTGGCGCCGGCATTTGCAGCCTGGGTTGTCATACCGTTTAACGACTGGATGGTGATCGCGGACATTGACGCCGGTCTGTTGTATATCCTGGCGATGTCTTCCATCGGTGTTTACAGCTTGATTATCGCGGGCTGGGCCTCGAACTCCAAGTATGCTTTTCTCGGCGCCCTCAGGTCGAGTGCGCAGATGGTTTCCTACGAGATTGCCATGGGCTTCGCACTGGTTGGGGTTCTTATCCTGGCGGGTTCCCTGAACCTGAGGGAAATCGTGCTGGCTCAGCAGGGTGGCCTGTTCGACTGGTTCTGGCTGCCGTTGCTGCCCCTGTTCGCTCGTTTTCGTGATTTCCGGCCTGGCTGAGACCAACCGGGCGCCGTTCGATGTCGCCGAAGGTGAGTCCGAAATCGTCGCCGGCTTTCATGTCGAATATGCGGGTGCTGCGTTCGCTGTATTCTTCCTTGCCGAATACGCCAATATGATCCTGATTTCCGCCCTGACCGCAATCATGTTTACGGGCGGGTGGTTGTCCCCATTCGAGGGCATGTGGTTTATCGGTGATACCTTCCTGGGCCAGGGCAGTATCTTCTGGTTCCTGGGCGAAAACCGTGTTCTTCATGTACCTGTTTCTGTGGTGGCGTGCGACTTTTCCGCGTTATCGCTATGACCAGATCATGCGCCTTGGCTGGAAAGTGTTTGTGCCGATCACCATGGTCTGGGTGATGGTCGCCGCGGTTTTTTCCGTTCTTGGCCTGGTCACGAGGGGTAGTTGATCATGAATACAGTTACCCGTTACCTGAAAAGCCTGATGCTGCTGGAACTGGGCAAGGGTGTGGCGGTAACTCTGCGCTATTTCTTCGAACCCAAATTCACCATTCACTACCCGGAAGAAAAAACACCCAAATCCAACCGCTTCCGTGGCCTGCACGCGCTGCGCCGCTACCCCAACGGTGAGGAACGCTGTATTGCCTGCAAGCTTTGCGAAGCGGTCTGTCCGGCCCTGGCGATTACCATTGATTCCACCCTGCGGGAAGATGGCACGCGCCGTACAACGCGTTATGAAATCGACTTGTTCAAATGTATTTATTGTGGTTTCTGTGAAGAATCCTGCCCGGTTGATTCAATCGTGGAGACAGATATTCTCGAATACCATTTTGAAAATCGTGGTGAACACATTATGACCAAGGAGCAACTGCTCGCCATCGGAGATCGTTACGAGGAGAGCATTGAGGCCAATCGCAGACAGGACGCAGCGTATCGCTGAGCGGAGCAGAACAGATGCCGATTACCGAAATAGTCTTTTACGGGTTTTCACTGGTGCTGGTGGCAGCGGCGGTGGCCGTCATCACCGTGCGCAACCCGGTTTATTCAGCCCTGTTCCTGGTGCTGGCGTTTTTCAGTTCAGCAGCAATCTGGATGCTGCTGGAAGTGGAATTCCTGGCCATCATTCTGATCCTGGTCTACGTCGGTGCAGTCATGGTGCTGTTCCTGTTTGTCGTCATGATGCTGGATATCAACCTCGCTCCGCTGAAGGAAGGGTTTGTTCGTTACCTGCCTGTCGGGATCGTGGTGGGGGTGATCATGGCTGCCGAATTGCTGGTCGTGATCTGGAGCAAGGGAAGGTTCGATCAAAACGCTTTCCCGATACCGCCGCCCCACCCCGACGGTTACAGCAACACCAAAGCCGTGGGAGAGTTGTTGTTCACCAACTACCTGCTCGCCTTCGAAGCGGCAGGGGTGATCCTGCTGGTGGCGATCATTGCCGCCATTACATTGACTCTCCGGAAGCGTACCGGAGCGAAAGTGCAGAATGCATCCCTGCAGGTCCGCGTACAGAAGGATGAGCGGGTTCGCCTGGTAAAAATGGACCCGGAACCGAGGCAGGGGAGTTGAGGAATTAATACTCCTTCAAGGCGATATTGACATGTTCAGAGCTAAGCAGATGATCCAAGACAAGACACAGACCGCAGACAATGGCATGTCCTTGTTAAGGGCTGTAACGCCGTATTGGATCATCTGCTTAGCTCCCTTCGGGCGAGCCGGGAAGCGGTCGTTCGCGGTGTTACGCCTCTGGGCAAGGACATGCCATTGCCGGCGAGACGTGCCTTCGGCAACTGCTCCCTGCGTTGCTCTACCTCCTGCATCCCTGCAGTCGTGCGCCCAACCACTTCCCGACTCGCTGAACCTGCCAATATCACCTTGCAGGAGTATCGTATGTTGACACTCGCGCATTTCCTGAGCCTGGGCGCGATTCTGTTTTGCCTGAGCGTCGCCGGGATATTTCTCAATCGCAAGAACGTCATCATCCTGTTGATGTGTATCGAGCTGATGCTGTTGGCGGTGAATATGAACTTTGTCGCCTTTTCCCGTTTCCTGGGAAGTATGGACGGGCAGGTATTCGTATTTTTCATCCTGACCGTGGCTGCGGCCGAAGCAGCCATTGGTCTGGCGATCCTGGTCGTGCTATTCCGCAACCGCGGGACGATCAACGTGGCCGAACTGGATGAACTGAAGGGTTGATATGTCGCTGAAAACCACATTGCTGTTGATTCCACTGCTGCCGCTGGCAGCAGCAGTCGTTGCCGGGCTTCTGAGAAAGCAGGTAGGCCGTGCCGGTTCGCACTGGGTTGCTATCCTGGGAGTCGGGGCTTCCTTCGGTTTGTCCGCCTGGGTTTTATACCAACAGATTTACCAGGGAATGCAAACGCAAAATATCAGCATCTACACCTGGATGGTTTCCGATGGTATCCGTTTCGAGATTGGTTTCCTGATCGACCATCTGACCGCGTTGATGATGACCGTAGTGAGCTTCATTTCATTAATGGTCCATATCTACACCATCGGATACATGGCCAAAGACCCGGGCTATCAACGTTTCTTCAGCTATATTGCGCTGTTTACTTTTTCCATGCTGATGCTGGTGATGGCCAATAATTTCCTGCAGTTGTTTTTCGGCTGGGAAGCTGTGGGGCTGGTGTCCTACCTGTTGATCGGTTTCTGGTTTGATCGGGAATCAGCAATTTATGCCGGTCTGAAGGCCTTCCTGGTCAACCGCGTTGGCGACTTCGGTTTTCTGCTGGGTATCGCGGCCGTGCTCTATTCGTTCGGCACGCTTGATTATGTCACCGTGTTCGAACAGGCGCCGTCTATAGCAGGTAAAACGGTCACTATCATTCCAGGCCTGGAATGGCAGTGGATAACGGTAATTTGTATCTGCCTGTTTATCGGGGCGATGGGTAAATCAGCCCAGGCGCCGTTGCATGTCTGGCTGCCGGATTCCATGGAAGGCCCGACACCGATCTCCGCCTTGATTCACGCGGCCACCATGGTCACGGCCGGGATTTTCATGGTCGCCCGCATGTCTCCGTTGTTCGAGCTGAGCGATGCAGCCCTGAGTTTTGTCATGTTGATCGGCGCAGTGACTGCGCTGGCCATGGGCCTGATCGGCATTGTCCAGAATGACATCAAGCGGGTTATTGCCTATTCAACTCTATCGCAACTGGGTTACATGACCGTTGCGCTTGGCGTATCCGCCTATTCAGCGGCCATTTTCCACCTGATGACGCACGCCTTTTTCAAGGCGCTGCTGTTCCTGGCCGCCGGGTCTGTGATCATTGCACTGCATCATCAGCAGGACATGCGCTACATGGGCGGGCTGCGTAAACAGATGCCCATTACCTGGATTACCGCCTGGGTGGGTACCCTGGCTTTGATCGGTTTCCCGTTTATGGCCGGATTCTATTCCAAGGACTCGATTATCGAAGCCGTGGCGGCGTCCAGCCGTTTCGGGTCGGATGTGGCTTACTGGAGCGTTTTGCTCGGTGTGTTGGTGACTTCCTTTTACAGCTTCCGGCTGCTTTACCTGACCTTCCACGGTAAGCCGCGCTACACGGTTGACGTGGGTGCGGGCGATCACCCACCGGATGGTGTTGTGCAGCATGTACCGCACGAGTCTCCATGGGTTGTGACGATGCCCTTGATTCTGCTGGCTATTCCGTCAATTGTGATCGGCTACCTGACGATTGGCCCGGTGCTGTTCACTGGCTGGTTGTCTGAATCCATCACGGTGCATCCGGCTAACGATGTGCTGGCGCATGTCGGCGAACATTTCCATGGTTCTTTGGCCATGGCGAAACATTCGATCCAGACAGCGCCTTTCTGGTTGATGATAGCCGGGTTTGTATTGGCAACATTCATTTATCAGTTCCGGCCGGCATTGGCAGACTTCTTCCAGCAGAAGTTGCCGGGCATATACCGCTTGCTTGACCACAAGTATTATTTTGACGAGTTGTACCAGAAAATCTTTATCAGCCGGTTCATCCGCATCGGAAACGGCCTGTGGAAAAAAGTTGACGCCGGGGTGATCGATGACTGGATGGTCAACGGTTCAGGCCGCCTGATGAATAATCTCGCCGCAAGAGTCAAGGCCTGGCAGAGCGGATACCTGTACCAATACGCCTTTGTGATGATCGCCGGACTGATCGGTATTCTTGCATTCTGGGTCATCTTGTAGCAGAGGGGTAAACAGAATCATGGCATCAAACTGGTCCATACTGAGTATCCTGATCTGGCTTCCTATCCTGGGTGGATTGGCGATACTGGCCGTTGGTGATCAGCGCGCACCGCTTGCAAGGTTGCTGGCGCTGGTTATTTCCGCGTTGGTATTTGTGTTCAGCATTTTTATGCTCACAGCGTTTGAATCATCATCGGCAGCGATGCAGTTTTCCGAACTCAGTCCCTGGATTGCTACTTTTAACGTTAATTATCATCTCGGTGTTGATGGTTTTTCGGTTCCCCTGATTATGCTGACCACCTTTTTCGGTGTGCTGGTGGTGATTTCCGGTTGGGAAGTTATCCAGGAGAGAGTGCATCAATACATGGCGGCCTTCCTGATCATGGAAGGCTTGATGGTGGGTGTGTTCAGCGCCCTTGACGCATTGCTGTTCTATGCCTTTTTCGAGGCCATGCTGATCCCGATGTTCCTGTTGATCGGCATGTGGGGCGGCCCACGGCGGGTGTACGCAACGATCAAGTTTTTCCTGTATACCTTCCTCGGTTCAGTATTCATGCTGATCGGCCTGATCTACCTTTACATCCAGTCAGGGACGTGGTCGATACTGGCATGGCATGATTTTCCCGCTCACACTCGAAGTGCAAAAATGGCTGTTCCTGGGTTTCCTCGCCGCTTTCTCAGTGAAAATACCCATGTGGCCGGTACACACCTGGTTGCCGGATGCTCATGTCGAGGCTCCCACGGGCGGTTCGGTCATCCTTGCGGCCATCATGTTGAAGATTGGCGGCTACGGTTTTATCCGCTTCAGTCTGCCCATCACCCCGGACGCTGCCGCTGCGCTGGACTGGCTGATCATTTCGCTCTCGCTGATTGCCGTGGTGTACATTGGCTTTCGTTGCGCTGGTGCAGGAGGATATGAAGAAGCTGATTGCGTATTCCTCCATTGCTCACATGGGTTTCGTGACCCTTGGCCTGTTTCGTCTCCTTTCGCGATTTTCCAAAACTCCGAAGGAGGAAGGGGTGCTGCACTGGGCATGGAAGGCGCCATGGTGCAGATGATTTCACACGGCTTTATCTCCGGTGCGCTGTTCCTTTGCGTGGGTGTTCTATATGACCGCCTGCACAGCAGGATGATTGCCGACTATGGCGGTGTGGCCACCTCCATGCCCTGGTTTGCAAGTTTCGCCGTGTTGTTTTTCCTGGCGAATTCCGGCTTACCGGGAACCAGTGGATTCGTGGGTGAGTTCATGGTGATCCTGGCGGCGTTCCAGGCCAATTTCTGGTATGCCTTCCTGGCTGGCCTGACCCTGATCCTGGGTGCGGCTTACAGCCTGTGGCTGGTGAAGCGGGTCATATTCGGTGAGGTCACCAGCACGGCAGTCGCCAGGCTGGAGGATATAAATGCACGTGAAGCACTGGTTCTGGGCACGATCGCAGTGGCCGTTTTGATGGTTGGTCTGTGGCCTGAGCCGCTGGTGAACCTGATGCACGCTTCAGTAGACCAGTTGCTGGAGCACATCCAGCAGCCCAAGTTCACAATAGCAGGGAATTGAGGGGCATATGAATACAACAACATGTTGCTGGCTGCTCCCGAGTTCTGGGTATTGACCATGGCTTGCGTCATCCTGATCGCGGACCTGTTTATCCGAGAAGAGCGGCGCGGCATCATTCATATGATGGCAATGATCACCCTGATTTTTGCTGCCATTATTACGGTGCGTGGCGATTACCTGTCCGCAGGCCTGAGGTCGGCAACCGCCTTTAACGGCAGTTTCATCCGCGATCCGATGGGCGATGTGCTGAAGTTGTTCAGCTATTTCGTGCTGGGCATGGTGTATATCTATGCAAAATTCTGCCTGAGGCAGTTCCGGATGTTCAGGGCGGATTTCTATACCCTGACACTGTTTGCACTGCTGGGCGTCATGCTGCTGATCTCGGCCAACAGCCTGGTCACGATCTATCTCGGACTGGAAATGACCGCTTTGTCCACCTATGCGCTGGTTGCATTCGACCGTGAATCCAAACGTGGCTCAGAGGCGGCAATGAAATACTTCGTGCTGGGCTCAATGGCCTCCGGGCATGTTGTTGTACGGCATGTCGATGATCTACGGAGCCACCGGCAGCATGGACCTGCAGCAAATTTCTGTCGCCATCAGCAATCAGGACGGTGATAACGTGATGTTGGTCTTCGGCCTGGTGTTCCTGGTGGTGGGCCTTGCTTTCAAGCTGGGCGTGGTTCCATTCCACATGTGGATACCGGACGTCTACGAGGGTGCTCCCGGTTGCCGTCACCCTGTTCATTTCATCTATTCCCAAAATGGCCGGCTTCGCCATGGCTTACCGCCTGCTGTATACGGGACTGGGAGACTTGCACGGCGACTGGCAGCAGATGTTGTCCATACTTGCGATACTGTCCATCGTACTCGGCAACCTCGCCGCCATTGCCCAGACCAATATCAAGCGAATGCTGGCCTATTCGACGATCTCCCACATGGGGATTTCATCCTGATGGGCCTGTTGCCCGGTACGGCGGATGGCTTCGGTGCGAGCATGTACTACGTGATCGTTTATTCACTGATGTCCGCCGGGGCATTCGGCATGGTAATCCTGCTCTCGGCGCGGGGCGTCGAGGCGGAACAGCTCGATGACTTTCAAGGGCCTGAACCAGCGCAATAGCTGGTATGCCGCCATCATGGCCATGGTCATGTTCTCCATGGCGGGCGTACCGGTGTTCGTCGGCTTTTTCGCCAAGTGGCTGGTGATCAAGGCCGCCCTTGACGCGGGTATGCTCTGGCTGGCCATCAGTGCGGTTGTATTCTCGGTGGTCGGTGCGTTTTACTACCTGCGCGTCGTCAAGCTGATGTATTTCGATGAACCGGTGACCGGGTCGCCGATCGATGCGCCGGTGGATTTCCGCGCAGCCATTTCCCTGAACGGTATCATGATGCTGGGCCTGGGTATCTTCTCCAGCTCCCTGATCGCGGTGTGCATGTCCTCCTTCGGAGCATAAACAAACTTGTATAGCTTGAATTAATTATCCGCAGAGGACGCTGAATTGAAAATTTGCCCGGGTGACGCCAGCATTAAGTCAAAATTTGATTGATTTGCTCTTGAAATAGGTGAGGGGAGCCTATATTATTCCCCACCTGTTGATGCGGGGTGGAGCAGTCTGGCAGCTCGTCGGGCTCATAACCCGAAGGTCGCAGGTTCGAATCCTGCCCCCGCTACCAGGATTTAAGGAATCGCTGGGTTCCTGTGTTGAGGCTCCTGGCAGGGGCCTTTTTCATGGACCGGACTGACCGGATTGGGTCAGACTGGTCCGACTTGCGACATGATGGAAGATGCAATGATTTGATGAAATCGCATTTTTACCTGCAAGCGGGCGGCATGCCGCCTTGATTGCAGGAATATCCCCGGCTGTTGTTGCTGCGGGATAGTGTCGTGGGGCCATTGCGCCCTTTTTTTGTGTCCCGGGGAATGACGGTCACATACAGGAGATTGGGATTGAGTTCAGGCAAGTTGACATCGTTGCTGCACCCACTGGTTGAAGACCTGGGCTATGAATTCGTGGGTATTGACCACAGCCGCAACCGCAATAATCCGGTGTTGGTGATCTACACCGACGCACCGGATGGTATCGCCGTGGAGGATTGCGCGAAGGTCAGCAGGGAAATCGCAGCGATTCTGGATGTGGAAGATCCTATT
>PVMK01188985.1_pt1 | contig 12919 bp, 15 predicted proteins | sample 1853481 | NCBI WGS metagenome assembly PVMK01 (sample SAMN08533507, study PRJNA380276) | Marine sediment metagenome, whole genome shotgun sequencing project.
GCGCGCTTTTTTCCGAATCGCTACCGCAGGCCTACTCCTCGTCAGAAGAGCGGTTAGGCCAGGTGCTGCTGTTGATTCTGACACCGGCGTTTCTTCTTACTTATCTTGTTGTCGCACAGCGGCGGTCGATCCGCTTCGCCGACAGGCTGGTTGCCAGCCACCTGGTTTCTTCCGATCCGGCTGACTGGCTGCAGAAAATTGCCGGCAGAACCGTGTTGCTCGGGGCCATCGTTGGATTTCTTTATGGCGTCGGATTCAACTTGCTACCTGAATGGCGGAATTCGTTTTTCAGTCTGGACTTCCAGGTGCAGAGCCTCGTTATCGGCCAGGTTTTGCTCTGGACAGTGGTCGGTTTTGTGCTGACTTACCGGATTCACACGGCATTATGCTTTTATAAACAGGGCAAAGTCGTTCCGGTTGACCTGTACGATACGAGTAAATATGAGCCCTTTGCCCGTAACGGCCTTGACGACGTGTTCGGGATCACAGTGCTTCTCGTCCTGACATTACTGCAGGCGCTGGATGCCGAGTTCAGGCTGGCCAACTACATTAACGCATGGGTCATCGCGTTTCCTGCTGGGGCGGCGCTCCTGATCCTGCCCATGTTGTCGCTGCATCGGCGCCTGCTTGCACATAAAAAGGAATTTCTCGAAGAGATGCACCGTCAGGTCGCCGATGCCTCGCGTATTGCTGAGCCCGACTCACTGATCCAGATCGAGCTGCTCATGCAACATCGTGATCGCATCAGGCATACATCCGCGTGGCCGGTCGACCTGTCGATCGCTTTCCGGCTCATTCTGTTTATCATCATTCCGCCGCTGGCCTGGCTGGGTGCGGCGTTCGTTGAATTGGGGCTCGACAGGATTCTAACCGGTCCCTGACGGAGCCATGCCGATCGAATACATCATCGTCGCACTGGTCGCACTGTTCGCGTCCGGGCTGACACTATTCTCGGGGTTCGGGCTCGGTACCGTGCTGATGCCGGTGCTTGCGATCCTGTTTCCGCTTCCTGTCGCTATCGCTGCTACGGCTGTGGTCCATCTCGCAAATAATATCTTCAAGCTCTTCCTGGTCGGCCGGCACGCAAACTGGCAGATTGTCATTCGTTTCGGCATTGCAGCAGGTTTGGCTGCCGTCGCCGGCGCCTATGCCCTCGGTCTCCTGTCCAATCTGCCTGTGGTGGCGAGCTATGAGCTATTGGGTGAAGTGCGCGAGATTCACGCCATCAAACTGGCTATTGGCGGCCTGATCATCGGCTTCGCATTCCTGGAATTGAGTCCGAAAATCGCCGCCCTCGCCTTCCCACCACGTTTCCTTATCGCAGGTGGCCTGCTGTCCGGTTTTTTTGGCGGTCTCTCAGGCAACCAGGGAGCGCTACGAGCAGCGTTTCTGATCCGGGCCGGTCTGGATAAGAAAGCTTTTGTGGGCACGAGTGTCGTCACAGCCATTATCGTCGACACGGTTCGCATCACCGTTTACGGTCGTGCATTTCAGCTCGGCAGCATCAGTGGCGATGTCGCTGACTTGATCGTGGTCGCGATCGTAGCCGCATTTCTGGGCGCCTACATCGGTGTGCGCCTGTTGGAAAAAGTAACTTTGAGGTTCATGCAGCTCGTCGTTGCCGCATTGATGATCATTATCGGGTCTGGCCTGGTCAGCGGTTTGCTCTGAAAAGCGCCATTGCAAGTACGTAGTAGCCGAAAAATTGAGCGCCCGCTACGGATTCCTTGCGCCGCCGCAGTTTCATACCCTCAACAGGCAGTCAGTGCGCGTGCGCCCGAGGCGAGTACGCAATGTCGTGAGGAGAGCTGGCCGTTGTGACCGATGACAAGCGCGAGAAAATCGGCAATTTCCTGCTGCCCAACACGCCGACCTTTATTGTCGCCGCTGATTCTGCCGAGGCACGCATATTCCTGACGAAAAGCAGATTCGGTGACTGGACCGAAGTTGAAACCCTGACTAACCCGGACGCCGCTATGCGGGAAAGGGATCGGGTGTCCGACAGACCTGGTCGTGTATTCGACAGTTTTGGCAAGGGCCGTCACGCGATGGCGCCTGAGGAAACCGGCCGGCAGCACGATACTCATCGTTTTGCGCATCAGGTCGGCAGCTATCTGAACAAGGGAATGACAGCGGGCGAGTTCAGCGATCTGGTGTTGGTTGCGGAGCCGACCTTCCTTGGCTATTTGCGGCAAGAACTCTCGGCGGCAACGAAACGAAGCCTCTGTTACGAAATGCCGATGAACCCGACTGCCTATGACATGAAGAAACTGAAGTCGCTTTTCGATTAGGCGTTACACGTTTCCGGAGATTCAGATGAGCGATAAAGACAACATCCTGGTAATGATCGAACTGGATAATAGCCCACATGCCATTGTCGACCGGGCAGTCTGGGTTGCGAAGTTAATGGACTTCGAGCTTGAACTTCTGTTGTGTGATCCGACGGTGAGCGCACTGGGCGATGGATTCTTCGTATCCAATGAAGCCAAAGAGATCGGCCGGAAGATCAGGCAGGCACAAGAGGAGATGATCGATGAACTGGCGGAGGACGCTAGAAAAGAGGGCGTCACCGTTACGACTGACGTACTGCAAGAACGGCCTGTCGCCGATGGCGTACTGGCAAGAGCACTGGACTCCAATCCCAGGTTCGTCATGAAAGGAACGCAATACCACAGCATTGCCGAACGCGCTATTTTAGTCGATACCGACTGGCAACTGATTCGTCATTGCCCCTACCCGCTTTGGTTGGTCAAACCGGGAGACTTCAGGGAAAAACCCGTCATTATTGCGTCCGTCGACCCAACGCACGAACACGATAAACTCGCGGCACTCGACCAGGCGATCATCGATGCCGCCAAGTCCATTGCAGGACCGATCGGTGGCGATGTGCACCTGTTCCACACCTACCAGCGACTCATTGGGATCGGCTCCGAAGTCGACAAGACCTTTAAGCCAATCAGGCTGCCTATCGACGAAGTCGACAAGCGGATGAAAAAAGAGCACCGCGAAGCGCTGGACGCACTTGCGGAAAAAAATGGCTTCGATAAGAAACATACACACCAACTTCCGGGTCGAACGCGCGAGCTTCTGCCGACCTTTGCCCGAAGCAAGAAAGCCGACCTCGTGGTCATGGGCGGCCTCGCGCGCTGGGGAATCAAACGAATGGTGATTGGCAGCACGACGGAAAGGGTATTGGATCATCTGCCGTGTGACGTCCTGATCGTAAGAGCCAAACAATAAATCGCCCGTCAGGACGGGCGATATCTACTCCGTGATGCCGACGAGATCCAGGAAGAAGGCGTAAATCAGCGCTGTCTCGCGTAGCGGTTGATAGCGGCCGGTCTTGCCGCTGTGCCCGGCACCCATATCCATATGCAGAATCAATCTGTTGCTGTCGGTCCCGTTAGCGCGGAGCTTGGCCACCCATTTTGCGGCTTCCCAGTACTGGACCTGTGAGTCATGCAGCGCTGCCGTCACGATGAGATTCGGATAGTCTTTTTTCTCTATATTGTCGTATGGCGAATACGACAGCATGTAATCGTAGGAAACCTTTTCGCTCGGATTGCCCCACTCTTCGTATTCCGATGTCACCAGCGGAATGTCCGGATTCAGCATCGTGGTCACTACATCAACGAACGGCACGCCTGCATCGACTCCTTTGTACAGATCGGGCTCCATATTGATGGTTGCGGCCATTAGCAGTCCGCCAGCGCTGGCGCTTGTCGCGAAAACGTACTCGGCCGATGTGTAGCCCCGTGCGATCAGGTATCGGGTACAGTCGATAAAATCGGTGAATGTGTTTTTCTTTTTTAACTGTCGGCCGTCGTAGTACCAGTTTCGACCCAGTTCCGAGCCGCCGCGTATATGTGCAATCGCATAGATGAAGCCGCGGTCAAGGAGACTCAGCACGTCCTCATCAAACTCCGGGTAAACCGTATCGCCGTATGCGCCGTATCCGTATTGCAGCAGAGGATTCTTGCCGTTTTTGGTCATGCCCTTTCGATACACCAGCGAAATCGGCACTTTGCTGCCGTCGCGAGCGGTTGCGAAGAGGCGCTCGGACTCGTAGTTGTTTTTATCAAAGCCGCCAAGCACCTCCTCCTCTCTCAGCAGTGTTTTTTCGTGCGTTGGCAGGTCTATGTCGTAGGTTGTAGGCGGCGTTGTCATGGATTCGTAGACAAAACGAAACAGGTTCGCATCGTATTCATAGTTGTCGTCACCGGACACCGTGTATACGGCCTCGTCGAATTCAACCATTCGGCGCAGGCCGGTTCGTTGATCGATTGTTGCAATTCTTGCGAGCCCGTTGTCCGTTTCCTCGATGACGATGTGCTCCTTGAATACGGTAACGGTTTCCAGCAGCACTTCCTCCCTGTGTGGCACGACGACCTGCCAGTTCTCCTTCGAGGTCCTGTCGATAGGCGTCTCCATCAACTTGAAATTTTCGGCGTTATCGTTGGTCACGATGTAGAAGCGGTCATCACCGTCTGTAATTGCATACTCGTGCTTCGCTGCTCTGGCGAGAAACAGTGTCGGGGCTTCACGCGGATTTTTGGCGTCGACGAAATATTCCTCAGACTGGTCCGTACTCTCAGTCGTGATGTACAGGAATCGCTCTGACAGCCCCTTGCTTACAAAAACATTGAAGGTCTCGTCCTGTTCTTCATAAACGAGTTCATGAGAGTCAGACCCGATCTCGTGCCGGTACACACGGTCCCAACGCAGCGTATTCGGATCCTGTCTGGTATAGAAGACGGTCTTGCCGTCCCCGGCCCACTCGAAATTACCGGTAATTTCCGGAATGCTGTCCTGCAGAATCTCTCCGGTCGCGAGATCGACGAAATGCAGGGTGTAAAAGCACCTGCCGACGATATCCATCGGAAATGCCACCAACCTGTCGTCCGGCCCGGGCTCAAATCCCTCGTCATCATAATAGTCGTGCCCTTCCGCATTCTTGTTCACATCGAGCAACACCTCTTCGTCGGCGGATAATGACCCTCTCTTGCGGCAAAAGATCGGGTATTCGCGATCCTTTTCATAGCGGTCGTAATAGAAATAATCACCGTATTTGTACGGGACTGATTCCTCTTGCGGCTTGCTGCGAGACTTCAGCTCCTGAAATAGTTTTTCCTGCAGCTCTGCAGTATGTGCCATGGCCTGGGCCGTGTAGGCGTTTTCCTCCTCGAGGTAGGACAGCACCTCCGGGTTATCCCGCTCATTGAGCCAGAAGTAATCATCTATCCTCACGTCACCGTGAATTTCCAGTTTATGAGGTTTTTTCCGGGGCACAGGCGGCATCAAGGTCTCTTCAGTACATGCTGACGAGAGCCGCCGAAATATTTGTATTTTTTTGCAAAATACGCGACATTCAATCAACCTGAATACAACACAATAACAGGGGGCACAAGCTGATGAAATTTCTGGATAGTCTTGCACCACATATGCACTGGTTAATAAGGTTGTCGCTTGCAGGTACCTTTATCGCCCACGGCATTCCCAAGTTTCCGCCCGATGCCCTGGTAGCAATGGGCATGCCGTTGATCGTTGGCTGGGCGGTGGCGTTTGGCGAGGTCGGGGCCGGGATCGCTTTGATAGCCGGCGCATTCACTGACGAACGACTAACGCGCCTCGGCGGACTGCTCGTCGTCGTTATTATGATCGGTGCAATCTCACTGGTTCATTTTAAAAACGGCTGGCTTGTTCAGAACAGAGGCATGGAATTCCAGGTGCTCATGCTTGCCGCCGGAATGTATTTCCTGACGAAGGGCAACAAAGTCTGAAGTCATTACGACGCCCGCACACAGGCGTTGCCTGTATGCGGGCTAAACCAGCGCCGGGGCGAGCACTTCCCGAACAAACTGGTCAAGGTTGCGCGCCGGGTCATCTCTGGTCGCGGGCCTGAATATCGTCTAAGGTGGCTGGATAAACAAGAACAATGTCTTCGAACCTGCCGAAGACAGCTAATTCCAGGGGGAGGAATCATGGATCGACGTCATTTTTGCCAATCAGCCATTGGGGCCGCTGTTGCTGCGTCATTTCCCACGGCGCAGGCCCTCGCATCGGCCTTACAGGCACTGACAACCGTTTCGGCGGATATTGACGCCATTACCGGAACTGGTGCGGAAACAATTCTGCAACAAAGTACCGTCCAGGATCTCAGCGACAGCCTGCGCGGCAATCTGCTACTGCCGGGCAACGCGGCTTACGAGACTGCGAGGCGAGTGCTCAATGAAGGTATCAACAGGCACCCTGCATTGGTCGTCCAGCCGACTGGCGTTGCCGATGTAAGGACGGGCAGTCGACTTTGCACGGGACAATGACCTGCTGCTGGCAGTCAAGTGCGGTGGCCACAGTTTCTCGGGCAAGTCGACCTGCGACGGCGGCATGCAACTCGATCTGTCGACTTTCAGGAGCGCTCGCATTGATCCGGCTTCGCGAACTGCGTATGTCGCCGGCGGCAGCCTTTTGGGCGAACTGGATCACGAGGCCATGGCGCTTGGCCTGGTTACGACAGCGGGAACGGTCTCTCATACCGGCGTTGGCGGCCTGACACTCGGCGGTGGCTTTGGTCGCCTCGCGCGACGCTTCGGCCTCGCGCTCGATAACGTCAAGGCGGTCGATATCGTGACGGCCGACGGAGAGTTACGACATGCGAGCGCCGCGAAAACCCGGATCTTTACTGGGGCGTGCGGGGTGGCGGCGCAACTTTGGCGTCGTGACCTCGTTCGAATTCCTGCTTCATCCGATGCAGCGACAGGTTATCGGCGGTGAGGTTGTCTACCCTTTGAGCGAGGCCAAAAACATACTGCGCTTTTACGCCGACTACAGCGCAAATGCGCCCGACGACCTTTACGTTGATCTCGTGATGCAGGCACCCGGCAGGTGGCGCTGATGGCGCCATTCTCATCCACATCTGCTACTCGGGGCCCGAGAGCGGCGCCGAGAAGCTCGTTGCTCCCGCTCAGAAAGGCCGGCACCGTCGTTAATGATGGAATCAAGGCGACCGACTACGTTGCGATACAGAGTAGCTGGGATAGCTCCGATCCCCGCAACGAAGGCGAGTACCTGAAATCGGGCTTTACGACCGAAATCAGCGACAAACTTGTCGATGCGCTTGTCGATGGGTTTGAAGCTCATCCTGAGCGCGGCACAACCATCTTTTTCCAGCATTCCGGCGGCGCAATCGGGCGCGTGGCGGCAGACGCAACGGCTTTCGCTCATCGATATTCCAAACACAACATGTTCGCAGTCGTGACCTGGTCACTGGAGAAAGCGGCAGAACCGCACATCAAGTACATCAGGCGGTATTGGGCCGGCCTTGAGCCATTTACTTACGGCTATTACACGAACGAGGTTGGCGACGAGGCGCAGAGCAAAGTCCACGCCAATTACCAGGGCAATTTCGAGCGCCTGCTCAGTCTCAAGAAAAAGTATGACCCGGCAAATCTTTTCCGTTTGAACGCAAATATTGATCCAAACGGTTTGACTTGACTCGAATCGCCTAGTCGTCTTCGGCGGCTAAGGCTTCCAGGCGCGCTGCCTCGAACTCGTCCCCTTCGTTCCATGCCGGCATCTCGTCGGCATTGGCAGCTGCCAGTCCGGTCCAGAAACCCAGCAAAGCGTCCATGACCGCGCCATCAAAATTCCAGCTGTCATCGTACTCGTCGGAAGGCTGGTGGTAGTTGACGTCCGTAAAGTGATTGATCTGGGCCTTTCCCCAACCTGCCGGTCGGTCGACGAAATCCATGCCGGGATCGAGATAAACGGCAGGCACACCGATCCTGGCAAAACTGAATTGATCGGAGCGATAAAAGGAACCCCGACTCGGAAACTGATCCGGTGCCACGACCCGGCCCTGCTCAGCGGCTACCGATATGACGATCTGGTCGAGTGACGACTTGCCGAGACCAATAAACGTCACGTCATGCGTGTGACCCCATATATTGGGGCGTGTCGTAGTTGATGTTGGCCGCGATTTTGCCGCGTGCGAAGGTCGGGTTTTCCGCATAGTATTTTGAACCCAATAATCCCTGCTCTTCAGCGCCAACGAGGGCGATGAGAATGGAGCGGCGCGGTGCCTGCGGCAAAGCTTTCATTCCTTTGCCGATTGCCATTACCAGCCCAACACCGGACGCATTGTCGAATGCACCGTTATAGATGGCGTCGCCTTCTTCGTTCGGCTTGCCAATGCCGAGATGATCGTGATGTGCCGTATAAATAACGACTTCATCCTTCAATTCCGGATCACTGCCGGTAATCAGGCCCAGCACGTTGGCCGACGCAGTGTGAGTGATTTCCACGTCCATGCTCAGCGAGGTCGTGATGCCGAGCGGTACCGGTGCAAAGTCACGATTGTCGGCAGACTCGCGAAGCTCATCCAGATCAAACCCGGCCATCCCGACTAACGCGCGGGCCGCGTCTTCGGTAACCCAGGAGTTAACCTGATTCCGGGGTTCATCTCCCGCCGGCAATTCGAACTGCACGCCGGTCCAGGACGTCTGCACGACCTGGAACGGATAACCGGCTGACGGCTGCGTATGAATGATGATTGCGCCGACTGCACCCTGGCGGGCCGCGCTCAGGTATTTGTAATCCCAGCGGCCGTACCAAAGCCGGGTCTCGCCGGCGAAAAGCTCAGGATCCCATTCGGGATCGTTGTTCATGATTAGCAGAACCTTGCCCGTCAGGTCCTGGCCTTTGAAATCGTCCCAATCGTATTCGGGCGCCTGAATGCCATAACCGACAAAGACGACTTCGGCATTCTCAAACTCTGCCCGTTCAGCTTGCAAGCCGCTTGATACGACATACTGATCCCATTGTTTTAGCGTTAGCGCGTTATCGCCGCGCAGGAATGTCCACTCATCGGGCTGATCCGTGTTTACGCCGACCAGGTCGAACGGTTGTTCCCAGCTGCCGTCTGCGGCACCCGGTTCGAGACCCATCGCCTCGAATTCCGCTGCGAGATATTGTCGTGCGGCGACATCACCACGACTGCCAGGACCTCGTCCTTCGTATTTGTCTTGCGAAATCTCCTTGACGATTTTCCGCATGAATTCTCCGGAAATCTGTTCCGCAGCCGCTTCGGCGGCGGTGTTTCCGGCCCCCGCTGAATCAGAAGCCACAACGGCCGACTCATTGGCGGGTGGCTCGCTTTGGCTGCAGCCTGCCAGCGTGATGCTGAACAGCACGGCCAGATAAATAATATTAGTTCGAATTTTCACTGTGAATTTCCCCTGCCGGGCTTCATCAAAGGGTCGCAACCTTATCACAGCTTGCGGACCTAAATGCACGGCCTATCGCCCGTCAGGACGGGCTCCAACAGCGCTGCGATTGGGGCCCGTAGGAGCCTGTCCTGACGTGCGAATCATTGATCAAGTAAAGATCTCCGACAGAAAGTCCTGCATTGCGTTCCACGATCGACGGTCGGCATCCGGACTGTAAACTGTACCGAAATCCGGGTCATTGGCTTGCGGATTGGTAAATGCATGCATCGTGTTGCCGTAGCCGTGGACCTGCCAGTCTGCGCCCATACTCGAGAGTTCCTCGGCCAGCGATACCACCTGATCCGGTGGAGCCATCGGGTCATCCCAGCCATGTAAGGCAAGCACCTTGGCCTTGATCTTGTTACCGGCGGTGTTGCCTGGCGAACCGAAAAGGCCATGAAAGCTGACGACTCCACAAATGTCGGTTCCGGTCCTGGCGAGGTCGAGAACGCAAAGACCACCAAAACAAAAACCGATAGCCGCGACCCGGCTTGCGTCGACCCCGTCGAAACCTTTAAGGACTTCCAGTGCGATCTGCATTCGACCTTGCAGCATCGCCCGGTCATCGAGAAATGGCTGTATCAGTGCACTGTTCTCTTCCGTATTCGTGCCAAGGATACCTCTGCCAAAATTATCCAGCGCAAAGCCGACGTATCCTAGTTTCGCCAGTGCTTCGGCTTTGCCGTTTTCGAAGTCGCTTCGCCCGGCCCAGGCGTGCGCGATCATCACGCCGGGTCGTTTCCCGTCGACTGCATCGTCCCAGGCCAGGTAACCCTGCAGATCGACATCTCCATCCTGATAATCGATGGTTCTTGTTTGAATAGTCATTGCTTGCCCCACAAGTATGCTTCGCTTGCATCATAACGAACTGCCCTGGCATAAAAAAATCCTTGTATTGAACGACCAATATTGATTATAGTTAACCGATTAGTTAACTATTAGATCCGGATGCAGCAAGAAATCAGCAATCTCGACCAGGTGTTTTTTGCCCTCTCCGACGGCACGCGGCGAGCCATTCTGAGCCGTCTGGCCGAGGGTTCAACGACGATTGGAGAGCTGGCCGAACCGTTTTCCATCAGCTCGCCGGCGATCTCCAAACACATGAAAATTTTGGAAAAAGCCGGCCTGATCGAGCGCCGGATCGATGGCCGCCAGCACCACTGCAGCTTATCGACCAGTGCGTTGAAAACGGCGGAGGACTGGATCAACTTCCATCGCAAGTTCTGGGAGTCCCGTCTCGATGCTCTGGGAGACCTGTTAGCCAAGGAGAAATCGTCATGAATAAGGAGTCACTCAATGGCCAAAGGTAATAGTCTCGTCCTGACGCGGGTCCTCCCCGCCTCTCGCGAAAAGGTATTCGCCGCCTGGACCGAAGAGGCGTTGATCAAACAATGGTTCTGCCCGCAAGAGGGCATGACCGTCCCGGTGGCGGAATTCGATGTACGCGAAGGCGGCACTTATCGTCTCGTCGTCGAGAACAAGGAAGGGAAAACCTACTCGCCAAGCGGCAACTACGAAAAAATCGTGCCGAATGAGAAAATTATCTTCAGCTGGAAGTGGGCCGATTCCGAATTGATTACGCGCGTCACGATCGAATTGCGTGCACTTGGGCGATAATGAAACAGAACTGACACTTACCCACGAAGGATTTCCCAATACTGAAATACGCGACCGGCATATTCAGGGCTGGGAAGGTTGTCTGGCGAAATTGCCGGACGTATTCTGATGACTTATCAGGAGGAGAATCTAGCCATGAAACTCTACTACAACCCGATTTCCACCTACTCACAGAAGGCGTTGATCGCCTTTTATGAGAAAGGTATCGACTTCGAGCCGAATATCGTCAACCTGATGGATCCGGAGGACCTTGCAAAATATCGCGACGTGTATCCGATGGGCAAAATACCTTGCCTGGTCCTTGACGATGGCCATCTCATCCCGGAATCGAGCATCATTATCGAGTACATCGACGACATGGGCGCACCGCGACTGATCGACGGTGATAGCGAACGGACCAGAAAGATTCGATTCAAGGACAGAATGTTTGATCTCTACCTGAACGATCCCATCGTCACCTTGCTGTTTCAGGGCATGAAACCCGAGGACCAGCGTGACCCTGGAGCGCATGAAAACCGCACAATTCCGCATCGACACGATGTACAGCTTCATGGAGGCCGAGTTCGAAGAGCATCCCTTTGCCAGTGGCGAGCAAGTTTCTCGATGGCGGACTGCGCTGCTGCGCCCGCGCTGTTTTATGCGGAACAGGCCGCGCCATTTGCCGCGTACAAGAACGTCTCGGCTTACTGGGAGCGCCTGAAACAAAGGCCGTCCGTACAGCGAACGCAAGAGGAGGCTCGCCCTGCGCTGGAAGCGTTCATGAGCAAGAACGCGGCCTGATCTCTTGCACAAAACAATGCCGGGGCAGTCTGCGGCCCCGGTCAACTCCTGATCTGAAGTGTAATTATCGTCGGACGACAATAACGTCGATGTGGCCGTCCGGGCCGATGTACCACGATGCCACTGTGCTCGTAAGGCTTACGACCAGCGAACCGAAGATGGCAGACCAGAACCCCGCAACGACGAAGTTATCCAGCATGGCTGCGACGAGACCAAACATTGCGGCGTTGAGTATGAAAAGAAACAGGCCAAGCGACAGGATCGTGATGGGCAGGGTCAGCAAAAATGCGACCGGCCGGACGAAGCCATTGACGAGTCCCAGAAGAACTGCAGCGAAAATAACGCTGCCCGTACCGTTAATTTCAACGCCGGGAATAATGGCAGAGGCCAGGAGCAGACCCAGTATCGTAATCAGCGTTCGAAGGAAGAAACCGTTCATGAGGCCCTAAATGAGGTCTGGCGAGCAGATTTAAAGGCCTGATCTTATTCCAGTATCTCAAACTCCGCCAGCCAGGCGCGTGCAAGTTTCCTGGCCTGCAGGACTTCAGCGGTTCTCATGCTTTTCGCCGATATGATGCGGTTCTGTTTGCCATCGTCGCTGCCGAGTTCCTCGGCGATATAGAACCACTTGTAGGCCTGTACCCTGTCAAGTTTCGCGCCTTCGCCGGCATAATACATGGCACCGAGATTGTTTTGAGCGGTCGGATTCCCCTGGTGCGCTGACAGGCTGTACCACTTGATGGCCTCGAAGTTGTCTTCGGCAATGCCTTCGCCGGCGTCATACATAGCACCCAGATTGTTCTGAGCATCGGCATCGCCCTGCTCCGCTGCACGCTCATACCAGGCCATTGCCGCCACATTGTCTTCGGTAACACCGTTACCGTTATCGAACAACACGGCGACGGCATACTGTGCTTGCGCCGAACCCTGGTCCGCTGCGAGGCGGTACCATTTCAATGCCTCAACAAAATCAACCTCAGTGCCCTCGCCGTTTTCAAGCATGACACCCAAATTGAATTGCGCATCGGGATGACCCTGTGCTGCTGCGGCATGATACCAGTGAACAGATAACTCGTTGTCTTCCTCGATACCTTCGCCAATGTCGTACATAACGGCGACATTGAACTGCGCTTTGACATGGCCCTGCTCGCCGGCTTGTTCATACCAGTCGACGGCTGTTACGTTGTCCTCAGGCACCCCGTCGGCCAGATCGTAAATCAGTGCAATCGCATATTGCGCTTCGGCATCGCCCTGTTCGG
>PVMK01145989.1_pt1 | contig 12917 bp, 11 predicted proteins | sample 1853481 | NCBI WGS metagenome assembly PVMK01 (sample SAMN08533507, study PRJNA380276) | Marine sediment metagenome, whole genome shotgun sequencing project.
CCGCGATTCAAAGCGCTGGACGATTTCGTAGCCGAAATATCCCACCAGTCCACCGGTGAAAACAGGAAGCTCGGGAAGCCGGGGCGCTGTGAACTCATTTTGCAAGCGGGTGATGCGGTCGAAAGGGTCGTCAATGATTTCCTCGGCAACACCTTCACCATCCTCGAAAACGGTTAGTTTTTTACCCGCAAGTTCATAACGCCGCGTGCACGGCAAACCGATGATGGAGAAACGGCCCCAGGTTTCACCGCCTTCGACGGACTCGAAAAGATAGGCGTCGGGCCCGTCCGCCAATTTGAGGTATACCGACAAGGGGGTGTCCAGATCCGCCAGTACGGACCGGTAAACGGGTATCCGGTTATAACCCTCTGCCTTCAGTTGTTCAAACGTTTCCCTGTCCACTGCGATCCATTTTTTTCGGCAAGAACTCCAGATTCTAACAAGTTAGCGGGATATTACCTACTTGTACCCCGTCATTCCGGATCGATGAAGTCGTATCCGGAATCCAGTAGACAGTAACTGCGGCAGGAGTACCGGTTTTTTTTGCATTCGTTTCACTAAGACTGGATCCCGGATGTTGCTGCGCAAATCCGGGATGACGGGAGGGGCGCGCAAGCGGGCTACGGAGCAGGCAGGCTGATGGTGAATTCGACACCGCCCTGAGCCGGCAGGTTACGGGCATGAACCGTGCCGTTGTGAGTGGCGGCTACCAGCCGGACGATATACAAACCCAGACCCAGGTGGGGTGCAGCGCCCCGTTTTTCACGCAATGACACGAGTGAATCGAACAGGCGTTCCTGGATTTCTTCAGGTAGCCGGGTGCCGGTGTTTCTCACGGAAATAAGGTATTGGCCGCTTTCCCTCCGGATGGCCAGGGTCACGACATCCTCATCCGCGGTCAGCGACACCGCGTTGTCGACCAGCTTGTCCAGTGCCTGGGCCAACAACTCGGGCGCGCAGGTGACGGTTGCAGGTTCTCCGGGGAGTTCGGTATCCAGCCGGCGCCCCGGATGAACCGACCTGTATGCTTCCGCGCAATGCTGTACCAGGCTTCTCAGGTCAATCTCTTCCCATTCCGCGACCCGGATCGATGCCTCCAGACGACTGGCCTCACTCATCGCCCGCACGATGGCGGCCTGACGATCAAGGCCCTCCAGCGCCCGGTCCAGGAAACGGCGTGAGCCGGCATCCAGCTCCTGGCTGGCCAGGTTTTCCAGCGAGGAACGCGTGATGGCCAGGGGTGTTTTCAGTTCGTGGGAGAGCTTGCCGGCCAGGGTCTGCAGATACTGCCTGTAATCCGCCACGGCCTGCAGTAATTTTTCGTTGTTCCTGGCCAGTTCGCCCAGTTCATCCCGATCCGACACCAGCGGCAGGATATCCTGTTTTGAGCCGGCCGGATTCAATTCGTCTTCCATCGCCTGGCTAACCGCACCGCTCAGGCGGCGTACCCGCTGTGACAGCCTGGTGGCAAAAAACCACAATCCGGCAGCCAGGCCGAAGGTCAACATCATGGTGGTAAACAGCAGCCTGCCCAGGGCGCGATTGGTGACCAGCAGCAGTCCCTCGGAAGCTGACTGCATAACAATGGCACCTTTGACCCCACCCTCCAGCTCGACCGGTACAGACACGGCATTGCGGACCACGGCAGTTTCCAGGTCCTGCGACCACGCAATCGCCTCCTTGCCGGACAACGCTTGACGCACAATTTCATCGCTGAACCTGACGGGTTCCTCAGGCCATTCATCGACTAACTCCGTGCGTGATCCCGCGACCAGGCGATATAAAAGCCGCTGCAGCCAGGTGGTCCGGAGTGTGCCGGGCGAGGCGATCACGCCCGAGTCCGCCAACACCCACCCCTGCCGGTTTACCAGCCAGGCGCGATTGGATCCAGTCACCGTTTGTGCAAACCACCGGGATAGTCCCTGCCAGGGTTCAATCAGGCTGATCCATTGCTGACGACCACCCTGATTCAGAGAACCTGCGACTCTGTCACCCCCGGGATCAGCCATGAGTCCGCCCTGACTGCCATCCCGGACCTGGAAACTGACGGCAGAACTCTGCACAGCCGCCGGTAGTGAAAGTTCTACGCGGTAGCCCGAGTCGACATCCAGCCAGAAGCCTTCCACCTGACCGGCGCCATCGCCTTCGTTCATCAAACGCAACGGCCCTGGCGCTTCCGGCCAGATGCCAAAACTGAGCATACTCCGGGGATTGCGCAGCAGCAGTTGAATGCCGTCTGCATGACCTTCGTTCGTGTATGTCCGTTTGTACGCGGGTGTCAGGTCATGCACATCGAACAGGAGATACAACTGGTCACGGTAGCTGCCTGCCAGCACATTGACGCTTAATTCACCATCCGCAGAACGGAATTCCAGCCCATGGCCGGGGCCGGGCCAGTCATCCGCATGGCCGTCCAGGTTCGGCGGACGTTTCAGGTCCCTGATGACCAGGTACTGGTCCGGGGCAAATACCAGGCGGCTCTGGTACTCCAGCGGCATCGCTCCCGCCAGCGTCCGGGCGGAAGCCAGCATCGCGTTTTCCTGGGCCTCGCGCAGGAAGTGCTCGAGTTCCTGTAACACTTTCCAGCCGGACCATGGCAGTAACAGGGTCAGTGCAGAAAGCGCCAAAAGCTGGTTCTTCAGTTTCATGACTGCACGATTACACCGCCTGTCGGCACTCGCCTATGATTTCCAACGGTACCCTGCCCCGTAAACGGTATCCAGCCGGTCAAATTCAGCATCTGCTTTCAGGAATTTTCTTCGAATGCGCTTGACGTGGCTGGTGATGGTCTGGTCGTCCACCAGCACATTAGCGTCATCCATCAGTTGTGCGCGCGAACGGACATGGCCCGGGTGGCGGATCAGGGAATGAATGATCCAGAATTCCGTGACCGTCAACAGCACCGGCTGATCGTTCCAGCTGACTTCCATGCGTTCCACCGAAAATTTCAAGGGACCCCGTTCCAGCAACTTCTCATCGCCGGACACTCCGGACAGCGCCTCGACGCGGCGGAACAAAGCCACAACCCGCGCCACGAGGTGCTGCAGGCTGATGTCCTTGGTCAGGTAGTCATCGGCCCCCAACCGCAAGCCGGAAATGACGTCCAGGTCGGAGTCCCGTGCGGTCAGGAAGATTATCGGCAAGCTCCTGGACATGCTGCGCAACTCGCGGCAAAGCTCAAAACCACCCTCAAATTCATCGCCCAGACCAACATCGATAATGACCAGGTCGGGCAGACGCCGGGCGAAGGCCGCCATCGCAGATGGCTTGTCGGCAAAGCCGGTCACCTTGTAGCCGAAACGCCGCAAGGCATCCTCATAGTTATGCCTGATCGTGGCCTCATCTTCCACGATGGCGATGTGTCTTTGCATATTGCCTTCCTCAATCGGCCGCAGGCGACCTCTTACAGGGATCATCATACGGCCGGGGGCTCTTCAGGTGTATCCAAATCGCCCGGGCCCGGGCCTTTGCCATTATCTTGCCCGAATTCGGGCAGCTGTTTGTCAGCTATGGACACTGCTGCGGCATTTCGACCGGTTTAAATAGCTGGCATGAAGACAGAACAGCCAATCAAAACAGCCAGAATGGAGCCACACATGTCCAGCCAACCCATACCCAGCCCACATTTACTCACCGGCAAGTTTTTCAGGGCACATGGGGTCCCCATCCAGGTCGAGCGTGGATCCATCCGCGACCGGCTCGAATCCGATGCCTGGAAGAATCACCCGCAATTTGCCGCATCCCAGGCCATCAAACAGCAGCCAGGCTCAGCGAGGAAATCACTGAAGTGGCAGGACCGGGCGCTGTTGGCGCTGTCAGCCCTGCTTCTCCTGCTGCTGATTTTCCGGATTGAGACAGCGGCTGCCCAGGATGACCAGTGGGGCCTGGAATTCCAGGGTGATGGCAGCAGCCGGCGCAGTATTGCACTGAATACCGAAATGCAGGTGGATGTCACCGGGCTGGTAGCGCGGATCAGCGTCAGCCAGGCATTCCGTAACAGCGGCCGTGGGTGGTCAGAAGCAATTTACCGCTTCCCCCTGCCCGATGGCTCCGCGGTCGACCGGATGACTATCCAGGTCGGACAACGCGTGCTGGTCGGTGAAATTCAGGAAAAGCAGGATGCCAGACGTCAATGCCAGCAAGCCAAATCCAGCGGTAAAATTGCCACGCTGGTGGAGCAGCAACGCGCCAACCAGTTCGAAACCCGCCTGGCCAATATCGGGCCGGATGAAGAAATCACGGTGTCCATCAGCTTCCTGGCCCGGGTGGACTACCGTGACGGAGGCTTCAGCCTGCGAATCCCGATGACCTTCACGCCACGCTGGGACCGGGGGGGCGCCCCGGCAATAGAAAGTGGTTTCTTCAACGAAACATCGCCGGCGCCCACCATCATGTCCACGTTTGGCACCGGGGCCAGTACCGGCGCCGGGCAAAATGATCACTACCTGAGCCTGAATATCGATCTGCGCCCCGGCCTGCAACTGACCAGCCTTGAAAGCCGCTACCACGATGTGGACATCCATCCCATCGCTCAATGGCTACAATATTTTCCTGGCCGATCCCGACACCCGCACAGATCGCGTATTCGAACTGAACTGGGTACCGGACTTCGGCGGCGTCCCCGAATCCACACTGATGACATTCGATGACGGTGACGCCGTATACGCCATGCTGATGCTTGCCCCGCCGCTGGCCGAGGCTATCTCACCCCAGCCGCGCGAGGTGGTTTTCATTGTCGATACTTCGGGCTCCATGGAAGGCGTCTCGCTGACCCAGGCCAAGGCGGCATTAAGACAGGGCCTGGGCTACCTCGGTGCAGATGACCGCTTCAACCTGATCCATTTCAACTCGGACAGCCACCAGCTCTTTCCGGAATCCAAGCCGGTCTACACCAGTTACCTGCTTGAAGCCGAGGCATTTATCGATGGCCTGAATGCCAATGGTGGAACCAATATGGCGCCGGCACTGGACATGGCATTGAACTTACCGCTGCAGACCGGTCTGTTGCGGCAGGTCGTCTTCATTACCGACGGCAGCGTCGGCAACGAGGGGGAACTGCTGCTTCAGATCGGCGAAGAGCTGCGCGAGGCCCGCCTGTTCACGGTATCCATCGGTTCGGCGCCCAATTCCTGGTTCATGCGCAAGGCCGCTGAAATCGGACGGGGCAACCATACGCGAATCGGACGGCTGAACGAGGTGGAAGAAAGCATGTCCAGGCTGTGGGCGAGGATTCAGAACCCGGCCATCAAAAACATATGCGTGGACTGGGGTATGGACGCCGATTTCTACCCGGCGATTGTGCCTGACCTGTACGCAGGCGAACCGCTGTGGTTGTATGCACGCCTTCCCTTCCAGCCGGGCGAAGTCACCATCTGCGGCGAACTGGAAGGCCGGCCCTGGGAACAAAGCAGCAGAATCCTGCCCGGCGCCGGGTAATGAAAATCTCGCAACGCTGTGGGCGCGCAGCAAAATCGAAGCCCTGGAGGACAGCCGGATATTCGGTGAAGATCCCGCCTTTATCCGCGAGGCAGTGACGGATCTCGCCCTGGACTTTGGTTTGTTGACACCCTATACCAGCATGGTTGCCGTCGACCGGACTCCTTCACGTCCGCAGGATGAAACCCTCGATAGTGAGGAGATCCCCAACCTGCTTCCTGCCGGGAGTTCAGCTTCAAGCACCCGTTTCTCGCAGACCGCCACCGGCTGGGTCGCCCAGCTTATTCTTTCTTTCATCACTCTCCTCGTCGCCGTCGGCATGCTCCTGTTCTCAGCCCCATTGAGAAAAGAACATCCCGGCAGCGCAAGCTCGCCAATGGCCACTTCGTGACCTCATGAAGCAGACTCGTCATTGGCTTTACGCGGCGGTTTCCTTTACCGCCGCTTTTTTTTCTTTGCTGTACCTGGTCAGCGCGCTGTGGATTCCGGTCAAGGCGGAACTGGCGCAATGGCTGATTGAACGCAGCTGGCAACAGACCCGGGAGGGAAACGAAAACGCCCGCCCCTGGCCCTGGGCGGACACCCGGGCGGTAGGCGTGTTGGTTGTACCCGGCCTTGGTATCAGGCAAATTATCCTGGAAGGAAATTCAGGCCGCAACCTCGCCTTCGGACCGGTATTGCTCAATGGGGAAATAGGACATGACCTGGTTATCAGTGGTCACCGTGATACGCATTTCCGTTTTCTGAAGGATTTGAAACCGGGTGACCGCCTTAACGTTCAGACAAAAGACAGGACACAACATTACGAAGTCATTGCGGCCGAAATTGTAGACAGCCGCACATCGGAACTCGTGATCGAGCCCGGCACCAACCGCATCAGCCTGGTGACCTGCTATCCCTTTGATGCACCGCTGGCCGGAGGCCCTTTACGGTGGGTAGTCACCGCCCTGCCCGTTGCTGAGGCGTGACCACAGGAGGTATCGGCTACCTCTAGCCCGCAGCCGCGTTCGCCTTCATCCGGCTGATCGTTTCGCGGTAGTCTTCCGAACCGAATATCGCCGAACCGGCAACAAAGGTATCCGCACCTGCGGCGGCCGCATCGGCGATATTGTCGATCTTCACACCACCGTCCAATTGCAGACGAATTTCACGGCCACTGTCGTCGATCATGGCGCGAACCTGGCGCACCTTGTCCAGCACATGTGGAATAAACGACTGGCCGCCAAAACCGGGATTCACCGACATCAGCAGAACCATGTCGAGTTTCTCCAGCGTCCAGTGCAACTGGCCTAACGGAGTCGACGGGTTCAGCACCAGGCCCGGCTGGCAGCCAAGCTCCCGGATCAACCCGATGGTCCGGTCGACATGCCGGCTGGCCTCCGGGGTGAAAACTGATCAGGCTGGCGCCGGCCTGCGCAAACTGCGACACCAGGTCATCCACCGGCTCCACCATCAGGTGTACGTCGATAGGCGCCTCGATGCCGTGATCACGCAATGCTTTGCAAACCATCGGCCCGATGGTGAGATTGGGCACGTAATGATTGTCCATTACGTCAAAATGAACCCAGTCCGCACCGGCTTCCAACACATCGTTCACGTCCCGCCCCAGCCGGGCAAAATCAGCCGACAGGATGGATGGTGCAATAATTGTAGATTGTTTCACTGAAATTCCCTCAACCACTGTGTACTTGATTCATTATCCATAAATTACATGGATTCCGCAGCCACCACCCAAAAAGTCGCAAGGGGTTGCTCATGGTTCCTCAAAGCCGTTTTTGAATATCACTTCTTCCGAAACAGGCTCGCCAATCCATTCCACGCTGGCCATAACAATCGGTGACACCATGGTGCGTTTCATTGGATCCATCGCGGTGGTCGCATTCAGCCAGGCATCGAGCATGTTTATACCTTCCTGGCCCAGGAACTCATTCTGCCTCTTGTTAGCCAGATTGAGGAACTGAATGTATTCCCAGCTCGTTCCCTGGTAGAGAAGTTCGATGGCGGCGTGATCGGCATTCAGCGGCGGATTGAGAGCTATCTCATCCCAGTAATTGTAGACACTGCCACTGCCGCCGCCATCGTACTGGTCAACCGGTGCGGGCAGCGTATTGCGCTTTCGGGCAATGTCGTAACTCATGCCATAAGGCGGAATGCGGTTGTCCATTGAGACGTAGTTGTTGAGCGTAAAGTGGAAGGTGTCGAGGTAGTCGCCCTTGCATGCGTCTTTTTTACCCGGGTCATTGTCATCCAGCAGAAAATCCCCGACGGTGCATACCACGTTGCCGGAAAGGCGATCGTAGTTAAGCTCAAAATCTGCACCGTGCAGTGCCTCAATCGTTGCTGCCCACTCTTTGGTCACGGCGTAGTGGGCTTCGTAAATTCGCGTGTTGGCGCCATCCAGATCCAGAATTGATTCGACATTGACATCAGGACCACCGGAGGGGTTGCTGACGGTCGCACCGATTTGTCCATAGGCGCCGTCTTCTCTCAGCAAAACATCAGCAGCGTCATACCACTTGATATTGACCCACATACGCCTGCCTTCCGGGTAGCCGCTGATCAATTTGTGGCCGGTCAGGTTAACGACCTTCAAAATGTTGGCGCTGACCTGCAGCGATGCAGCCTGCTGCAGGTGCCCGACGGCGCGCTGCTGGCCCAGGCCAAGCGCTTCGATCTGGACTGCGGTAAGGCCTCCGCCAAAGAGCAGGGTTCCCTTGCTGTCCTGGTATTTGGTGATGTCGGCGAACCAGTAATTTCCGCCGGTATGATCATGGCTGGGCAGGTCCTCGCGGACTTCCGCGTCATTCTTGTTAGCCCCGGCACTCACAACCGGGCGCATATGGCAGGACTGACAGCTGAAGAAACGTGGTGTGCCGTCGGCGTAGTCACCGGCGATACCACCGTGCTCCTGCGCTTCTTCTGCCGCCATTATTGCCGCCTGGTAGGTTACGTCCAGTGAACCTCCCGCCGCTTTGAGATCAGTAGGAAGGCTGTTGAAATCACCCACTCGCGTAGTCGGGAACGCACTCGCTTTGTACTCACTAAAAGTGCGCTCGATAACACCGTAGGCATAAGGTGGATTATTGAATGCCGCTTTATCTTCCACCGGACCGCCGAGGACACCACTTGAAACGACTGGCGGAGCCGTAAGTTGAGCGCCATGATTCGGCGCAAGGTCGCCGACCGCAGGATTGGATACGTCGTGACAGGTGCCGCAGTAATCCACGTCACGGTGGAACTTTGATTGTGCATTCTTGTGTCTGGCAACGGTCTCGGCATACGGGCCAAGTTTCTCACCGCCATCCCAGATCGATAACATGCCGCCCCCATAGTAGCCCTCGCTGGCTGACTCACAGGTTCCGGCCGGAACGATTGGATCGTCAGAACAGTTCGCAGTGAATGGTGAAATCATAACCCCCAGGTATTCGGTATTATCCGGGTTGGCCAATGAATGGCAGGCGTCGCAATCAACACCATCGTCATCACTGGCGGCCAGTCCTGAACCATCGGTCGGGGTCGAGCGTTCGTCGTACCAGCCACCCTGTGCTGTGACAGCGGATACACAATCGCCGGAGCCGTCGAAATCCTGTTCCGACACCGCCACCGTTGCCCAAAAGATGGCGTCACGCCCGGCATTACCCATGGCGCCACCGCGCCAGCCGGTGACAGGCTCATCCTGTGGTTCCCCGATGGTGTTGGCGTCGTTATAGCCGGCATGGCAGTTCGCACATTTATTCGGTGCTTCGAAACCTGCGACTTCGCCTGGCTGGGTGCCCGGCATCTGGATATCGGTGGGTACGGTATCTGCAGCATGCGCGGAAGCTGCCAGCAGCAAACTTACTACCATGAGTTTTAAACAGGCAATCCGATGATTCATGTCAGCCTCTTTCCTGATTTGTTCCAGCAACGCAGAACCAAGGATGAGCAATTCCAATTAAAACAGTTGTAAACACCCTTTATTGCCGCATACGTTTTCCTTCCATGTTTACCCGTGGAGTGATTGCAAACACTGATACAGGTCAGCCTTTGCGTTAACAGCGCTTGTGGCTGATTCATGACCCGATTCAAAATACGCCCCCATTGCCACCTTCAGATCGAAATTGCGATACGCTAAACCAATGCGACCGCCTGAACCCAAATCCACCACGCACATCGGCGAAATCAATACGCTGGAGGTCTTGCACGAATCCGACGACGGCTTCGTACTGGATGGAGGCAATAAAAGCGAAATATTCCTGCCAAAATCACAGGCCCCGGACGGCTGCAAGCCCGGGCAAAAACTGGATGTATTTATTTACCCGGAAAACGATGGCAGCCTCAAAGCCACCTGTCACAGGCCAAAAGCACAGGTGGGAGAATGCGCCTTATTGACGGCAGTCAATATCATCAAGGCCGGCGCCTTCATGGATTGGGGCATAGAGAAAGACCTGCTGGTGCCGGTCAGTCAACAGTCCACACCAATGGTTGAGGGTAAACCCTACGTGGTCTATCTGTTTCTGGACCCACAGCAACGCATTATCGGCAGCAGCAAACTTCATCACTTCCTCGAAGAGCGAGCCCAGAACCTGGCGCCAGGTGAGGAGGTTGATTTGTTGATCGTGGGCAAAACCGATCTTGGTTTCAAAGCAGTGATCAACGGCACCCACCTGGGCCTGCTGTTCAAGAACGAAGTTTTCCGGTCGCTGCGACCTGGCGACAAGACCAGGGGCTACATCAAAACAATCCGTGACAGACGGGAAAAATCAACCTCAGTCTGCAACGCCACAACAAAAAAGTCGCGAGAAGAGTTAAGCGACCGCATCCTGGCCTTCCTGGAAAGCAATCAAGGTACTTCCACCCTGACCGATTACAGCCCGCCCAAGGCTATATATAAACAGTACGGTGTCAGCAAAGGGCAATTACAAAAAGGCACTGGGGGCGCTCTACAAACAGCGCATGATCAGCATGACAAAGGACAGGATAACGCTTGCTGACACAGCGATAAAGGAAGCCCCGTCGCCCATCGTCCCTAGCTACTTAAACCCCCGCGTCTGCTTTATCTTGTCATAGGCTGTATTGATTTCGCGGACGCGGGTTTTGGCGATATTCATCATCTCCTCGGGCAGGCCACGGGAGACAAGTTTGTCGGGATGGTACTGGCTGACCAGTTTCCGGTAGGCCTTTTGACCTCGCCATCGCTGGCTTTACGGGTCAGACCCAACTGGGCGTATGCCTGGTCCATGGTCCCGGTGGTATTGCCACTGGCTGCCCGGTAGCTACGGCTCTGGCCATAACGGCGCTGGCCATAGCTTCCCTGGCTGTGACCGCCGGCGGGAACGCCTCGTGCTTGCAGCATGGCGGCGAATAACTGCGCAGGGATTCTCAAGGCACGCGCGATGCGGAGCAGCACGGCGTGTTCTTCCTGGGTGACTCTGCCACTGGTAAATGCGGCCTCGACAATGATCTCCATGAACATCAACCGCAGGTCCTGGCGCACCGCTGAGTACTTTATGAAAGAATGCAGGGCGGCTTCCAGATCGAATCCCGCTTGTTTGCCCTGGTTAAAAAAATGAATGGCCCGCTGGCGGTCCTCACCGGTGATCTGCATGCGCTGCATCAGCGATTCGACCATGCGGATCTCGGTTTCGGTTACCTGGCCGTCTGCTTTGCTCAGATAGCCCAGCGAGGAAAACAGGGCTTCAAAAAACGTTTCCCTGGTCTTGCTCACCCCGGTAATGCCGGCCAGAAACCGGTCGGCCAGGTGACCCAGGAAGAGTCCGAACAGGGCGCCGGTCAACCCACCACGAAACAGCCAAGCACACCGCGATGATTTTTCCCCACCAGTGTCGCGGGATATTGAAAGAATTTGCAGCCATTTGTATTTGAGAAGCCCGGCCCATTAATTATTGTAAAGACGGAGTATATAATTACGGCTGTCCATCTCCCATACCCAAAAGACACAGAGAGGCTTATTTTTGTCCACAGTACAGAATTCCTACCACGCTGAATGGATTACACAGTATCCACTGATTCACCAGGGCAAGGTACGCGACAGTTTTGCCATTGATGATAAACACATGCTGATCGTGGCCTCCGACCGCCTTTCCGCATTCGATGTTGTGTTGCCCGACCCGATACCTGGAAAAGGAGAAATTCTCACGCGAATTTCCAACTTCTGGTTCAAGCGGACGGCCGCAATCATTCCCAACCACCTCAGCGGCATCGAAGTGGCGGATGTCATCGACGACCCGGAGCTTGTCGAAATGCTCAGGAATCGTGCCGTCGTCGTCAAAAGGCTTAAGCCGATACCGCTGGAAGCAATCGTGCGGGGCTACCTGATCGGTTCGGGCTGGATAGACTACCTGGAATCCGGATCGATCTGCAACATCAAGTTGCCGCAGGGCCTGCGCCAGGCTGACCGCCTGCCCAAAGTCATTTTCACACCGTCAAACAAGGCGGCGGCGGGACAGCATGATGTGAATATCGATTTTGAAGAGGCCTCCAGGCTGATAGGAAGTCCACTGGCTGAACAAGTACGTGATATCAGCATTATGATTTACGAACACGCGGTTGAACACGCCGCAGCGCGAGGAATCGTCATCGCGGACACCAAGTTTGAATTCGGCCTGGACGAAGACGGGCAACTGCGCCTGATGGACGAGGTGCTGACTCCTGATTCATCCCGCTTCTGGCCCGAGGAATCCTACCGGCCCGGCGCCAGCCCACCCAGTTACGACAAACAATACGTGCGCGATTACCTGGAAACCCTGGACTGGGACAAGCAACCACCGGGGCCGGCACTACCGGCCAACATCATCGAAGCCACCGCCGCAAAATACCGCGAAGCATACGAACGCCTGACCGGCCCGCCACTTTAGGACGCGCTTCGGCGTTACTTTGGGACGCGCTTCCTCGCTACTGTAAGAGGTCCCTTGGGGCCGACCTTTCCAAAGCTTTCGCCCCAAGCAGCCCCCAACAATTCGCGCGCAAGCACGCTCCTACAATTGCGCCACCAGCAATGGATGATCACGCGTATCCATCCAGACCAGGATGTCGAAATAACTGCGGACATTTTCCACGTACTGCCTGGCTTCGAAGCCCCGTGCGTAGCCGTAGCGTAATTCGCTGTACCATTTTTGCTGGCTGAGCAAATCCAGGTTCTTATCCACGTCTTCCCACACGTCCGGGCTCCCACCCAGTTTCTGCGTGAGAACCCGGGCGTCTTCCAGGTGGCTCATGCCCATGTTGTAGGCTGCGAGCGCCATCCAGCTACGGTCCGGTTCCTCAATCCGGGTTGGAGCCCTCTTGCGCAACGGCTGGAAATAGCGGGCGCCGCCTGCGATGCTCTGCTCCGGATCCATGCGATCGGTCAGTCCCAACTGCCTGGCGGTCCGGCGCGTCAGCATCATGATCCCGCGCACGCCTGTGTAGGACAAAGCGTCCGGTTTCCAATGTGATTCCTGGTAGGCAATGGCCGCCAGCAGCCGCCAGTCCATGTCCTG
>PVMK01123477.1_pt1 | contig 12916 bp, 15 predicted proteins | sample 1853481 | NCBI WGS metagenome assembly PVMK01 (sample SAMN08533507, study PRJNA380276) | Marine sediment metagenome, whole genome shotgun sequencing project.
CGATCAGGCAATTGAGATGCATCCACGTACACCTGTGCCGACTCGGCCGAGCGGGAGCAGCGGGACGCGCGCAAATTGCTGTATTACCAGGATGACGACGGCATGTGGGTGATCCACGCCAGGCTGCCGGCGTGCACTGGCCATGCGGGACAAGACCTGTCGTTTCCCAGGTTGCTCCGAGGCGCGCCATGTGGAATCCCATCACGTAGAGCATTGGACAGATGGGGGAGAGACCAGCCTGGACAATCTGGCGACCCTGTGTTCATACCATCACGCGCAATTGCACCGGGGGTGCTTCGAGATCCGCGTGGAAGAACCCTCCTCAACCGGGCAAAATCCGCAACTGGTATTTGTCACGCCCTCGGGTAATACAATCGAGAGCGACTTGTTCCCCCAGTTTCCCCCGCAGGTCGCAGGAAGCGCAGAAGATGCGTTGCGACACGCCGCGCTGGAAGTTACCGCAACAACCTGCGTTACCCGATGGCAGGGCGAGTCCTGTGATTACGGCATGGCCATAAGCGGCCTATTGCAGCGGGATGGGAATTTGCGGTTCTGCAGAGAGTTGGATCATCAACAGCCGGGTAGTACCAGATCACAATGACTGGTTAGTCCTAGAAGCAGACGTTTTCAATTTGATGATTGAGCAATTGCTTCCTGTGTTTCAAGTTACTGCAGCTAAGTCAATGTCGAGATACATTGTGCCTTGACATTATGACTAGACGTGAAGTTCTTATAAAGCGTTACCTGTGGGTGGAATTCGTAATTTCCGCTATGAATCAATGAGTTATTTATTTTTGCCAAGCCGCGGGAAATGTACCATTACGACTGCCATAAACCACCAAACATCCCGTCGCACCTGACAACCTGTCGCCAGTCATACACCCCAAGGCATTGCAGGACACCACCAACGTCGAGTCGTCAGGTTCGTCGGGTATAACTGGAGTTTCTTCCACCCTACTACCCATACTTGTTTCCACAGCACACAACATATCTGCCCGCAAATTCCGAGGGGGTTTCTTATAGGCGCGGCCTACCCGCTGCCTTGGCTATCAGCTACTGGCACCAGAGTGGCAATCCTGCCCATTCCATAGTTGTTTTTGCTCGCCAGCAGGCCCTGGCAAGCAGAGACGGAAGCGTGCTGGGGATTGCCCTGGATGACCGCTTCACGCCCGGAAACGGACAGTTGCAGGTAGTCATATCCGGCGGTTTGAAAGGGTCTTGACGGAAGCGGTCCACCAGCAGCGACATTCTCCAGCACAGGAAGACTCCAAATAAACATTGATATAAACATTAAATCGAAGCTAGCAATGGTTTGCCATATCCCTCGTAGGACAACAATGCGATCAAGGCGCTATGAGCCTAAACACCGCCGACCTATTTGGGTCGTGCATCGACCCTCTCCTCTTCACGCGCGGGGAGTTTTAGATAACCACATATAACCAATGGGTATTAGTTTATGCATAAAGAATATAAAGTATAGTTTCAAACTTCAACTATTGTTTTTTGTAGGATGAAGCCTCTTTTTTTCTTTGAGCAATGATACTCGCTAATGGAATTAGCTGACGAAAAATGCATTTCTTATGAATTGCAGTAGTTGTATTTACGAAACTAATAATTAACGAGGCCTCGTATGAACGTTGCCGTCATCATTCTCCTCATTGCGCTGGTCGCTATTGTATTCAAATTTCGGACCTCTACTGTGAATCCAGCGGGGGCGCATAGCCCAAGAGCAGTGAAGAAGGTAAAAACATCAACGAAAAATTCCAGCTTGAAAAGCCCGTACCGAGCAGTATCTATCAACCCTGCCGGTCCTGGCTGCGCTGCGTCGCGAGAACTGAAGGGCGAACGGTTTCTCATAGGAGAAATACCGCAAACACCAGTTCAGGGCTGCACCTCCTCGAACTGCAGGTGCAAGTACATTCATCACGCCGACCGGCGTAGTGATCAGGAGCGGCGCGATCCCCTGGATCTCGGCTGGGGACGCTATAAATCAAGCGGGGAACCGGAGCGTCGCGCCAAATGGTGGCGGCGTGAAACCGACGGACCAACAGTTCCGGAAGGCTATGATTGGATCAACAACTTAGACTGGGGCAGTGGTGTTGAAGATGCCAGCGGAGTGGTGAATATTTGTCGGAAAATATGAGAGGGTGTGGTTAACACTGAATAGCTGCCAGTTTTAGGTTCAAACCCTGCTTTAGAGGCAATTTTATTTACTTAGGGCTTACTGCAACATTGAGGGACGTCACCATGAGTAATTCAGATACTCAAAATCAGCTGATGCCAATCACAGTCTTGGTGGTAATTACGGTCCTGAATGTCGGCATTTTAACTTTTTTTCTTACCGCTTATATCGGCGTCAGCTCGTTGATTCTTAGCAACAACCAGATCTATGTACTGGCCGGTCTGGAATTGGTGTGTGTATTAGTCGCCTACATGGTTGGCCGACGTAGAAAGTAGGTCGAGCATCTTTACGACTTCGGCATCCATAAATATGCTTAATCTTGACTGACAATGTTTAACAGGTAACCAGTTAGAGGCTCAAATCCTCCTCTTGGATATGTATATATCAAATGCCAAATACGGTAATGGAGTTAAAGTGACAGTGAAAACCGACGGTAAAGAAGCCTCTAAGGAATCGAAAGGCCACTTAAATAAGTATTCATCAGTTTCAATATGCGGTCGAGCGAAGGATACATGTCCTGCTGCAAAAACCCTGGCTCGAGTGCGCTTTTTGATTGATGAGGCGCCCAGTCTGCCGCTCCGCAAGTGCTCATCGGCAACCTGTAATTGCAAATATACCTCTCATAGAGATCGCCGCAACTTTCTTGGTAACCGACGATCTAACAGTAGCTTAGAAGCCAAGTCATACAAAAGAATTTGGCGAGGTAATCTTCGTGAAGGGATGGACCGTCGCAGACTAAAAGTCGACTTCAGGCATACACATTAATCGTTAATGCCACTAAATCCAGACGGGATCACCAATACCGAAGTTGGCAGCTGGCCAAAAATCATACTGAACATAGCCCGATTTTCGCTAGTAGATGGGCTTCCAGCCAGTCTCGCCGAAAAAACGTATTTATATACTCGCCAATATCCGCTACTGATAGCAAGAGACATTCGCCTAACAATACTGTGGGCATGAAAAAGCCGGCACTGTGGCGAGCCATTAATTAGGCCTGATGTTCCTGCGCCTTCGCCAGTTTCCACTTAAGATTGTCTACGCGAGCCTGGACGGCATCTAGGTCGGCCTCTGCCTTTTGCAGCATATCAAAAATGGATTCAACTGCATTAGCTTCAGAGTCATCCAAAGCATACAAGGGGGGGGTGTCCCTCAGGACATCTGCGACGCGTTGTTGTAATGTGCTCATAAGGATTATTACCTCCAAGGGTACTCGCAAGTCTTAGATCGCATAATTCGTGCCGGTGATAACAAGCCCGCACAAAGCGGGCCATACATCAGTAGTTCTATCTACACCACTGTCATAGGGCCTACAAACAAGCCTAGTGGTATATGGTCCATCCGCTAGACCGTTTACGTATATGAAATATATTCTGTAGAATAATAGGGAATATATAAAACTTAGTTCTCTATTCACGGAAGCGATGTAACGCTATCGCTGAAATCGACTGCTTATGAGAGTCCGCTTTGTGGTGAAGCAGTCATTCATGGGGTCGAAATCTACTGACCGCGAATGACTCCTTTGTCCTACAAGCGGCCGTATGGGCTAAACTGGGGTGAACGACCGCTTTTTTACTCATTTGAGTCATTCACCAGAGAACAAGAAATTAGGGCTTCTATATAACCATATTAAATTTATGGGTATCCCTTTGCGACCAATTAGTCTAGCAAGGAAAAATTGGGGTGCTAGTGTTACTACTAGCGGTATTAAGAATACTCGCACCCGTTAGTACAACAATAGGAAAATTCCGTCGGCACCCACTTAGTTCTGACCAATTAATTGATAAGGATTAGATAAAGGGATATTTCGCACTTTGCCCTAAAAATGCGAAGTGACATTTCGTAAGCTATTGATTTCTCTTGATCGGCATGAACTATGCGCGATCTATATTCCCCTCGCTGAAGTAAGAGGCAATAACCAAAAACATAGATATTATGCAAGTAAACATCAGACAATGGGCGGGCCAGTTGCTCGATAAGAAGCCACTCCACTGAAGGAGGCACCCAGGTCACGGGGCAGCAGGGCAGCACCCAGCAACCCCCAGGTAGCAGCAATTATTGCGGGCTATATATTGGCTATGGAAGAAGTCACGGACTCAGTTATGACCGCCAACCAACGACAGCAGGTTGAAACGGACTGTGCCCTTTTCTACATCAGGGGTCTGCGAATTCTCAGGACAGTGACCTCAGTGCAGACACTGCGCCGTGTGGGGCAAGATTTTTACTCACACAGGCACTTCATTGGTCTTGGCTTTTACTCGGATTTTTGGTCAGAGTCACAGCAGCGATTTCTCGCTGACAATGCAGATACATTCTGCTGAGCCTGCTATTCTTCGCCCATAGACAAAACCCTCAAATGACAAATTTGGCTAATCGAATGTCCGCTGTGTGGTGATTCCTGCCAACCCAGGTAGCTATCTCGGTGTAGGGAATTTGGCTGCTTTGTTCTAATTTGCGACATTAGGGCCGTGATATGCTTTTGGCAGCAAACAACTCCAAACAACCCTTAGCTCAGCAGTGTAATCGGCCTAATCTCACCCACCAGCCACTGCCGCACCTCAAAGCCCACATGCTGATTATATAAGACCCTCCACTAAATCAGGTTAAAACCAACGATTAGATTTTCTCGCAATACCCCTTCAATAGTTGACTATACTTGAGAGCGTCCGGTTGAGGTTTGTTTGATGCCGGTTTTCACAAGTCCCAATCGACCATTACGTGAGGAAATCCATGAAAAAGCGCGATATCAACCCAACCGAATGGCTCCTAGCCTTCAACATCAACCAAGGCATCGAGGTGACCGGTGCGCAGCGAGTGCTCTACCTCTCGGGGCAGACCGCGACCACCGCCGACGGTGCGCCGATGCACCCTGGTGACCTCGCGGCCCAGTTCCGCCTCGCGTGGGAAAACCTCAAGGACGCCCTCGCAGCTGCCGAGATGGACCCGACCAACATAGTGCGGCTGAACATGTACACCACCGATGTAGAGGGCTTCATGGCCGCCGCCGGCGAACTTACGTCCGTCCTCGCGGGGGATGGCTGCAAGCCCGTCAGTACACTTCTTGGTGTCGCCGCTCTCTTCGAGCCCGAGGTGATGATCGAACTCGAAGCAACCGCCGTCGCCTGATCGGAGCTGCGGCCGAACTGGGAGTGCGCTAAAGCAAGCGGCGACCTCAACTGATTCAGCCTGTGGGTAACATCCTCTGGCACATAGCTGCCGGTTTGGGAGCTGAAATCACGCGCTGAATTAATTCCGCTTTGTGGTGTGAATGGCCGTTCTGTCCTACTTTGCGACATCCCGTCTATCCTTGTTGGAGGTCTAACAAGGAGATAGGAAATGACGATTCAAGATATGGGAGCAGCAGGTGAACTGATTGGCGGCATCGCAGTTATCATTACTATGATCTATCTTGCCCTGCAAATTCGGGAAGCATCGAGGCAAATAGCCGTAACGTCTGCTATAGACACTAACGCTCTAATGAACGAAGCTTTTTCACCAATTTACAATAGCCCGGTGAATCAAAAAATCTGGACGGTTGGCCTCCGATCGCCTGACGAGCTAGAAGAGGGCGAATTCCAAATTTTTGCACTGTTTATTACTCGGGTGATGGCGGCATTCGATACGATAGTCGAGAGCCGCAATCTCCGTTCTATTGGCGACATACGTTTCGAGAACTACCTAAACTTTACGTCGCAGTTTCTGGATTCACCCGGCGGCCAAGCTTGGCTTAGGCTTGGGCAGTACAATTTCTCACCCGAGGCAAAAGCTGCGCTGAAAATTAATTTGTAAATGTGGCTAAATAGGCGCTTGGCGTTACGCACTGGCCGTTCCTCGCACAATGGCGATTAAATCGGAGCCGGATTTTCTTTCCGCGATGTCGCTTAAGTGGTGTGAACGGCCGTTCTGCACCTAACTTGAGACATTTGGGGTTTTCTGGGTAAAGGTCGAATGCCGGCTCAGTGCGGTCGGTAACGCTTCCGGGTACATAGTCTACTATTGTTGAAGACCGCTCTAATCAAGCCAGACACCACAGCGGTCCCTCTCGCGTCTAAAAAATAATAGGTAGACCTCATTATGAATGAAATTACTATCAACCAATTGGGTAGTCTCGGCGAATTCATTGGAGCTATTGCCGTAGTTGCGTCGTTGATTTATGTGGCCATACAAATTAAGCAAAATACCAACGCCACACGTATATCTACCATGCAGGCGCACGTTGATATCTGGAATGACATAGCCAGCAATTTTTGCCAATCTTCGGAGTTGGCATCTATCTGGCACCAGGGATTAAAAGGAGTCTCGACATTGGACGAGGGCGCGAGAATTCAGTTCTTTGCACAACTTGGACTAATATTTCGATATTACGAGTCGAGTTACCTGGAGTGGAGAGAGGATGCGCTTGACGATCGACTCTGGGAAGGCCTTAATCAGACACTGGTGGACCAGATGTCTTATCCTGGCGCCCGCCAATGGTGGGAATATAGACGCCATTGGTTCTATACTGATTTTCGAGTAGTGGTAGATGAAGTCGTGGCCAATGGCGGCGGCCGTGCTATGTATGGGGAGGAGTAGACACTCCAAAATCAAATGATCTCCGCAGCACACTAGAGCCAAATTTCGGATTTTAATCGTCCCCTGAAAAGGTCGGCTTTGTGGTGTAAGCAGTCATTCATGGGGTCGAAATCTACTGACCGCGAAGTTCTAGGAAGGGACATCACGACTGTGAATGAAATCTTCACCAATCATTCAATCAGCAGGGACGCCACTGAACTACCGCTTGGCATGGATTCCTGTGTGCCCCAGTGCGGGAACGGACGGAATAGATCTACGATGAGAGCGTGATTTCGAGTTGATCAATGACGATAGGTCGCCATCTTTAGGCAATAGACCGGGAGGGCGCGACTGGATTTCTTCCCAATACCCCCTTTATATTGCTTATACTTATTTTATAGCTGCATAGTACCTCAAACTCACGGGGCAATCTCCAATGCCTCCATGTAAAACGCCATTGCATGATAGCCGATTACCTTTCTCAAGTCTCTGTCTGCCTTTCCTGTGTGAAGCGGGCTGCTACTACTCCAACCACCTCGGTCTTGGTCAATATAGTGAATTCGAGCAAACAAATGTGCGCCTTCATACGTCTGCCATAACTCGGAGCGTCCGCGATATCTGGCGAAATGAACAGCGACTCTCATTAATTCTGCCTGCACCCACCACGAGTATGAAGCATCTGTTACATAACCATCCATTTTCGATTCGGCCTTCAGGCCACCGGTTTCCAGGTCCAGACCATGGTTTATTGCAAAATCCAACAATTTATCCGCAACACCGAGATATCGCCGGTCCAGGCCTTGATCTACTGCCTTGCTCAACAAGAAAGCCCATTCAACCTGATGACCGTGATAAACCCCGACGCCACTACCCTTATCGAGGGGAACATACTTCCCAGCCTCAAACCACTCAGGCAAACAACCGCAGGGCTGGATCAGTTGTTTTTCTAAAAACAGAGCCATGGCATTGATATCGGCCCAGACCTTCTGGGATTGGGTGACTTCGTGCAATACCAACAGTGCCTCGAACAAATGCATATAGGGATTTTGTGACCATGCTCCTTCACTCTCCGCCACGGGCGGAAAACGATTTGCGCGAAATGCTCGTGCAGCCTTCAGCCCCGTCCACACACCACTTTGCCAGGTGGCTAAAGCTAGTTGCAAATACCGGCTGTCACCGGTAATACGAAAAGCATGGGCCATGCCAAATATCGCAAACGCATACCCATAACGGTGAACTGAACGGCGGGTAGGTGCTCCATTGGCGTCGACAGACTTGTACCATCCGCTGCCGTTTTCCGTACGCATATTGGTGAGCATGAAATCTGCAGCATTCCGTACCTCATAGCGATAATTTTCATCGCCCGTAAGGTCAAATGCGGCAGCATAGACATAGATCAGCCGCGCCTGGGATGTTAAATCAACCCTGGTCGATTCCGCCGATGGTTCCCATAAGCCGTTAAATTTGGTCCTTTGAAAGCCGTTTGTTTTAGGAGCATGATTCACCCATGCGCTCGCAAGTCCGAGTGCTTCCGATTGCAATCGTCCCCGGTCCAGGTATTCGGCTGCATTGGAGCTTTGGCCCCCACAGGCCGTCAGTAGCCAAGTCAGTAGAAGAAGTGTCCCGGCCTTGTAAACAAATGACATGTCTGGTCTCCAGCTGTTCCGGTTTGCAGGCTACCACATTGCTGTCATGCATTGGATCAAGCAAATCCGAGTTATTTACTATTGGTCCCGCGAAAAATTTGAAGTTTTCCTAAAGGGTCGGCCCGAGTTTCATCGGCTGGCGCCAGATGAAACCCAGTGACCCCCAGAGCCTCGCCCTATGCGGCGATTTCCCCCGGGGCATTACCCCATCCATGGCCAGGATGTTCTGCTCACCCGCGGTGACTCTTGGGCAGATTTGTCATCCCCGGTATGGCCTACGACGGGCCGGAAAGAGGTGTTTCCTGCCATTTCGGAGCTGTCTTTACCCCTGCGCGAGTTAAAAAACACAGTTTCGTAGTGTAAGATTTTCTGACGCCGACTGAATGGCGGTTATGTGGTGGGAACGGCCGTTCAGTCAACAAGCGGCCTAATGGGCTACACTGATCCGTAGGGCAACTTTTACCTACCTGACGGCTATCTTGGCTGAAAGTGGCGTGTATCGGGCTTTCCAACTGTTACGCTCGCCTTAATCTCAGGCCACGGGCGATATACTGTATTTTGCTTGTAGGCTTCCTCTGGTATTTCGATCACCACTGGCTTGCTCTCTGTAACCATCTTGCCCCCTCCTAACTCCCCCAACAGTCGGGAGAGTTTCAGATTGCCAATTTGCAGTTTGCCTATTAGTACGGCCAGTACACCCCAGCCACAAACCCCGCTGCAATGCCCAGGGCCATGCCCAGCCATATAGCCTGGGTGGCTACTGCCGAAAGGTGATCTTCTATTATCTGTTCTTGATCCACAGGCCAAGAATAGGCCATGTTCCGCCGCCAGGATATGCGGCAACAGTACCAAAATGAGGTATAGGTTATTGAATGGCTGAATTTTGTGGAACCTGGATGGCCGTTCAGTTCTACAAACGGCCTAATGGGATATGAAACCGAATTAGTCGCCGACGACTCCAGAGGGTCATATCGATGTAATAAACTATAATTTGGTCTCCCAGTTTCACCCCGAGGAGCGTGACCATGACTCTAATGGAATTTGCACAACTTTTAGGAGACTTCAGTGATTTTTTCGGTGCAATTGCTGTAGTTGTAACTTTGATTTACCTTGCTATACAGATCAAACACAGTGCTCAATCAGTCCAAATTGCTGCCGCACAATCCTTTGCCGATGTCGACAATAGTCTCGTCAGTGTGATCAATCTATCCAGAGAACTTCCGGATGTCCTGCACAAAGGTGCTAATGGGCTATCCGAACTCAATGGAGGCGAAGCTATCCGATTTATGGCTTTCCACGACCAAGTGGTGGTGTCAATTTATGCTTCGTTCCTTCAGTGGCAGGCAGGTACGTTGGATGAACGTTTGTGGCGAACCTTTGATAGTGCACTAAGTTCTCTATTAAACCAGACAGGCCAGAAGGAATGGTGGAGTTTCCGCCGCCACTGGTTTGATGATGAATTTCAGGCGCATGTAGAAAGTATTTTAGAACGCGAGGAAGGAAAACCCATGCACCCGAAATCATTTTCGGGCTAAACCCCCCGACCGCAACGTGGTGTATTCTGCCATCCAGGGCGGCTGGGATTCCTGTAGGTGAATGTCTGCAATGTCCTAGGAAGGGTCATTTGCGCTGTGATATGGTGGCCGGCAATAAATATGACTCGTAATTCAGACTGGAATGGAAGATTTCACTTATTTTGGATTTGCTCGCGCCCTTCATGTCGTGGGTGTGGTGCTTTGGATCGGTGGCGTGGCTTTCGTTACAACCACTCTGATTCCTTCTCTGAGAGCAATGGCCAATGTGGATGAGCGATTAGCGCTTTTCGAACAATTGGAGGGAAAGTTCGCATTCCAGGCTCGGATAGTTACCGTGATTACGGGTTTGACCGGCTTCTACATGCTGGAATATATGGGCGCCTGGGATCGCTACCAACAGATGCAGTTTTGGTGGGTCCACATGATGACGCTGATTTGGTTGATTTTCACCGTGATCCTGTTTTTTCTCGAGCCATTAGTTCTTCACCGTCGCTTTAAGCTGCTGGCCACTGAGAACAGTGACAAGGCTTTTGCATTGCTTCATAACATGCACAAGATCATTCTGGCCTTAAGCTTGATCACAATTTTTGTAACCGTGGCCGGTGTACATGGCCTCGTTTTGATCTAATCGGTAACAGTCGATTCCAGGCTACTGAAAGGTCCGCTCCGTGGTGAAAGCTGCCCTCATCATGTACCCAGATCAGCCGGGCTGGATGTCTCCTTTGTGGTGTAAACGGCCATTCAAGGATTGTCTCGCCCTGAAAAAAGTAAAAACCACTATTTCGTAGTGTAAAGTTTCCTGACAAGCGCTCAATGGCTGTTGTGTGGTGTAAACGGCCAATTGGGCTGCCCTCCTGATTACACGGTCCTTCACACGTCGTAGCAGACACATAAGAAAGAAAGCAAAGGGGATGCAACGGATGCAACTGCCTTAAGCGCTGCGAGTATATAGAGTAAGCACCGGCGCAAGGTGCCCGTGAAGCCACCCACGGGAGCAGTGGGGCGTATCCACTTTCGCCTTGATGTGTTGCCATTCAAAGCGGCCTTTTTTCCTGTTTTTCCAATCATCAGAAATCCGGCGGGCTTTCTCCCTGCAACCACTCCCCGGTGGTGGGGTGCTCGAAGCCCAGGCTGGTGGCATGCAGCATCAGCCGATCGGCCATGCCCAGTGCCGCCTCGTGCGCATACATATCGCAACCCAGGATAGGATGCCCCAGCTCGCGCATATGGATGCGCAACTGGTGGGAGCGGCCGGTTACCGGTTTGAGCAACAGGCGGGTACGATCGGGCTCGCGCCGCAGTACATCAAAGTGGGTGAGGGCTGATTTACCCCGCTCCTGGCAGATCATCTGCCGTGGGCGATTGGCCCAGTCGCGAGCGATAGGCAGGTCCACTTTACCTTTATCCCGCTGGACCACGCCGTACACCACTGCGTGGTAAGACTTCTCTACCTTGCGCTCCTGAAACTGACGGCTGATATGGGCGTGGGTGGGCTTGTTCAATGGGATGACCATGATGCCGGAAGTATCCAGGTCCAGTCGGTGCACGATGCTCGCCGTTGGATAGCGCTGCTGCAGCCGGGTGATCAGGCAGTCCTTGTTGAGGGGGTGGCGCCCGGGAATGCTCAACAGCAGGTCGGGTTTGCGCACCAGCAGCAGATCCGCATCCTCATAGAGAATGACGATTTCTTCCTGGCTGTGGGGGACGAGGTAGGGTGGCGGTTCTTGCACGAAGCGCACTCTACGGGCTTTCCAGTTCGTTGAACTGCCTGCCGGCATAGCGCGCCGCGACCACCCAGACCACTATCAGCGCCAGGGTCAACAGGCCCAGGTAGCGAAGGCTGGAGATATCCTTGAACATAAAGGTTATGCCGAGGCTGATCAACACCGCAATAGCCTTGGCGAAACGCTGCACAAACATATCGATAAAGGCCTTGGCCCGGTATTTTTCCGCCTCCGATGTGGGGACATACAGCGCTTCCTTGGCGGACTGGTTGATGGAATAACTGAAGCTGTTGTCAGCGGTGCTGAGCATGCTGCCTACCCACAAGGCGGGGAAGAACAAAAAGGCGGAGGAGCCCAACGCGATGGTAAAGGGCAATACCAGCAGCGCAGTCGCCAGGCCAAAGCGCGTCATGACGTAACTGGTAAGGAACAGTTGCACCAGCAGGGACACCCAGTTGGTGATGGAAAAAACCAGGGCGAAGTGACGCCCGATATCAGCCCCGTCCAGGTAATGCGACACCGTAAATGTGAACTGGAAATCGATGATAGTGGAGATGATCTCGTAGAGTCCCACGATGGCCACAATGGACAGCAGATACCGGGAGGAAAAGACCAGGCGCGCGCCCTCGGTTGCGGCGTTGCCCCGGGGTGTGCTTGTGGGTGTTGGTGTGGACGCCACGCTCTGTGTAGTGCTGTCAGGCACCCTCACCTGGCGGCCTGCGCCCCAGGCGGCGGCGGCAATCAGCACTGTCAGGCCGCTGCAGATCCACAACCAGGCGGAGTAGGACAACAGGGAGACATTGGCGCTGACCACACTGCTGCCAAAAACGCCGCCGCAGACTCCGCCCAGCCCCACCAGTCCGTACAGGCGCTTGGCGGCGCCGGGAGTGACACTGTCGTTGAGAAAAGCGAAAAAGGTGGCCACCATCAGAGTGCTGTAGAGGTCGCCAAACAGATAAAAGCTCCAGACACTCGCATCATCCGGGGTGTGCAGCCATTGCCCGAACAGCAGATAGCAAGCGATGAAGAACACGGCGAACACAAAGGTCAGTTGCTGACGCCGCAGTTGTCGGCTCAGGCGGGTAAAAACCACCACCGCGGCAAAAGCGATCACCATGTTGAGAATCTTTGCCAGTAATTCCGCCTGTGGTGCGGAGTAGGTGACACCCAGCAGGTCGAAGCCGGTTTCGTCATAGAACTCTATGAACAGGCCTTTCTTGATGGGCTTGAGTATCCAGAAGCAGGTAATGACCAGAAAGAAATAGCTGAACATCAGCAGCG
>PVMK01177858.1_pt1 | contig 12915 bp, 12 predicted proteins | sample 1853481 | NCBI WGS metagenome assembly PVMK01 (sample SAMN08533507, study PRJNA380276) | Marine sediment metagenome, whole genome shotgun sequencing project.
GCGGGATGGACCTCGCGCTCGATCTCCTGAAGGCGCGCATCGACGTCGCGCCCCGCCTTCGCGAGCGCCTCGAACCGTTGGTTGTCACCAGCTACAGACTCGAGCCGCCGCCCCCGGCTGCTTACGCATGGATCGACGAATCGATCCTCGGGACGCTGAAGGACCTCGGTCTGCTCCTCTCCGAGGGAAGCGGAGTCCTCTACCACGTGATTTCCGTGCCTCGCATCCGCTGACCGGCCGAAATTACGCTTTCCCGCACGGGTCGTTTATCGTGGGGCAGGGGAGGGACTCGATGTCTGCGAAGCACATAGGGGTGGCTCTGGTCTTGGGGATCATGCTCGGCTGTGGGGGCGTGCAGAAACCGAAACCCGGCCCGATGCCTCAGGGAGCGGCCTTTTACGGGGTGTGGCAGTCGCCGCAGTACGGCAACATGCACCTTTGCCAGAGTGGCAGTCAGGTGATCGGCGACTACGCCAAGCACGAGCGGTCGGGGCGGATTCAAGGCAGCATCGACGGGGACCTGCTGACCTTTCAATGGGAAGACCGTCGCGAGCTCATCGCAGGACACCCGAAAGTCCGTTTAGGTCACGGCTACTTTCGTATCGAGATCGGCAAGGATGGCGACCAGTACCTCAAAGGGGAGTGGGGTCTCGAGGACCAATACTCAGGGGGCGGTCCCTGGAATGCCGTCAAGATGCGGCGAGGAGAGCCGGACCGTTGCATCGGCGAGGATGAGGACCTGACGCTCGAGGAAGCTCCGCATCCGTGGGATGAGGAAGAGCCCAGCTCTGGCTCGGGCTCCGGTAGAGCCTATTAGTCACGCGGCCGATTCGGCCGGGGGGCAGAAGACGATCGAGCACCGCTTGCGGCGGTCCGCGCTGAGGCGGGCGCAGAGCTCCGCGAGGTTGTCGTCGTAGTCGACCACGAGGCCCGTGGTCGCTTCGCCGGCCTCGTTGTAGGCGCAGTCGTCGAGCGCAACCCAGCGGCCCTGCCAGGTCGAGTCGGAGCGGATATCCTCCCAGGCCACTGGGTGTGGAGCGGGCGCGTCTGATGCGGGCCCACCCGAGAGGTTGATGAATGAGTTTGTATGTGGTTCGCGCATGGTTCAACCTCCGCAGATTCGGTCCGTACCCGGCACAAATCTCACGAAGCGCGCCGAGTGTCCTTCGCGTTTTGGCTCCGTGCAAGCTGATTTAAGGGTTGTGTACGGCTGCCCATAGAGTCAAGGCTGAACCGGAAAAGCTAAGCACTTACAAGCAGTTAGGAGCCAAGATGGTGCCTGAGCTCACGTGTATTCTTAAAGCCAAGCCGGATCTTTGCACTCAATGAAAGTACCCCGCCGCACGATCGAGCCACGGATGAGACGCTGGCGCTGACACTGGCACTGTCGCTGACACTGGCGTTGGCGCTGGCACTGACGCTGTTACCCCGCGAGGGCGTCTAGGAGTCGATCCAGATCCTCTCGGGTGTGTAACTCCGTCACTGCGATGAGGAGGTCGTGCTTCCACTCGTCCCGGAAGCGACCGAGGTCGACCCCGGCCAGGATATCCCGTTCGGCGATGCGTCCGACTACCTTGCTTGCGGGCGCGTTCGCGAAGCGAACGACCTGTTCATTGAAGATCGGGGCCGAGTAGGGGAGCTCGATCCCGGCGAGCTTTTCGAGCCCCTCTCGCAGGTAATGGGCGGCGTTCAGGCATCGTTGGCCGGCCTCGATGAACCCTCGCTTTCCAAGCAAGGCCGTCCGGATCCCCATGGCGAGCGCGATGAGGCCGTGGTTGGTGCAGATATTCGACGTCGCTTTTTCGCGTCGGATGTGCTGCTCCCGAGTCGAAAGGGTGAGGACGTACCCAAGGTGTCCGTCCGCATCCACGGTGCGCCCGACCAGGCGGCCCGGCATTTGGCGGACGTAAGCCTGCGATGCTCCAAACAACCCGACACCGGGGCCTCCGTACTGCGGCGGGACCGCGAGCGCTTGCCCCTCGCCGACGCAGATGTCGGCGCCGCAGGCCCCGGGTGCCTCTAAGACCGACAATGCATAGGGCTCGGTGGTCGCCGTGATCAGTAGCGCCCCTTGGCTCTCCGCTGCGCGCTTGGCCGCGTCGAGATCCTCCACGCAGCCAAGGAAGTTGGGGTAGCCGACGACCACGGCCGCGGTCTGATCCGTTATCAAGTCGGCGGCAGCTTCCCAATCGGTGCGGCCATCGAGGCCAAGCGGCGCCACCGCGATCCGGTCGCCGGCATCGAGAGCCTGGACATAGCTGCGGATCGTCTCGAGGTACTCGGGATGAAGCCCAGCGCTGACGATGATTTCATTGCGGCGCTTGATTCGGCGCGCCATCAACACTGCCTCGGCGACGCCGCTCGCACCGTCGTACATCGACGCGTTGGCCACGTCGACGCCGAAAAGCTCGCACACGATCGTCTGGAATTCGAAAGTCGCTTGCAGCGTTCCCTGCGAGAGCTCGGCCTGATAGGGGGTGTATGCGGTATAGAACTCGCTTCTTTGAAGCAACTGATCGACCGCCGGCGGGACGTGATGCCGGTACATGCCAGCGCCGAGGAAGGAGAGCATACGAATCCCCTCGTTCCGGTCGGATAGCGCCGTCAGGTGCTGCATCAAACGGGGCTCATCCAGGGCCGGTTCGAGGTCGAGCTCCCCCGGGAGCAGGTGCGCGCTCGGCACTCCAGCAAACAGCGCGTCGATGTCCTTGACCCCGACGCGCTCGAGCATCTCTCGAATCTCCTGGTCGGTGTGGGGCAGGTATCTCACGATCGACGATGCCGTCAGCCGTCCAGTGTACCGAGGTATTCCTCGTACTTGGCGGCATCCATGAGGCCCGCGAGCTCGCCCTGGTCCGAGGGGCGAATGGTGATGAGCCAGCCCTGTTCGTATGGGCCTTCGTTTACGAGCTCGGGGCTCGATTCGAGCGCGGCATTCACGTCGACAATCTCTCCGCTGACCGGAGCGAACAGCTCGCTCACGGTCTTGACGGACTCGATGTCGCCAAACCGCTCGCGCGCCTGCAGGTCTTCGCCGGGAGCCGGCATGTCTACCAAGGTCACGTCTCCCAGCTGCTCTACCGCGTACGCGGTGATCCCCACGCGAATCACATCGCCTTCGACGCGGGCCCACTCGTGGTCTCGCGTGTACTGTAAATCCCTCGGAAACGCGGCCATTGCTACCTCTTGTAAAACGGGGTCCTCACTACCACGGCGTCGACCACCTTGCCACGGATCTCAATTCCCAAGGTGGTGCCTACCCGGCTGAGCGCTTTGGGCACATAGCCGAGACCGATGTTCTTTCCAACCGTCGGTCCTGGAGACCCGCTACTGACCGTGCCCACGGGCTTCCCGTCGGCGAGGATCGGATAGCCATGACGGGCAATTCCGCGCCCAGTCATCTCGAAACCGACCAGTCGGCGCTCGAGGCCGGCCTCTTTGAAGCCCCGGAGCGCGGCGCGCCCGACGAAGTCTCCCGCGTCGAGCTTGACCACCCAGCCGAGACCCGCTTCAAAGGGCTGAGTGTTCTCGTCAATGTCGTTTCCGTAGAGCGCGAGGCGCGCCTCGAGCCGTAGGGTATCGCGGGCGCCGAGGCCTATGGGCTCGAGGCCATGGGGCTCACCCGCTGAAAACAGAGCGCGCCACAGGGTGACGGCGTCTTCGTTGGCGCAGAAGAGCTCGAAGCCGTCCTCGCCGGTATAGCCGGTCCTTGCCGCCCAGACCTCGACCCCAGCGAGCTCAGCTTTGACGACCCGAAAGGGAGCGAGATCGGCGAGCGTGGTTGGTGCTCCGACGTCTCGAATGATTGCGGCGGCGTGGGGCCCCTGAAGCGCCAGCAGCGCCCATCGATCCGAGGCGTCGTCGAAAGACGCGTCGTCGCCGAGGCGCGATGCGAAGTGGGCGGCAATCTTGTCGTGGTTGGACGCGTTGCACACCACCAGGACCTTTTCGGCTTCCAATCGATAGACGATCAGGTCGTCGAGGATGTATCCATCGTCGTTGCAGCAGACGGTGTACAGGGCCTGCCCGACCTCGAGTTTCGACACATCGTTGGTGACAAGGCTATCGACGGCGGCCACCGCCCCTGAGCCTTCGATCAGAAGCTCCCCCATGTGCGAAACGTCGAACAGCCCCGCGCGGGTTCGAACCGCCTCGTGCTCACTCTTGATGCCTTTGTACTGGACCGGCATGCGCCATCCCGCAAAGGGCACCAGTCGTGCTCCGCGAGTCTGATGTTCGTGGATGAGGGCGGTTTCCCGGAGATTCTCGGTCACGGTGCCGGGAGCTTAGGGATCGCCCGCTTCGACGCAACACCCCTCGAGTGTGGTCGATATTCGGCCATGGTGCTCTCTGACGTACTTTGCCTGTCGCGGGCCGGAGAGCGTGTCCGAACGTTCCCCCTCGGCCCGCATGCCCTCGAGGTGGGCTCGCACCCCGATTGCGATATCGTCGTTCATGCGCGCGGTGTCCCTAGCCGCGCGCTGTTGGTGCTTCCTGCCAGAGGCACGGTCTATCTTTACGACCTGGTCGCCGCCCCGGGGCTCGCCGAGCGCTCGCTCATGCCGATCGACCGCCTCGTGTCGATCGGGGCCGGCTATTCGATCGCGCGCTCGAAAGCCGTGGTCGAATCCTCGTCGCCCGTGTGCACGGAACTGCTCGATCGGCATCCGGCCAGCCCGCGACCCATCGCACTGGTCCAGGGCAGAGGTCCTGAGGCGCAGGCCCTTCGATTTACGGACCGGCCAGTGTCGATCGGTGCTGCGTCCGACAACGTGCTCAGTCTTTCCGATCGCGCGGTCAGCCGATTTCACTGCCGTATCGAGCCTTCCGAAACAGGGGTGTTCGTTCGCGACCTCGGGAGCACCAACGGCACCTGGGTCGATGGGGTTCGCATCCAAAGAATCGAGCTCCGCGCCGGTGGCATCGTTCGCATCGGGCGGACCGTGTTTCGAGTGGCGGGCGGAGGGTGGTCAGGGACATGCGCGTCGGTGACGCCGGTCGTGGCGTCGAGCACGATGCTCGCGACCATGGCTGACGTCGATCGTTTCGCGCGTCTCCCGTGGCCCGCGCTGATTCACGGCGAAACGGGGGTGGGCAAAGAGCTCGTCGCGCGGGCGTTGCACGAACGCGGCCCGCGGAGCGACGGTCCGTTCGTCGCGCTCAACGGGGGAGGGCTTCCGAGAGGATTGATCGAAAGCGAGTTATTCGGCCACGAGCGCGGTTCCTTTACCGGAGCCGTGCAGTCTCATCGAGGCGCGTTCGAGCAGGCTCACGGCGGGACGCTCTTTCTCGACGAGGTGGCCGAGCTGCCTGGCAACCTTCAGACGCGGCTGCTGCGGGTGCTCGAGACGTGGCACGTTCGTCGTGTCGGCAGTGAGTCGGCGAGGCGGATAGATGTCCGGCTCGTGTGCGCGACACATTGCGATCTCCGACGCATGGTGCAAGATGGCAGCTTCCGCGCAGACCTCTACTATCGGATCCATCGTCTCGTCATCGACGTTCCCGCCCTCCGTCAGCGCACTGACGATATCGAACCGCTTGCCCGGCACTTTCTTGCGTCGATCGCGCGGGAGGTGGGCGAGAAACAGTTGTCGAGGGAAGCCGTTTGGAGGCTTCGCGCGTATTCGTGGCCCGGCAACGTTCGGGAGCTGCGCAACGTCCTCGAGCTTGCCTCGATCGGTTGTGACACCTCGACCATCAGTGCCGAGGTGATCGGCCGGGAGCTGCGGCGACTTGCTGATCCCGCCGCGCGTCCTCCGGCGGACGTTCTCCAGAGAGCGATCGACGAGCACGGAGGCAACTTGTCGGCGGCTGCCAGAGTGCTCGGCATCCCACGTTCGACGCTTCGGGATCGCCTCCGAGTCCCTATCCGAGATCCCGTCAAGGTCGCTTCGGGGAGCGACGACGTGTAGTGAAAGCCTCTTTCATGAGGCGAACCCGAAGAGCGACGAGGTCTCTTGCCACGCCCCAAATTCGGCTCAGCCCGGTCGACTTCGACTGCCCCGAGCGGCGTGGCCTGCACTCGATGGTGACCAAGCCGGCAGCCGTGCCTGCGCCAAGTACGCGGATCGGGAACTCGAAGTTCAGAAAGAACGTATCGGGTGCGAGCTGTTCCGGGTCGAACAGCTCGCGCCGGAAAAGGTAGGGCCCGTCACTTCTCATGAGAACCCCGTGGACCAAGAAGATGAGGCTTCGAACCCCTGCGGAGAGGATCTTGCGATGCAGGCCGTCGTCGCGGTCCTCGTACACGCTAAACACTACATCGGTGCCCCGCTCACGTGCCGCCCTGCGGAGCTGACCGATCGCGTCAGGAGCGATCTGACCGTCCGCGGGCAGGAACGTAACCAAGAGGCCGCGGGCCGCGCGAACTCCCGTCTTGAGCGCGGCACCGATCCCGCGGTTGGTCGCGTGCTTCAAGATCTGGTGTGGCGTGTCTGCGAGAGCGGCGGCGGCGGCTTCCGCCGTGCCATCTGATGAGCCATCGTCGACGAAGATGACCTCTGACGAAGGTTCGTGCTCGGTGAGCCAGTGTCGCAGCTCGGTCAACACCGGCCCGATGTTGTCTTCCTCGTTGAGGGCGAAGACGATCACACTGAGGTCGGGGGCACTCATTTGGGGCGCTCTCTGACCACTTTGGCGGGCACGCCGATCGCGACCGAGTACGCGGGCACGTCTTCCGTGACGACCGCGCCTGCCCCGATCTGGGCGCCCCTTCCGATTCGTACACCAGGAAGCACGACCGCACCGACGCCGAGATCGCAATCGTCCTCGATGAGGACGGGGCCGAGCTCGATCGGGGAGTCCAAGATCGGCGTCGCGCGGCCCGCCTCGGCGTGAAACGACGTGATGATACGGACTCCCGGGGCAATCCCGACTCGCGCCCCGATGTCGAGGCCTCCCGCGCTGTGCAAGAACGCCTGCTGTCCGATCCAGGTTTCGTCGCCGATTCGCATGATATTCTTGTAGTAGCCCTTAAGGATCGCGTTGTGCCCGACGTACACGTTCGTCCCGAGCTCGATGTTCTCAGGGTGAAACACCAAGACACCCACCTCGAAAACGCAGTCGGCCCCGCAACGGGCAAATTCCTCGACGCGAAACGAACCGTCTCCGTGAGTTCGATGACGCATGGGTCCAAGGTTAGCAGGAGAGGTTGATAGTCCGGCAAACTTCAGCGGAACCTGGGCGACGCTGGGCGGGAACTCCCTCGGAAACGAAAAATGCACTAGTCTTGAGGGGCGAGGATGAGGGGTTCTCAGGGGGAAAAGAGCCGAGGAGGCGCGGATTCGGTGCTCGTCGTAGGCGCTGGGCCGTTTCAGCTCGGTCTGCTGCGCGCGGCCCGCGACTTGGGGCTCGAGGTGGTCACCGTGGACAACAATCCGGATGCGCCCGGAATGGCGGTCGCGCATGCCTCCTATGCGGTCGACGTTTGCGACCAGCGAGGGGTTTTGGATGTCGCGCGCCGACATGGTATCCGCGGAGTTGTTACAGCCGCAAGTGATATCGCGCTGCCGGCAGTCGCCTACGTCGCGGAGCATTTGGGGCTACATGGGCCTTCCATCGACGACGTCTGGCGCTGCAACGACAAGCTCTTGGCACAAGCTGCGCTCGAGGCCGCAGGAGTTTCGGTTCCGAGAACAAAGCTCGCACGCACCGTCGAGGAGGCTGAGTCCCATGTTCGCGACGTGAAGTGGCGGCGAATCGTCGTCAAACCGCGGCGCGGCGCCGGCGGGCGGGGGGGTGTCGGTATGTACTCCCACCGATGACATTCGAGGTGCGGTGGAAAAGGCAGCGATGCATGTCGGTCGCCAGGAGGGCGTCCTGCTTCAAGAGTGTGTCGAGGGTGTCTCGGTGGGTCTCGAGGCTTGCTTCTTTCGTGGCAAGCTGATCCGCGCGTTTGTCATGGATGATCAGTTCGCCCCCGAATTCGTCTCGCCCCTCGGGCATTCACTACCGTCTCGGCTGCCGGTGGCGACGCAGCATCGCATCGTGCACGACGCCGAACGGGCTGCGTCGGCCCTGCAGCTCGAGGATGGTCCAGCAAACTTCGATCTCCGACTTCGCGACGACGAAACCGTCATCATCGAGGTCAACCCTAGGCTGGGCGGCAATTCGATCTCGGAGCTCGTGCAGATGGCGTACGGCGTCGATCTTTGTCGTGCAGCTGTGCTCGTGGCGCTCGGCTCAGACCCGACAGGAGTGTTAGCGCCGTCCGCAAACCGGTCCGCCGCAGCACGGCTCCTAATCTCGCCGCATCGGGGCAAAGTGAGCTTCTCCGGCGAACTTCCGAAAGGCTTCCGGGCGTTTTGTGAACACGGAGCCAACACTCGCCAACACGTAGACCAGCAGGCCATTCTTGGACGTGCAATCTGTGAGGCCTCCACTCCTGACGAAGCCCCAAATCGAGCCAAGGCGATCTGCGACAGCGCTGCCGAGAAGATTCTAGTCGAGCCTCAAGCATGAAAACGAGCGGCGACTCCACCGATTTCTGGAACGACGAGACCAACCTTCTTCGGAAATCGGACAACTTTTCGGCGAGCTTTGCCTCGTTCGGCACCGTTACGCAGGCGAGCGCGATGGTGAGCCTCCGGGATCAGCTCGAGAAGGCCCACTTCGACCGTGTCGTCGACCTGCATCCGAGCCATGACGTGCTTGACCTGGGTGGTGGCGCGGGAAGGTTCGCCCTCTGGATCGCGCCTCGGGTGGCCCACGTGACTGTCGTCGACGCTTCCAGCTCGTTGCTGGAGGTCGGACGACACGAATCGGAGCGTCAAGGAATCACGAATATCTCTTTTGTGCACTCCTCCGCGCTGAGCTTTCGGTCCGACCGGAAGTTCGATGTCATTCTGATCATGGGGATGGCTACACACCTGTGCGACAACGACGTGAGGCTTCTCATGGCGCGATGCGCCGCGCTGTTGCGACCTGGCGGCCGACTGATCCTGAAAGAGCCGGTCAGCACGGATTCCAAACTCAGAAAAGACGAACGACTGAACCCCGACGGATCGCTCCGATATCGCGCCTGGTTTCGTCCGGGCGCCTTCTACCGCGACGAAGCGGAGCGTCACTTCCGCTTGGTCTACCAGGCTCCGACTTGCGCCCATCCGATCCCGTGGTTTCTGGGTGGAACCAACGAGGCCGCGGAGCGGACGTCAGGCCCGTGGACGTCCGTTTTACTTTCGATGGTGACACCGCTCTGGGTGTCGGCCGATCCGTGGCTCTCGTTCGCCGAGCGTTCGCTTCGCCAACATCCGACCGTGCGCCGCCTTCTCGCGGACGTGCCGGTCTTGCAGGAGATGTTTGTGTTCGCCCAGCCGCGGAAGGAAGCCGGGCGGCGCGTGGGGCAGGCCGAGCTTTCGGTCGTGGTGATTGCGTACAATGAAGAAGCTTGCCTTTCTAGGATGCTCGACGAGCTTCTAGTGACCCTTCGTTCGCGGTCGCTTCCGTTCGAAGTCGTACTGGTCGACGATGGCAGCAGCGACACGACGCCAGAGATCATGAGCTCGATCGAGAGCGCCAATCGCGAAGTGAAAATCCGTACGCTCAGGCGCAATCACGGCATCGGGGGCGCACTAAGAGCCGGTTTCGATGAAGCGACGGGTCACTACGTGACCTGGCTTCCGGCGGATGGCCAGATCCCGCCTGCCACCGTTTGGGAGCTGTACGAGCGGCGCCTTCTCGGTGCCGTCGTCACCACTGTTTATCGAGATCGTGACGACCATTGGATTCGCAACGTCGTCTCTTCGTCCCTCAACACATTGATCTGGATGCGGACCGGCCGTCGGGCCAAGAGTGGCGGAAACTACCTCATGTCGGGAGAGACCTGGCGGAACTACGGTCCGCGCGACGACGACTCTATGATGCTCAGCACGGCGTTTCGGGGGAACGTGCGCGACGCAGGGGAAACCATTCTTGAGCACGAGATCGATTGCCGCCGCCGCGTCGCGGGACATTCGAAGGTTCTCAATCCGCGGGCTATCGGTCGCACCCTGCGTGGCCTCGGTCGTGTGGGTCGGCGGTGACACGGGAAGCCACGGCCGGACGCGCGGTTCTTTTCCGCTGGCTTCGGATCACGGTGACTCTGGCTGCATTCGCCGTCATTTTCACACGACAGCCGACAAATGAGGTTTGGGCCGCGTGGCGTTCACTTTCGCCGCGCGCTTTCCTGGGCGCCCTCTTCTTCGTTTTCGTGTCGGTGTCCCTCGCGGCGTTCCGCTGGCGCGCTTTGCTGGCCGCGTATGGCGCAGTTCGACCGCCGACCCTCTGGCGACTCCTACACCTCTACCTCGTGGGCCTCTTCTACAACAGTTACATTCCGGGTGCCGTCGGAGGCGACGTCGTCCGCGGGGTTGCAAGCAGAGAAGCGTTCGGCGACGACCCGCTGGTGAGCACGACTGGGGCGCTCGCCGTCGTGTTTGTGGGGCGCGTCTGCGGGGTCGCGGCCCTCCTGGTCATTTCGGCCGGTGCGTTTGTGTTTTGGCCCATCGAAGGTGTCGAGGGGCTTTGGCTCTGGGCCACACTTGGCCTAGTCACTGTGGTGGTTGCCGTGGTTGGGCTGGCGGCTGCGCCGAAGTTGGCTCCCCGGTTCTCTGGCCGGGTCGGGAGCCTTCTGGGTTCGATCCCCGTGATCGAGCGGTCCGGGCCGTTGGCCGCGGCCTTGCTTCTGTCTCTCGGAGTGCAGTTCGCGAACGTTCTTGCAGGCCACGCGATTGTCGGCTCCCTGGCGCCAACGGTGACACTCGCCGACTCCGCGGTCGCGATGCCGTTGATCGGCGCATCGGCCTTCTTTCCGCTGACGATCTCAGGAGCAGGCGTGCGGGAGTTCGCGTTTGCTGCGCTCTATCACCTGGTCGGCGTGCCCGAAGCCACCGCCTATGCGGCTTCGCTGAGCTACTGGGCCGCACAACTTGCCGTGGCAGCGGTAGGCGGGATCCTGACCCTCGTCACTCCGATCAGCAAGGTGACTACCCGTGCCGATGCGTGAGCATGATCGCGATCGGAGACCTTCTTCGGCGTTACCTTCTCTGTTCGGCCTTCCCATACGGGACCGCGGGCCTACCCTGATCGCCGCTGCGCTCCTCGCTTGCTACTATTTAATCACCATGCAGCGAAGCCTGTCGATGTACGACAGTCCTGAGCTCGCCATGGTCGCTGAGCAGCTCGGTCTCGGGCATCCGACCGGTCAGCCGATCCATACGATGCTGGGATGGATTGCTAGCAAAATCGGTCCGGATCCGTTGATCTCGATCAATGCGCTGTCTGCGATCGTGGGCGCTCTGACGCTTATCCCGGCGATGAGTCTAACCGATGCCCTGCGCCGACAGGACGCGCCCTCGTCAAGCGGGCACTATGCCGCACCGCTGGCCATTGCAGTCATCGCGTTGCATCCGATGCTCTGGGAACCAGCTACCCGAATCGAGGTGTACCCCTTGGCGGTATTTGGTTGCATGTGGGCGGCTGCACGATCAAGTCACGCCATGGTGGCGTCTGACCCCCTGTGGCCGGCATATGCCGGTACCGGTCTGGCGCTCGGCCTGGCGGCGACTTCCAACCCGTACGCTGCGCTCGGAACGGCGATCGCGATGACGCCACGCCTCTTGATGGCGCTCGTCCGCCGAGAAGTGCCTCTGAGCTCATTAGCAACAATTGTTCCGGCGGGCTTGATCGGTCTGATCCCGTATGCATATGTTCCGCTGATCGCCCGGCGCTTCGACGTCGTGGTTTGGGGTCGTCCGGATAGTCTGGAAGCACTTCTGCGCTACTTCATCGGGACTGACTACGGCCGCTCCCGAGAGCTAACCTGCGGGATCTTCCTCGAAAACCTTCGTGACCTGCTGCTTTGGGCCAACAGACAGGGCATTGTCGCTCTTCTTCTCATGGGGGCGCTCGGCTACGCGGTCTCCTGGCGACGCCATGGACTGGGCGGCGTGTTCTACGCCCTGTGCACCCTGTTTTTTTGCTGCCTGGTCGCTTCGAACGCTGTCTTCGCTCCGGACGTGCTTGACTACCTTGGCTATCTGGCGTTGCCGGGCTGGTTGGGCGCTTGCGGCGTCGGACTGTTGGTGGCGGGCTCGTGTGGGCGGGGGCGGACTGTCGCTATTGTCAGCGTAGTCGCCGTTCTCGCTCTCTTGGCGTTGTCGAAGCCAACCCCATGGGAGCGCACGCGGCACCTCGACGATGTGACCGAGGTGATTGCCGAGCGCGCTCTGCAGAGTGCTCCGGAGGGCGCGATCTTGATCGTGCAGAGCGACCACTGGGCGGGTCCGCTATGGTACTTGCAAGAGCAGCGCGGACTTCGTCCCGATGTCGTGGTGCTGGCCTATGGATTGTCGAGCTCGTCTTGGTACTGGGAGCACTTGTTCTCGCGTCATCCAGACCTAGAACGCGTGCAACTCCGTGGGGGGCATCGGACATCGCGTGTGAGGAAATTCCTCGCGGCGAATCCGTCTCGCCCAGTCCGAATCGAGCACATCGGACTGGCGCAACGGTTGGAACTCAATACCTGTTTGGGTCACTGGCTATGGGGTGTTCCCCCCGATTGCGAGCCGGTCGAAACTCCTGCTCTGATGCAATATGTCGCAGAGGCGCGGAGGCGACTAAAGCAGGGATCCCCGGGCACCACGGGCCTCCTGGCCGCACTAGCGTTTCATCAGGGCTACGGGTTGCAGGCCGCGGGGTACCCTCGCGCCGCAGTTCGCGCCCTCATCGCTGCCACGCCTGCATCGATGGAAGCGGACAGCCTGGATCTGTCCGTGCTTCCCGAGCGGACATATGACCCAGCGCTCCCCCTACCCAACTACGCGACCCGTGTCGCGCTGGGTGATCCTGCACGCAACCTCGACCTCGCGTCCCGGATCGCGGCGGTGCACGGCGCGGAGAGCCTTGCCAGACAGCTCAAGGCGCTCTCGGGACAACTCG
>PVMK01125907.1_pt1 | contig 12914 bp, 13 predicted proteins | sample 1853481 | NCBI WGS metagenome assembly PVMK01 (sample SAMN08533507, study PRJNA380276) | Marine sediment metagenome, whole genome shotgun sequencing project.
GAGCGTCGGGATCGCCCGCCGCCAGCAGGCCACCGATGGCTCCGGACGTGATCGTCAGCGGGAAGAGACTGGCCCGCGAAACCAGCAGCCAACGCGATATAGGATCCATCGCTCGCCCGGCAGAGAGATTCTGGGTCCGCAGAATCTCTGCCCAGTTGCGCAGTTCCGATCTCATCGAACCCTTCTGTGGCGCTTCTCCCGAAGGCGCGCCGCACGCGGGGGGGATCGCATCCCAGCCTAGCGGAATTGGTCGCCGGGTCTAGCCGATCGAAGGGCATGAGCCATCGGGCGCTACTCGAGAAAATGATGCTCCAACTTCGCGCGCATTCCGGCATCCAATCCGAGCGCCTGCTCGAGGTAGGCGTCGATCGAACCGTAGCGGGCCACCATCTCGTCTAGAGAAACCTGCAGATATTCCCGCCTCGCCTCGATCAGTGGCAGCAGGTCTTCGGGGTCAGTCCTGAAAAAGGAGTAGAGCGGAATCCAGCGAAGAACGAAGCGGACGAAATTCTGCTGATAGTAGGTGGTGCTCAGGTAGTCCTCGAAAACAGTCTCTTCAGAAACACCCAGCGCGAGCAGCACGAGGGCGGACGCAAACCCGGTCCGATCTTTACCCGCCGTACAGTGCACCACCGTGGGCAGGTTCTCCTCCCGTACCAACCGCTGAAACATCGCGGCCCACTCTTCCGAGTAGTCGGTGACGAATGCCCGGTAGGCGTCCCGCATGGTCTGCTCGACTCCGAGGGCCACCAGGCCGCCCGTCCGGATCTTCGTCCGCAGCATTTCGGGGTCGACACCTTCCTGATCCACCGGCAGATCGAGTATTTCGGGGGCATCATCGATGGTGCGGTCCGGACTGGCATCGCGCTCGCGGTCCGAGCGAAAATCGCACACCAACTTGACATCGAATTGGCTTAGATACTTGAGGTCTGAACGAGTCAGTTTTGACAGATCGCTCGTCCGGTAGAGGCGATCCCAGCGAACCGTGCGACCATCAGTCGTCTCGTAGCCACCGAGATCGCGAAAATTATCGCAGCACGCCAGTGGCAGACGCCGCTCAGCAGTAATTACAGATGCACCGCCCGATGCAGGTACGAGTTCGAAATAGAGCCTTCGCCTCCCTCCAATATCGGGATCGTCAGCATCCGTCAAAACCACCGACTGATCGTCCACCACCGCTAGTGGAAGGGAACGATTGATGAAGGACGGGTCGATCCCCCGGTATACGACCACGGAGGTGCTCGAAAAAGACTCCGGCCAGCGGATCCGAATGGAAGAAGCGCCGAGCCGATCCACGACCGGCCTCTGGATGGTCGGTTCCGGAACAATAAGAACCGGCGTCGCACACGCGACGAATGCAATCGCGATAGCGGCAAGAGATGAGAAGCGGATCAACATCGGTCCCTCGAGAACAGGCGATTCACGAGGTTACTGTAGCGTCACAAGGCCGCTATCAAGTGATGCAACTCGGTGTGGCTCAGCCACCGATGCCTTTTCTGCCGCTTTGAATCCCGACGGGCCTCGATAGCAACACCCGGCATGGCGGGCGCTGCAGGTCTGGCACACCCCACGGGTATTGGTAGGCTGCGGGCCATGTCGGGAGCCAAGCCGCGCGCGCGCAGCCGGGCGCGAAAACCCCGACTGTTCCGGGCCTTTGCGCTCGGAATCGGTCTGACACTCATTCTCTCGGTCGCAGCTACCGTAATCCCCATCTTCTTGTTCGCATCGATCCCGCCGCCAACGACGGCATTCATGCTCATGAGCCACTTTTCTGACCCCGCGACGGGACTGCCTTGCGATGCCGTGGAATACGAATGGCTGGACTTCGAGTTGATCGCGCCGGATCTGGGGCTGGCCGTGATCGTCGCCGAAGACCAGCGCTTTTTCGAGCATGCGGGCTTCGATCTGAACGCAATTACCCGTGCACTGAACGAGCCGACCGAGAGTGGCCGAATGCGCGGAGCGAGCACCATCAGTCAACAGGTGGCCAAAAACCTCTTCCTGTGGCCGGGTCGGAGCCTGATCCGCAAAGGCCTGGAAGCCTGGTTGACCGCATGGCTCGAGCGGGTGTGGTCGAAACGCCGGATCCTCGAGGCCTATTTGAACTTCGCGCAGTTCGGACCCTGCCTGTTTGGCGCGGGGGCGGCGAGTGACCGGTATTTCAACACCGAAGCCATTGCGCTGAGCCCCCACGAGGCCGCGCTCCTCGCCACGGTACTGCCCAATCCAAGGCGCCTGCGTGCGCACGATCCGGGGCCCTACGCGCGCGAGCGGAGTGCTGAAATTCTCGCATTGATGAACTGGCATCGAGACAAGGCGATCGGAATGCGCTTTTCGAAAATCATCAGCGGCGAAAATTGAATTGCGGAGCGTTCTGCGGATGAATCACGCTGTAGCAGGGCCCCGCCCATTCACTCCGAACGCAGTACAGGGGGCTGACACCGAATGAGGTGGATTCGACTCGTCCAGGGCTTCTTGATCGTCTCACTCGCGCTCTCGCTACCTGCAGCCGCGCTGACCGTTTTCGCGTTCGACGCCGATCGGGGAGCAGTCGGCGACGCCGTGACGGTCGTCTTCGTGATCGTGTTCGTGAGTCTCCTCTCCACGCCATGGTGGCCGACCGCAGAGCAACGCGGGCGACCGCGTTTCGAATGCCTGCAGGGCATGGTGATGATCTGGTTCGGGATCACGTTCACGACGCACCTGACCTGGGAGCTCGCCTGGGTCTTGCTCCGCAAGCGAATCATCGCTTCGCCAGATGCAATCTGGTCCTACCCGTGGTGGGCCTATATCGACGGAGGCGATGCGCGCTACGCGAGTAACAATGGGCAGCTGATCACTTTGGAATCCCTGACGGCAATCGTGGGCCTGTTGGGTTTCAGTGCCCTCTGGCTCCGCCACCGCTCGAACGGACAGAACCCGACCGCAACGCTGATACTGATGGCGACTGCGGTCGCCCACATCTACGGCACCGCCATGTATTTTGGAAGCGAGACCCTCGATGGCTTTCCCAACGTCGATACCACGAGCTTCATCGATTACACACTGAAGTTTTGGGTCCTCAATGGAATCTGGCTCGTCATGCCGTGGGCCGTGCTCTATTGGGGCAAGCGGACCCTCTACGAACAATTCGAAAATCGGCAGCGCTAACCGGCACGCTGGCGGACGCGGCACGGGTGTACACTACGCGCTTAGCAGGTCTGTCAGGGAGCCACGCGCCATGCCGGAGAACAGGGGCGCCGCCCACGGCGACACGATGGCGATCAGATGGACGGCGCCAGAGTGCGTCGAAGATCAGTCTTGCGCAGGTTCTTCCGCTGCGCTCTTGGCGTCGAGTGCGACGTTGAGATTGCGCAGGATCTTCAGCTGATCATCGCCCTGGGCCTGAAGGGCCAACGCATAATGGGTGATCGCATCGTCTAGCAGCCCGTTCATGTAATAGACATAGCCGAGGTTGTTTTCCGCGGCCTGCTCGCTACCCGCGGAACGAAATGCGCTCATGGCATCCGCGTATCGGCGCTGTCGTCCCAACGCGATTCCGAGATTGTTGCGGTAGGCCGGATCTCTCGATTCGAGGGCAATCGCATTGCGGAAGGCTTTTTCTGCGAGGACGGCATCGCCCACGCGGAGATTGGCGATTCCGTAGTTGTTGGCGATCGCAGAATTCTGCGGCGCAAGCTCGGCCGCCTGGCGGGCGTGTTCCTGTGCGTCTTCGTAGCGCTGCAGGGCACCGAGAACGAGCGCGTACGCGCCGTGGGCGTCGGCGGATGAGGGATCCAACTCGAGCGCTCGCTCGAGATAGCCAGCCGCTTCCTCGGGTTCGTCCTGCGCGAACCTTGCGAGCCCGAGGCCTACATAGGCCATTGTCGAATTCGGATCGGCCTCGATGACCGTCAGGAAGACCTCCTCGGCGTGCTTTGGTTCACGAGCCAACTGGAGGTAGGCGATGCCTTCGTGAGATCGCGAATCCGCCGGATCCAGACGGAAGGCATCGAAGTAGCGCCGTATTGCCTCGTCTGCGTCGCCGGTGCGATGGGAGCGATGAGCAGCAGCCAGCGCATCTTCGAAGGATGGCCCGTCGTCTTCCTCGACCTCTTCGACCTCAGCCGCTGCCCGCTCGGCCATGTACTGGCGGTACTCGTCGAGAGAGGTCTGGGATTGAGACTTGCCCCACAGCGACGCGCAACCTGTCAGATTTAGGCCGAGGGAAATAGCCAGGAGTACGCACGCAGCACGGGCAGGCAGATGAATCGCAAGCGTCATCCACACCTCATCGGCAGTCGGTTTTTCGGACTTTACGCCAGCGCTATCCGGTCTTTCGATCGAAGAGATCCGAAGCGAGCGAGTACCCGGAGAGCTTGAGCTTTTCGGCGAACTTCGGCCGAACGCCGGTGGGTACGATTTCTCCAATCACGTTTTTATCGGAGTCGATTCCGCGACGCTCAAAGGTGAAGATCTCCTGCATCGTGACGATCTCGCCCTCCATCCCGGTAATCTCCTGCAGGCTCACGAGCTTTCGCCGGCCATCGCTTAGGCGTGAGAGCTGGACCACTACGTTGATCGCCGAAGCAATCTGGCTGCGCACGGAGCGCTGGGGCATGTCCAGCCCCGCCATCGCGACCATCGTCTCGATACGACTCAGCGCATCCCGGGGCGTGTTGGCGTGAACCGTCGTCAGTGAGCCATCGTGACCGGTGTTCATCGCCTGCAGCATGTCGAGCGATTCGGCACCTCGCACCTCGCCGACGACGATGCGATCCGGGCGCATCCGAAGGCTGTTGATCACGAGATCGCGCTGGGCAATGCGCCCGGTGCCCTCGATGTTCGCGGGGCGTGTCTCCAGTCTTACCACGTGATCCTGTTTCAGCTGGAGCTCCGCCGAGTCTTCGATCGTAACGATGCGCTCGCCTTCGGGAATGAAGCTCGAGACCACGTTGAGCAGGGTCGTCTTACCCGAACCCGTGCCGCCGGAGATGAGTACATTCAGGCGGCACTCGACGACTCCGCGCAGAAGTTCGACGATTTCGGGCGTGAGCGCCCCGTTTTCGAGGAGATCTTCGACCCTGAGGGGGTCGGCCCCGAAGCGGCGAATCGACATCGCCGGCCCATCGAGAGCGAGCGGCGGAATGATCACGTTCACGCGAGACCCATCCGCGAGCCGCGCGTCGACCAGCGGAGAGGATTCGTCGATTCTTCGTCCCACGGCGGACACGATCTTGTCGATGATGCGCATCAGGTGAGCATCGTCCCTAAAGCGGGCAACCGTCTTCTCGATCTTGCCGTGCCGTTCGATGAAGATGTGGCCGCAACCGTTGACCAGAATGTCCGAAATCGTCGGATCCTGGAGCAATGGCTCGAGCGGGCCGAGTCCGAAGACTTCGTGTTGAATCTCCCCCACGAAGCGCTCTCGCTCCTCCAACGTCAGCAAGAACTTCTCTTCTTCGAGAATCTGGATCGTTGCGGTCGCGATGTCCGAGCAGACCCGTTCTTCGCTGACGGTCGAAATTCGACCGAAGTCGATCACTTCGAACAATCGATTGTGGACCCGCGACTTCAGATCATGGTACAGCGCATCTCGCGCCGGCGGCGAGGGCGTACGCTTGCCGTTTGTCGGCTGCTTGGTGGGCGGTGCAGCCGGAGACGGCGAAGAACCTTTCAGACGATCAAGCAGAGCCACGTGAAGACCTCCTGGAGAACACACCGCGGAACCGACCGGCGATGCCTTGAGCAGACTGTGTATGCGGCGTATCGACGCCACACCACGCGTAGACGTCGAGTGCGAGCTGGCGATAGGCTTTGTGGATCGCGCTCCCGCGCGCCACCTGACCGATCGGCCTGCCCTGGTTGACACTCTCAGCCGTCGTCGCGTAGTCGTTCGGGATGAGCGCATCGGGCTCACTGCCCAAAACGCGCTTGAAATCGCCCACGGTGACGGCGTCACTCTTCGAGTGGCGGTTGCCCACCATACGAGTTCGTGACTCATTGAGCGCCAGCCCCTCGAGAAGTTTCTTGTGTTGCCGGGCATGGTTCAATGTCGGAACGTCAAAGAGGCTCACCAATAAAATCTGGTCGGCCAGGGTCAGCGCCTGGACACTGGCTTCATTCCAACTTCGAGAAACATCCACGATCACCCAGTCGAACTCAGATCGCAGGATCGGGAGCACGCGTTCGACGTGAACGCCGCGAATGCTCTCCGCATCCTCCATCTGTGTAGGGGCCGCGAGGATCTGGACGCCGCTCTCGTGTCCCTTGAGGATGGAGCGGAGGTAGGTGGCATCGAGTTCCTGCTCTGCGCGAGCCAACTCGGCCAAGGTATAGGTGGGATCCACGTCGAAGTGCAGCGCGACATCGCCGAGCGGGTAGTTGAGGTCGACGAGCACGGCCCGGCCCCCGACTTCTTGAAGGGATGCAGCGAGCTGGCAGGCCAGCACGGTCGCGCCAACTCCCCCCTTGGTACCCATCACCGCCAGGATTCGACCTTCCGAGGCAGCGAAATTCGGATTGGCGGTGCGCACCAGATCGACGATGACCGAGTTCAAATCCGCCTCTGAGGGTGCCGGTGGGAAGAAATGCTTCACGCCGAGGTGCATGGCACGCAGAATCAGAGAACTCTCGGTGTGGGGCCCCGATACGAGCGTCAGCGGGAGTTCGATGGGCAGAGACTCCAGCAGATCCAGAATGACATGGGGCGCGTAACCGAGATCGACGAACAGGCCGCCGGCTTTTCGGACTTCAGCGCTCCGAGAAGCTGATCCGGATCGCTGATCACGGCCGCGACACGCGCCTCGCCACTGGCCCCGACCTGCTTCTCGATCTCAGCGGCGAATTCGGGCTCCTCTGAGAAGATGACGAACGAAAACATGATCAAACCTCTATTCGATGCCGGTTGAGAAGCAAGGCCCACGCGCCCAATGGACGAACGTCATCTTTCATTTCGATCCTTCCGACCACTCAGTTGGTCTCGATCTGGAAGACAGCCGGCGCCTGTTGTGTGTGCCGGGCTGACTCTGCTTCTCGTAATAGACATCCATCAAAACAGCAGCCGTGTCCGGATCGATGCGGGGAGGTGTGGTGTTGTCGTCGACCGCGTTCGGATTCTCGGTCTGCTGGGCCACGTTTGCATGGACAGCCTCGCCCCAATGCTGAGCCACCAAAGAGGGACCCATCGGGTTAAGCGATTCACAGCCGACCAGCGTGGCCATTCCCGCGATGGCTGACATCAGGATTCCCAGTTGCAGCACTCTCATTGAGCACCTCCTTCAAACGAAGTTGTGACGCGATTGCCGGTGTCACCGATCATTCCCTCTGCCTCGAACTGATGGTCGATCTCGCGTTTCATGTTCTCCGGCGGCATTCCCTCCAGCGTGCCCCAGAGATAGAACTCCATAGCGCTAGGCTCGATGAAGTGGTCAGTGGGAAGGGGATGGGGGCCACGGCCCAGCGGCTTGACCAGCGTCGGCGTAACGATGATGACGAGCTCGGTCTCTTCCTTTATGAACTGCGTGCTCCGGAATAGAGAGCCGAGTATCGGCACACTGCCGAGAAGCGGGTACTTACCCACAATTTCGCGGATCTCCTCGTTTAGCAGGCCCGCAATCATGAAGCTCTGGCCGTCGGCAAGCTCCACGCTGGTCGATGCGCGCCGGGTCGCGAAGCCCGGCACGAGAGTGCCATTGACCTCGGTCCCGAACGTGAAATCCGCGCGGCTCACTTCGGGATTGACAGTGATGTGAATCCGATCCGGTGCGAGCACTGTGGGGGTAAACGAAAGACCGACGCCGAATTCATGGTATTCGACAGAGATCGCTCCGGCGACCGCTCCGCTCTGCACGACGGGAATTGGCACCTCGCCACCCACCAGGAAACTTGCGGACTCCCCGCTTCGCGCGACCAGCGTCGGTCTGGCGAGAATCTTGCTGAGCCCTTCCTCCTCCAATATGTCCATGACAAACTCGAGAAGCTTGAGGGCGCCTAGACTCCGAACGATCCGAAGAGTCTGCCCACGACCAGCGGCCGCCTCCGTCGAGCCCGCTGCGCCTCCAAATCACTGACGAGCCGACGTAGAGCCCTCCCACTCGCAATCAAGGCGGCAAAGTTCGCACCAAACTCCGCTTCAGCTTGCGAGACATCTCCGCGACGATAACGCTCAGCATGACCTGGTGGTTGCCACCGACTTCGATCAGATTGACGACCTGCGGAGTGTCCTCGCCTTCCCCAACCTCGATCATTCCGTGGGCAAGCTTGAGGACCTGGTCGAGCCCAACAGAGCTCGAAACATTGCCTCTCAAGATGACCGCATTGCCCGCACCTTCGACCAGGATCGAGTCGTTCTGCATGATGCGACGAATGGTTCGCTCGACGTGTGTGTAGGGAGTCCCGACGTGAACCTCGATGATCGCCTGCGGCCTGCCCTTGGTATCCCAGAGCAACACGTTCGTGATTCCGATCGACTTCGCGACCAGCTGGATATCCTTGGTTCCAATCGCAACCACGTCCAGAATCTCGGGGGCGCCTACTGATATCCGCTTGACGGCGTAATCCGTTGAGATCGCGATCGACTTGCCACGCTCGATTTCTAGATTGTGCAACCGACCTGCTCACTGAGCGGAACAGAAAGTCGAATCGGACCGTTATTGGGATTTATTGTGTCGGCCGAGCTCGTCGCCACGGCTCCAGACAGCGCGAGCATCCACAAGGCGATGCCCGAACAGATCAGGATCCTCATCAGCCACCCGACTTTCGCGGGATGTCCACTCGCTGTGGTGTAATGGACAAACATGCGGTCTCCTGATTTGCAACGTCCATCACCAGTTGTTTTCTCCCCGACTCACAGCTCGCCACTGGGCTCACGCGGAACCCAGGGCGGCCGTTGCGGGACGCTCGTCCTATGAGCAAGGGACGTGCCAGTCGAGATCTGCCGGTGTAGAGAGCGGGCGAAACACGCGGCACCTGAGCCAATTGCATTGGCAGCTGCGCATCGTTGAGGGGCCCGATAAGCGTGACAACGAGGAGGTTCGCGGTAGGTGGCTACCCAAGACTCCCCTGCGGACCACAGGCCTGAACTTTCTTGCGACCCTCGGGGAGGTAATTCAGTTGCGCACGTGTGTCATGAATCGGGCTCTTCGGGAATTCGTGTAGGTCGGGGCAGAGCCTTTGAGTAAGCGGAGCGGCTACCAGACCGCCGGTACGAGGCGCCAGCGCGTGGTGCCGCTGTAGCGCGCGTAATCCGGGTACTGGAGGAGCAGCTGCTCCTCCTGAAGGATTCGCACGACCTGGAAGGCGGTCCCGATGACGACCACTAGGACGTTCGCCCAGCTCAGATTGCTGGCCAGGTAGCCGACGTGGGCCATCAAATAGGCGCTGTAGAGCGGGTGCCGGACCCAGCGATACAGCCCGTCGGATTTTACGCCGCGATGGGCGGGCAGCAGCCCGAAGCTGCGGTTGAGCGAAAGCACTCCTCCGATCTGGAGCCCGAGGGCCACGACCTGGAGGACCTGTCCGACCAGCAGGTCCGTCGAGGCGTCGATGGGACGCAGCAGCAACGGAGCGAAGGTGCCGACGGAGGTCGCAAGCCAGGTCTTCCAACCGTGTTGCGTGTTTTCCGGGTCTCGTCGAATGATGAGCATGACGGCCACCAGGCCTTCGACCGCGATGATGAGCAGCACACTCAGCCTCGGCTGCACGAGGAAGCGCTGGAGGTGCACGTAGGCGAAGACAAAGAACAGCGTCGCCAACAGCAGGTTGGTGAGCACGGCGCCCAGCCCGTGAAAGGCGAATCGTTTGCTGTCGGACACGGCGAAGGACCTCTCGTAGACGTCTTGGCGACTCAGGATTCCGAGCCTCTTCGTGTGTCGTCAGGTGGGCACCCCACCTTGAGAGCACCAGGAGCGCGGGCGCCCCTCCGGCGAGGCGCATGTTCCGGCCTGGGGAGAGGGGTCGCTTCGACGAACCTGAGGAGCGGACCCTATTTCGCGCCGCAAACGTCTGCCTGCATTCGATTCTCCGCCCGACGGGCCACGGGCCGCACACGCGCCCGGCGACCAACCAGCATCAGCGCAAGCAGTGGAAAAACGACCCCCAGCGAGAGATCGGATAGCTCCATCAGAAGCATGGAAGGAAAGGGGGCGAGCCAGAGCAGAACGAGGGCCTCGGGCTCTCGCGACAGCCAGCCGCTGCGCAGCGCGTCGCGCACCAGCACGGCGAGCGGCCCGACGAGCAACAGCAGGTCGTAGTAGTACGCGTAGGGAAAGATGAGCAGCCCCACACAGATCGCGACCGCAGCTGAGAGCAGGGGATCCTGGCAGCGCCACATCAGCCGCACCGACCAGGCGAAGACGGCGGCGGCCAGCAGCCAGGGGATCGGGAGGCGAGCTGCGTCGGTATCCCAAACGAGTGCAGCGCGGAGAAGAAGGTGGTGAGCAGGTGGGGGCGATAGCCGGATGCTCCGAGCAACTCGAGGGTCGTGCCGGCCATCTCGAAGAAGCTCCACCAGAGGTCGACGCCGAAGACGAGGACCGAGGCCAGCGCAAAGACGACGAAGGCCGCAGTCGCCATAGCGAGGGCGGCCCACTGCCGGCTAAGGAGCAGGGTGATCGGTACGAGCAGGCCGAGGTGGGGCTTGAAGGCCGCTAGCCCGAAGGCCGCAGCGCCCCAGGGCCAACGCCGCTCGGGCTCCCTCAGGCTCGCCAGGCCGGCGAGGTAGAGGGCGGCGAGCCAGATCCCGGTCTGGCCCGCGTAGAGGTTCGTCACGAAGAGGCCGGACGAGGCGACGACCAGCAACGCGTGGCGCTGGGGAAGCAGCCGCTTGAGGGCAAGGGCGAAGACTCCGACTCCCGCGCCCGCCCAGAGGACCTGCGCAACCAGGGGTGGAACGAGTGCGAACGGCAGGACGACGAGCTGGAAAGTCGGCGGATAGCTCCAGGTGTAGAACCTCTCGCCGCTTCCGATCGACTGCAGGGCGGCGCTCAATCGCTCCGAGTCGAAGGCGGCGGCAGGATCTCCAGCGAGCGAGATATCCGAGACAGCCCAGAAGCAGAAGAAGTCCCGAACCAGGGCGCCTTCGACGCCCAGGGCGAGTAGGACGCGCAGGGCATAACTGGCGAGGAGGAGGAGGAGCGACATCCAGGTATAAAGCTGGATCTTCTCCTCGGTAAACAACCGCTCGATGCCGACCCGACCCATGGCGAGTGTGCCCTCCTCCGTCCTAACCCGGATTGTTCATGAAGGTCTTCGAAATAGCCGAGGGAGTACTTTATGGGTGAAAGTGAGACGCACGGTGCCAGAGGCCATTAGCGTCCAAGGCCGGATCCGGGGCTTCGACGGCCTGCGAGGCATCGCGGTGCTGTTCGTCATCCTGTTTCACGCCCAGCGCATCCTCGCGACCGAGCCTCCCCTGATTCAATTCTTCGACGGGGGATGGTCCGGCGTCGACATGTTCTTCGTACTGAGCGGCTTCCTGATCACGGGGATTCTGCGCAACACCCGGGATCACCCCCACTACTGGAAGACCTTCGCGATTCGCCGCGCACTGCGAATCCTCCCCCTGTACTACCTCCTACTTGCGCTGGCGATTCTTCCGCGGCTCGTGATGGGCGTGCACGAGGGACCTCCGTACTGGGTCTACCCGGTCTTTCTCTCGAATTTCCCGATCGCCCTGACAGGGGGGAACAACCTGTCCCTCGACGTAACGTGGTCGCTATCGATCGAAGAGCAGTTCTATGTCCTATGGCCGCTGGTCATCCGAATGGTGAGCCTGCGCCAGCTGACCCGGGTCTGCATCGTTTTGATTCTCGCGGCCCCGCTGATTCGATTCTTCCTTCACGACCCGAGCAATGAAATCTCGTACATGTGGACCCCGTGCCGTATGGACTCGCTCGCTTGGGGAGCGCTGGCTTCGATCGCATGGGAGCAGCGATCGGAGCGTTGGTGCACGCGGGCAGCACGTGTCGCGCCGTGGGGTGTGCTCGCCTGGGTGCTCCTGCTAGCAGCGGGCGGAGACATCCGGAGCATCGGGATCTTCGCGGTGCTGGGATTCTCTGCCTTCCCGGCGATCATCGCGGCCGTGGTGCTGGCGATCGCGAGTGGCCAGCTCGAGACTTGGAACCGGGTGCTCGAGTGGCAACCATTGAAGCACCTCGGCAAGGTCTCGTATGGTGCTTATCTGCTGCACGGTCCCGTGATTGCGACCCTCCACAGCACGATGCTGCTGGGCCATCCAAATCTGGGCATGCTCGCGGCGGCGCTGCTTACCTGGGCCATCGCAACGTTCTTTTGGCGACGAATCGAGTCGCCGATTCTCGCGAAGAAGAACAGGCTCGCCCCCTACTGAACCATTAGGGATCGGCTGAGCGACTGCGCTTCGCTGGCGGCATATCGATGTTGGCGAGAAGCGCAGCCTGGCACGATCAACTCGTGATCGGCCAAGAAACCACATCGGCCAGGCGTGCTTGCGCGAATCAGGGCTTCCGGAATCCGGCTTTAGATCGTTGGCTTACATGGCGCGAAGCGCGGTGATCATCATGTAGGCGCCCGGCGCGAGAAAGATCAATAGCAGCGCAACGAAGATCATCGTGCTCGGAAGAATCAACTTGAGTGTCGCCTTCTGGGCGCGCTCCTCGGCGTATTGCATCCGGAGGATGCGCATTGCATCCGCATGAACCCGCAGGGCATTCGCGAGGCTCGTCCCGAAGCGCTCGGTCTGAACCAGAAGCGCAACGAGAGAACTGATGTCGGTCACGCCGGTGCGATCGGCCAGGGAACGCAAGGCCACTGTGGTGCTCTTACCGGCGCGCGTCTCCTGAACCACCAAGGAAAATTCCTCTGAGACGATCGGACATCGAGATTGGAATTCTTCCGCAACCTGCGCAAGGCTCTGATTGATTCCGAAGCCGGCTTCGACACAGACGACCATCAAA
>PVMK01122389.1_pt1 | contig 12912 bp, 12 predicted proteins | sample 1853481 | NCBI WGS metagenome assembly PVMK01 (sample SAMN08533507, study PRJNA380276) | Marine sediment metagenome, whole genome shotgun sequencing project.
AATGGGATCAGATATACCAGGGACGGTACTCAGGTCAATGTTGAGCTTATTCGCAAGTCAGATATGCTCCTGATCCGGTGCCGCCGCTCTGCCGATCACGGGCATCGGCTATCCTGTAGAAAGGCTCAAACAGTTTCTTCAGCGCCTCATCGGGAACCCCGGGGCCTTGGTCGGCAACCCGGATCAGGAGCATATCTGAGTTGCGGATAAGCTCAACATTGACCTGAGTACCGTCCCTGGTATATCTGATCCCATTACGAATGATATTCTCCAACGCCCGCGCCAGCAGTTCTTCGTAGCCATTAACAACAGTCGTTCCAGGGCCGTTAAAAGTAACTTTTATGTTTCGATTTCTGGCTTCATAGTCAGCATCATGAACCAGGTTCGACAGGAGCGCACAAAGGTCAAAATCAGCACGTGGCAGATCACTGACGCCAGCTTCTAAACGGGTCAGGCTGAGCAGTTGACCGATCATTTCGTTCATTCGCTCGGCCTCCAGCTCGATCCGACCAAGGGCTTTCTGACGCGATTCCAGGCTACTGTCTTGTCGTACCAACGCCAACGCGACTCCAAGCCGTGCCAACGGTGAGCGCAGCTCGTGAGAGATGTCTCGCAACAGGCGCTTTTGGGTGCCAACCAGAGTTTCAATTTTCCCGGCCATCTCATCAAAATCATTCGCCAGCCCGGCGATCTCATTCTTGCCCTTTATCTGGTGGCTGACCCGGGTCGACAAGTCACCAGTAGCGAACTGCCGAGTTGCCTGACGCAAACGACGAATCGGAGAGGTCAGCGAACGGGCCAGCCAGAAGCAGACAGCGGCCGTGACCAGCAGCAAAATCAGCAAACGCCAGCCGAGAAAACCGTGAGTCAGTCCCTTGAATAAGTGCCCCACTGGAGGCTGCTCTGGTAGACCAAGGGCAACAATATAACGTTTCCCCGCTCTGCTCTGTATCGGGCTGGCCAGCCAGTTGCGTTCTCCCATCATGGGGAAAACCACTTCGCCACTGTGCATTGCCCGCTTAGATAAATGCCGCATTCGCCGCGGTATTTTTTGACGGGTCAGGGGACGTCCGTTTGCGTCGAATAGAATGATGTGGATACCGGCATCCGTCTTCAGCTCCTCAGCAAATACCTCAACCCCAGTGATACCCCTATCTTCAAAAGCATTAATTGCCTGGCGACCATATTCGGCGATCGCGTGCTTGGCAAAACTCTGATGAGCGAATTGCGGGAATTCCTGATCGCGCAGATAGGTCAGTAAAATTCCTGTAGAAGTGATCAGGGTGATCGTCAGCAGGAAGTAGAGAAATATTTTAACAAATAGACTGTGCATCAGCTGGAACCTTCTGGCAGGGAGTAGAGGTAGCCGATGCCGCGGATGGTCTTGATTCTCTCCGAGTTACCGCAATGGTGGCCGAGTTTTTTACGCAGGGCGCTGACATGGACATCGATACTTCGATCATAGGCTGATAAACGCCGGCCGAGGGCTTTTTCAACTAACTCTTCACGGCTGATTACCTGGCCGGCCTGTCGCAGCAGCACCTCGAGAAGGGTAAATTCAACGGAAGTCAATTCGATCAGTTCGTTTTCACGTCTGACACTACGGCTGACGGTACTGAGCATGACGTCGCCGACGCTCACTTCACGCGAATGCTGTGCCTCACTTGTCGGTTCTGAAGCCATCACTTCAGTACGTCGCTGAATCGCCCGTACTCGCGCCACCAGTTCCCGGGGATTGAACGGTTTCGGCAAATAATCATCGGCTCCCAATTCGAGACCGACAATCCGGTCGATATCGTCGCCACGGGCGGTTAGCATGATCACCGGCAACTTACTGGTTTTGCGGATTTTGCGTAATACATCAAAACCATTCATCCCCGGCAGCATGACATCGAGCACGACTAGGGCATATTCCTTCGCCAGTGCTTGTACTGCGCCCTCTTCACCATGATTGACGGTTTCGACAGCGAAGCCCTCACTGCTCAAGTAATCGCTCAGGAGTTCACACAGTTCGATATCATCATCAATAACCAGAATGCGATTCATCATGGCTCTCCGTTGGTTTAATTTCTTCTGTGCGTTTCCTCTACGACCGTTTCCTATTATAACGAAAACCATTTTGGGGGGTTGTAAAGAAATGTAAACCTGGAGATTGCCAAGCTTTACAAAACTTTACTCAAAGACAACAGCTCTTAACCCACTCTTTAGATTCTTCTCTCTATAGTGAAATCAACAAAACGGAACATAACCCACTCACAAAGAAAGAGGAGATTCGTTATGAAAAAGAGAATTTTGATCCCAACCTTGATTGTTGGCGCACTGATAACCGGAAGTTTGGCCATTGCGGGCTCGGGCAACTGTGGCAGTGCTGGGGGCGGCAAAGGGCATGAAGCCATGAGCTACGAGCAGCATGAAGAGCGGATGGGACAACGACTGGAGAAGATGGGTGCTATTCTTGACTTGACCGAAGCGCAGAAAAACCAGTTTGAAACCATATTCAACCAACAGTGGCAGGAAAAGCAGCAGTTACGCGAACAAATGCAGGCCAGTAAAGATGAAATGCGCGAAGCCCGGATTGCGACGAACTTCAACGAAGCTGACTTCCGCTCTAAAGCCGCCAAGCAGGCTGAATTGAAAACTGAAATGATGGTAGCGAAGGCCAAGATGAAGCAGCAGGTTTATGCTCTGCTTACTCCTGAACAGCAGGAAAAAGCTGACACGCTCAGCGGGATGATGGACGGCCGGTGCAAAGGTCATCATGGTGGACACGGCTTCGGTTTCTAAGACGCCGGGTACGGACAATAATCATTGAAAAGAGACCTCTCGATTATCGGGAGGTCTCTTTTTATGCCCATAAGTTGCTCTGACAATTTTGGAATTGTGCTGTACCTGTAAGCTACCCCAAAACGTAGACATGTCAAAAATAGATCTTCCAGCGTCCGTATACATGAATTCGGTAGGTGTCAGGATAGTACCTGAGCCGTTTTCCACAGAGGTTCCTTATCGTTGCCGCGCGTCTCCGCGAAGAAAGCATGCATCTCATACAATGCATTTAAGCCTTGACGGCTTATTTTGCATTGCATATGATGTAATTATGTTGTTCGAAATTGGTAAACATATCCGTCAGGAACGCAAAAAGCGCAAGATGTCTCAGGTAAAACTCGGAGAGTTGTTGGGGATGAGCAGAACAACAATTGGCCAGATTGAAAATGGAATCATTCAGGATATTGGAGTCCGGAAGCTAATTCGCATTCTGGAAATCCTTGATCTCGAACTTCGAGTTCGAAGAGCTAACAGTCGACCAACTCTCGACGAACTCCGCGATGAGGATGATTTCTGATGAGTGATGCGAAAGCTCTAACAGTATGGATCGATGATCTCCTGACAGGCTCTTTGGCGCAGGAGGAAAAAAGGAAGTATGTCTTTGGCTATGAGAAGAAGATAGAGGAAGAGGTCTCACTTACTATGCCGGCGAGACTGGAAAGTTGGGTGACTCCAGAACTGCATCCGATTTTTCAAATGAATCTCCCTGAAGGAGATCTCCTGGCGGCAATTCGTCGGGCCATTGCAAAAATAATGAGAGATGACGACCTTTCTCTTTTGCATGTTACTGGCGGAAACCAAATAGGTAGAAACCGTTTTACCTCAACCGAAGAGAGTGCGCCAGTAGGGAACATAGAGAAAGAATCACTCGAAAGTATTCTGACCTACCCGGACACAAAGGATTTGTTTCACGAGTTGATCAATCGTTACGCGATTCGCTCGGGTGTGTCCGGTGTGCAGCCTAAAGTTTTACTAGATGCCACAGAAGGAGGAACTTTGTCTTCTTCTGGATACATAGTGAAGACTTGGGGTGTGGACTATCCTCAGCTTGCCGCCAACGAATATTTTTGCATGACAGCAGCAAAGGCTGCTGGTCTCACGGTCCCTGAATTCCACTTGGCTGAAAACGGTGGCCTCTTTGTTATGAAGCGGTTTGACAGAACTGACGATGGCAATTCATTGGGATTTGAGGATATGTGTAGTCTACAGGCTCTGGGAACGGCTCAGAAATATCAGGGAAGCTATGAGCGAGTTGCAAAAAGCTTGAAGAGTTTTGTCTCCGGGGAAAACTTGCCGATTGCACGGCGGCAATTCTTTTCCACTCTTGTCCTTTCGTCTATGGTGCGAAACGGCGATGCTCATCTGAAAAACTTTGGAGTCCTTTATCCTTCTACGCAAGGAAAAGTAAAGATGGCTCCCGTTTATGACGTTGTGACGACAACAGCATACATAAAGAGCGATGTGCCGGCTCTTACTTTGGACGGGACCAAAAAATGGTGGCCACGTAAAACAATTGAGCGTTTTGCAATCAATTACTTGTCTATGTCAAAGAGTGATATTGATGAGACGATAGAACGCCTGGCAGATGCTGTAATGGAGACTAGACAGCTGATCCCAGGATATATAACTGACCACCCTGAATTTCGTGAGGTCGGAGAAAGCATGATGTTGATCTGGGAAGAGGGTGTCGGCACCTTCTAGTTGACAGTATGTTTTTGTCCTCCTTTTCTGGCGGGATAGAGCGTCTGATTACGGATCAGAAGGTCGGGAGTTCGAATCTTCCGCGGCGCGCCATACAAACAATGGCCTCAGCACTTAATGGTGCTGGGGCCTTTTTATTTTGGTGCCTGGTTCGTTTCGTCAAGCCTAAGTCGTTTCAGTAAATATGCAATCCCACGGACAGCTGATATATTTTGATTTAGAGTTGTGCAGCGTCATTGTGTGAGGTGTCATGTTTAACATTCACAACATGGCTTTTCTGGTGATCGTCACTGTTCTGTTGGTGCAGACAGCTTGCACCCCTGCGGTGCAGACGACTCCTATGTCAATCGATGGAACCCGTTATGAACCAGCCGTTGAACGTTACCCGGCGAGTGTCGGTGTCTACTTCCCGGACGATTTTTACGATAATAACTTCTACCATGAGACGAACGACGGGCATCACCATACCTTCCACAACAATCCCGCCGATGCGACACGGCGGGCGCTTGCCCTGGCGTTTGAAACGTCTTTTGCAGAGGTCCGCTACCTAGATACCCTGCAAGAGGGCCTTGATGCAGAAGATCTTGCGTTCGTTATCGTCCCGAACATCGTTTCGATGGTGGCGGACCTCGCACCAGAAGTTATTGCTGTCATGATGATCTATCAATTAGAATTCTTTGCCGATGGCGAGCATATCCATTCGTGGCGGATCTCCGGGATCGACTCAGTAAGCAGATCATTTATGCAGAGCCAAGGCCAGAATGTCCGGCCACGGGCTATCTCTCCTGAACAGTTCGACGCTGTGGCTCGCAGGGCGGTCTGGGATGCCATCTCGGTCTTATTGGCTGAGCTCGACCAACAGAGACTTCTGACAGACAGGCTCCCGGCAACCGTAGTGAATGACAAGGCCGTTGGCCTCTCCCGGCGAATGGCCGCAGACCAGGTTACCCTGGCGATGGTCGGGCCGATTTTCGATCAGGACCAGGTCCCTGAAAAGAAACGACTCGAAGCCTGCCTGATTGAAGAGATCAAGGACAACGGACTGTCCTTACAAGCTGTGTCGCTGCAAAGCTTGCGTGATCAATTGTACCCATGGTTCTCTCGTAGCAACTATCCGCGGCGGTTAAATGATCTGGAAGTGATTATCAAGGAACCCGCTGTTAAGGAGCGGCTGCAAGAATTGGGTGTCCAGTATGTTTTGAACTGGGACGGGGAGACTACCAGCTCACAGTACGAGGGACCGCTCTATATGACTCCCTACGGTATTCTTGGCTACGAAAGCGCAGACAAGACGTCGGTGATAAGGGCTGATCTGTTGGCAGTTGAGGACGGCAGGGTTGTGACTTCTTTTGAAAGCATCCGCAAGGGGACAGACTACACGCTAGGGCTGATCCTGGTTCCAGTGCCAATCATTGCGGACACAGAAGAGGATGCCTGTGAGGAGATTACCCGCCAGGTTGACAGGTTTATTCAAACCACCTTACAAAAATAGCAGGATAGAGCTGCACGTTGTTTCGACTGACCCTTCTTTTGGGTCGATAAATCTCTGTAGAAAAGTCATGTGAGGATTAATCTCGTGAAAAAAACCGACAAACTCTATTCTCTGCTTCCCCTGGAAGAGATCGAGCAGGGGGCACTGCAGCAGATATTCGATAACCTGGTTGACGACCGGGTGCTCAAAATGGCGATCATGCCGGATGTCCACCTCGGTTATGACCTGCCGATCGGTGGAGTCGCCCTGGTCGACGGGCATATCTGCCCCAGCTATGTTGGTTACGACATCGGCTGCGGCATGTGCGCAGTCAATACCGGAGTTCTGGCGACCGACATCTTACCTGACCGGCCTTCCAGAGAAAGATTGTTTAAAGAAATCAACCGGACTATTCCCGTCGGTCTGGGCGGCAACCGTGCGGTGACGAAATATCCGGAATTCCAATCGATCCTTGCAGACAAGAAGCTGGTTGCCAAGGTCAACAAAGGGGTCATGAACCAGCTCGGCACTCTGGGCTCAGGCAATCATTTCATCGAAGTCTCATCCGACCAACAGGGCCTGTGCTGGGTGACTCTGCATTCGGGATCACGTAATGCCGGGCACACAGTTGGCACTGTTTATATGGCCCATACCAAACGCAACCGGGACCGGTTTCTGCCTCTCGAAAGTGAACTCGGGCAGGCTTATCTGCATGATATGAATTACTGTCTGGACTTTGCCCTGGAAAACCGACGGCGGATGATGGCTGATATCCTCGACCTGCTTGGTTTTACCGACCGGGTCAGCAAAGCTTTACTGACAAATACGATGATCAACGAGAACCATAACCATGCCGTTGTTCTCGATGATGGTACGGTGCTGCACCGCAAAGGCGCAACCCCCGCAGAAGCAGGCCAACTCGGCATCATCCCCGCCAACATGCGCGATGGCATTTTCATCACCCGTGGCCTTGGTAATAAGACTTATCTGTGTTCCGCCTCGCACGGCGCCGGGCGGGTCATGAGTCGAAGCCACGGCAGGAAGACGGTCCGGTTGGAGGATTTCAAGGAAAGCATGCGGGGGATCGTCGCCAAAGTCGACCGCCACACCCTGGATGAGTCACCCTTTGTCTACAAGGATATTAACAAGGTTATTGCTGCCCAGGAAGGCATCGTGATCGAAGTGATCAACCACTTGAAACCGTTGGTTAATATCAAAGGGTGAAATCGGGAGGGACAGATTTTTTAACGGCTTTCTCGCGGTCTCTGCGCGAGGAGTCTTCATGCTTAATAGGTTTTGATCAACCAGACGCCACCGCAAAGCATTAGCACACCGGCGATACGGCCCAGGCTGATTGGGTGGAGGGGGTAACCCAACAATCCAAAATGGTCGAGGAGCAGGGAGGCGAACATCTGTCCGGCCAGAATCATGGTGACCATGGTCGTTGCCCCGAGTTTGGGGACAAGGATAATCGTGGTTGTGACGAAGAAGGCGCCGAGCGCACCGCCGACCCAGATCCACCAGGGGTGATTGCCAGCGGTGGTAAAGGTGGGCAGAGGGATGCGGGTGATCAGGGAGTAAAGGATCAGGGTTAATGTGCCGACCATGAAGGAGATGGTTGATGCGAGGACCGGCGAACGGGTCCAGAGACTCAGCTGCGCGTTGATGCCCGCCTGGGTTGGTACCGAAATACCGGCCAGTAGCGCCATCAGGAGAAAAAGCGTCATCGAAGACATGTTAGAACCTCCGTTGTCAGTTACTAGCTACCAACTTACAGCCACCGGTGGTTAGGGACAGTCCCCGCCGTGGGGACAGCCCCTTACGCTGTCAGCTCCTCAAGAGTCAGAATGGCATCAATATCACGTCGTTCAGATTTGTTGATAATCACCGCAGTGCCAACCAGGGTGGCCTCGGCTTGTTCAATAATCTGTTCAATCGCTTTGTAGGTTGAGCCGACGGCAAAGAAATCATCCGCAAAGAGCAGACGTTCGCCGGGCTGGACCACTTCGCGCGAAACGTAGAGGGTGGTCGACTCTTGCTTGGTAAAGGAATAACTCGAGGCGGCAAAGAACTCGCCCATAGTCAGGGGGCGTTTTTTCTTGGCGTAGACGAAGGGTACGCCAAGCTGTCCGGCGATCGCCTGGGCAATCATGATGCCGCTACTCTCTGCGGTGATAATCTTATCAATCTTTTGCGTAGCAAAACGACCGGCGAGCTCGTTGCCGAGTCGAGCCATCAGCAAGGGGTCGACCATATGGTTGAGAAAACGATCGACCTTGATGATCTGGCCATTGATGGAGCCATCCTGCTTAATCCGATCGAAGAGTTCCTTGGCAATCTGGTTCATTTGCGGTCCTCGCGGTCGTAGGGCTGGCCAAGGTTTTCAGGTTGTTGAGATGCGCCTTTCTGCAAGCGGATGGTGGAAATTACCAGCACCAGAATCGTGAAGAAGTAGGGCATCATTTGCAGGACGTGGACGCTGACGGTGGTGCCCATGGCCTGAAAGCGCAATTGCATGGCGGTGATACCGCCGAACAGGTAGGCACCAGCCAGGGCGCGGTAACTCGACCAGGAGGCGAAAATAACCAGCGCTACGGCAATCCAGCCCCGCCCGGCTGTCATGTTCTCGATCCACATCGGCGTGGTAGCGAGGCTTAAGTATGCACCACCGATGCCGACGATTCCAGAGCCGATGGCTACAGCCATAAAACGAGCGAGTATGACTGGAACACCGCAGGTGTCCGCCGCCGCCGGGTTTTCTCCCACCGTACGTAAGGCCAGTCCCCAACGGGTGCGGTAGAAGAATAAAGAGATGACGACAACCAGCAGGAAACTGAAATAGATCAGCAGATCCTGGTTGAAAAAAGCTTTGCCGATGACAGGCAGTTTACTCAAGCCGGGAATGGCAACCCGCTGGAAGCCGTCGATGGTGAGGCCGACCATACTGCGACCAAAGAGAGCGGTGATGCCGATGCCGAACATGGTCAGGGCCAGGCCGCTGACGATCTGGTTGCCGCGTAACTGGACGGTGATAAAGCCATGAATACTGCCCGCGAGCATTGCGGCAACGAATGCAGCCAGTACGCCGAGCAGCAGCGAGCCGCTCGCTTGAGTGGCAGCAAAACCCGCCAGCGCGCCAATCAGCATCAAGCCTTCGATACCGAGGTTGATGATACCGGCACGTTCGTTAATGATCGCGCCCAGTGTGGCAAAGAGGATCGGGGTCCCGGCTCTGACCGTTGCATCGAGCAGGATTTCAAGCATGGCGTTCTCCCCGTACCAGCTTCAGCCGGTTATGCATGAAAAAGTCGGAGGCCAGCAGGAAAAAGAGGATCAGACCCTGGAAGGCGTAAACAAAGGCGACCGGTAGCTGCCACGAGAGCTGCAGGCTATCGCCACCGACAAGCAGTACACCCATCAGGAATGAAACGATGACAACGCCGATGGCGCTGCGTTTCGCCAGCCAGGCAATGATGATCGCCGTGTAACCGTAACCGGGTGAGATGCCGTGTTGCAGGCGATGTTGCAGGCCGGCCACTTCGCCGAATCCGGCAACCCCGGCCATTGCTCCGCTTAAAAAGAGCACGGCAAAAATCGCCAGCCCGGTGCGCATCCCGGCGTAGCGGGCCGCCTTCGGGTTACTGCCAATCACCTTGATTTCATAGCCCCAGACGGTTCGTTCCATAAACAGATACATGATCAGAGCGCAGAAGAGCGCCAGGAAAAAACCGCTGTGGAAGCGGGTGTCGAAAAACTCCGTCAGGCGAGCCGCATCGCTGAACTGGGCGGTCAAGGGAAAGTTGAAGCCCTTAGGGTCTTTCCAGGGACCATAAATCAGATAATCGACACCGAGGATGGCGATGTAATTCATCAACAGAGTGACGATAACTTCGTTAACTTGCCAGCGGGCACGCAAGACCCCGGCAACTCCTGCCCAGAGGCCACCCAGGAGGAAAGCGGCCAGGAACATGGCTGTGATCATCACGGCATGATTCTCAATGCCGGAGAAGAGGGCGACGCCGGTGGCGCCGCAAGCGCCCATGTAAATCTGTCCTTCAGCACCGATATTCCAGATCTGCATGCGAAAAGCCAGAGAGACACCGAGGCTGGCGAAGATCAGCGGGGTGGTTTTGACCAGCGTTTCTGAAAGACCATAGGTCGAGCCGAGCGACTCCTGGAGCATTTCGAGATAGGCTTGGGCCGGGTTGACTCCGGCAGCGAGAAGCAGAAAACCGGCGACAAAGAGCGCCACCAGAACCGAGATAAAGGGTGCCGCAAACCGGAGCAGAGGTGAGGAAAGTTCACGTTTCACTGTGATCAGTTTCATCTCTGTACCTCGCCGCTCATCAACAGGCCGATCTCTTCGCGAGTGGTTGTCTGCGGGTTGACACAGCCGACCAGACGACCGCGAAACATGACGACAATCTCGTCGGAAAGTTTGAGCAGCTCATCGAGATCTTCCGAAATCAGAATTGTGCTCATGCCCTGATTAGCCCCATCGATGATGACCTTGTGAACATATTCGGCACTACCGATATCGAGGCCGCGAGTCGGGTAAAGGGCGACCAGCACAGAGGGCTTTTCAGAGAGCTCCCGGGCGATGATGACCTTTTGGATATTACCTCCGGAGAGGTAGCGAATCGGGTTGCCGTCCGGACCTGCTTTGATGGCGAACTGGTCGATTTTGGCGGTCGCGTTTTTGCGGATGGCAGCACGATCCTGAAAAATCCAGCGTCGAAAGGCGCGTGAGGTGAAATTCTTCATAATCAGGTTGTCATCAACCGTCATGTCGGGAGCGATGCCGATGCTCTTGCGGTCTTCCGGGATATGGGCAATGCCGGCGATGTATGAGCTTTTTGCCGTGCTGTTGGTGATGTCTTTACCTTTGGCAATAATCCGCCCGCTGCTTGCTTGCTTAAGGCCTGTGAGTACCTCGGCCAGGGCTTTCTGACCGTTGCCGGCAACACCGGCGACGCCGAGAATCTGGCCGCGATAGAGCTTCATGCTGAATTTGTCGAGGTCGGCCAGACCACGGTCGTTGCGCACCGACAGGTTCTTGATCTCCAGCGCCAGCTCTTCATACTTGCAGGCGGGCTTGATCCACATGGGGATCTGATCCTCGCCGATCATCAACGATGCCAGCCGGTTCTCGTCATATTCTCCGCGCGGCAGGGTGACCAGACTGCTGCCCTTTTTGAGGACGGTGACCCGATCAGAAAGCTCCATGACCTCGCGCATCTTATGGGAGATGAAGAGGACACTTTTGCCTTGATCGCGCAGCCTGGTCAGTACCTGAAAGAGCCGTGGGCTCTCTTGCGGCGTCAAGACAGCAGTCGGTGCATCGAGGAGCAACAGGCGACAGTCGAGTACCAGCAGCTTGATCAGCTCGATCCACTGCTGGGCGCCGATCGACAGTTTCCAGACCGGGGTGTCCAAATCGAGATCAAGCTCGAACTGGTCCAGAACCTGCTGGATTTTCGCTTTGTATTTGCGGCGCGAAAAGAAGTTGGCAACACCGTCGAGCGCCAGCAGGATGTTTTCAAAAACAGTGTGGGCCGGGACCAGCATGAAATGCTGATGAACCATACCGATGCCTATGCTCAGGGAATCGCGGGGGCTGCTGAAGTGGACCGGTGATCCATCAAACAAAAGCTTACCGCGGTCCGGACGGTAGAGTCCGGTCAGCACGTTCATCAGAGTGCTTTTACCGGCACCGTTCTCACCGAGCAGGGTGTGAATTTCACCCGGAGCGATAGACAGAGAGACATCGTCCAGGGCGATGACCCCGGGGAAGGTTTTACGGATATTCTGGATTTGCAGAAGGTCAGTCATATGCATCAAAAAAGGGCACGCGCCTTAATCCTCTCGCGTGCCCCTGTTCGTGAAGAGGTTCGTTTACATAAGTTTCCGATTTGGAAACTACTTGGGGATTGTTCCCCGCACACCCTCGACGAAGTAGTTCATGCCGAGCAGATCGCCATCGGCAGCAACACTTCCGGCCGCAACCTGGATCTTGCCGTTCTGATCCTTGATCGGCCCGGCAAAGGGATGCAGCTTGCCGGATTTGACCGCCGCAGTTTTTTCGCTAACGAGTGCTTTGACCTCAGCAGGAACCTTGTCACTGAGCGGAGCTAGTTGCACCAGATCCTCCTTCATGCCCCACCAGATCGATTCAGACTTCCAGGTGCCGTCTTTAACTTGCTGGGCGGTCTTGGCATAGAGCGGGCCCCAGTTCCAGACAGGAGCAGTGAGAAAGGCGTTGGGTGCAAAGGAGCGCATGTCCGTGTTGTAACCGATCACATAGGCGCCACGTGCTTCAGCGGCCTGCAGAGTTGCCGGGGCATCCTGGTGCATGGTCAGAACGTCAGCGCCGACATCAAGCAGGCTGTCGGCAGCGTCGCGCTCGACACCTGGATCAAACCAGGTCTGGGTCCAGACCACACGGACTTCAGCCTTAGGATTGACACTGCGTACGCCGAGGGCGAAGGCGTTAATGCCGCGGATGACCTCGGGGATCGGGAAAGCGGCAACGTAGCCGATAATGTTAGCCTTGGTCATCTTGCCGGCAACGATGCCGGAGAGGTAGCGCGGCTCATACATGCGGCCAAAGTAGTTGCCGACGTTCTCGGCAGTCTTGTAACCGGAACAGTGCATGAAGACCACGTCCTTGTTGCGTCTGGCGACATCCAGAGTGGCATCCATATAGCCAAAGCTGGTGGTGAAGACCAGGTTGTGGCCCTTACGGACCAGGCCGGTAATTACGCGGGCGGATTCAGCGCCTTCCGGTACCGATTCAATAAAAGTCGATGGCTCGACGAAGGGCAGGGCTTCCATCTCCTTGCGGCCTTCGTCGTGGGCATAGGTCCAGCCAGCATCGCCGACCGGGCCGACATAGATAAAGCCAGCCTTGATTTTCT
>PVMK01121871.1_pt1 | contig 12910 bp, 9 predicted proteins | sample 1853481 | NCBI WGS metagenome assembly PVMK01 (sample SAMN08533507, study PRJNA380276) | Marine sediment metagenome, whole genome shotgun sequencing project.
GCGCGCGCTTTTTCCAAATCACTTTTGATCTCAAGAATCTGTGCGTTGGCGATTTCCAGTGTCCTTATTAGAGTGTCAGTAGGCCCATAGGTGGACCTGTATACGCCCAGCCTGACGAAACTAAGTCGTGACTGTATGGTTGGCCGTGTCATTTCACCCACCTGGTGCTTGGCACGATTACCGTAAAGCTCATCTTCAATAGCCTGTAACACTTTTTTGAGCTTATTGAGGCGTTTGTCGAGATCACCGGGGGCGACAGTGGCGCGTGACAGGGCTTCTTGCATGGCATCAACCCGGGCCAGTTCGGTTCGAAGTGATTGGCTGAGCGCGGTCGAGGACCTGACCGACACTTCGTAGCTACGCCAGAAAGCGGCGGCCTCCCCGGGTGAACTTCCCGGCAGCGCACGCTTTCTCAACGGCACCACTTCGAATTGGATAGGCGGGCTCAATGTCTTGATTTCGCCATCCACTTCTTTACTCAGGGTGGCGGTGTAGTCTCCTGGCGCCGCCAACAGTCCCGACGGTTCGGCACCGGAGGACGATGATGGCGGTTTGAGGCGCAGCGATTCGGGTGCTGGGTGACGCAGGTCCCAGGCCACCCGGTTGAAACCCTTCGCAGTGGGTCCGTTGACCCGTCTCACGGTATTACCTTCGGAATCCTTGACGATAATCCATATCCTGGGATCGAGTTCGGCCATTTCATCGGCAACAGCGTCCCAGCCAGGAAAGGCGATGTCCTCGCCGGTATCAAGCCGTGCCTTCTCACTGGCCTGGCGGATCTGCTCCTTCGACTTTAACCCGTCCCGCAAATGATACGTAAACACTGCCCCAAAATCGGGGTTCGGGGCAACGTAATGACTGGCCCCCATAGAACCGCTCTTACCGCTATCCAGCAAAGTGCGCGGGTGGTACCACCAGGCTTTCCGGGTTGGGAAAAGGGTTGCCTCCTCGGCGAGTTGCTCTTCTGATACGCTCCTCAAGGAGGAGTAGTCGTCGAGCACGAAAATGCTCCTGCCAAACGAGGCGCCGACCAGGTCGTTCTCACGTTTCTGAATGGCAAGGTCCCTGAATGCGATCGTCGGAACTCCACCCTCCAGCTTCACCCAGGCCTTGCCTGCATTCGGGCTGAAAAAGAGCCCAAACTCGGTGCCTGCGAACAGCAGACCAGGTTTTACGTGATCCTGGACGATCCGCCACACCAACGTCCTGTCGGGCAGATCACCACGAATGGATGACCAACTGGCGCCCCGGTCGCTACTCTTGAGCAGATACGGTGAGAAGTCACCAAACTTGTGGTTGTCGAGAGCCATATAGACCGTGTCGGCATCAAACAAGTCGGCCTTGATATCGTTGATAAATGCCGTGGCCGGGACGCCCTTCAAGCTGTCGACCTCTATGGTGCGCCAGCTGTCGCCGCCGTTTTCAGTCACCTGAAACAACCGTCATCGGTCCCCACGTAGATGAGGCCTTCGACCTGGGGAGACTCCGATATCGATGTGATCGTATTGTAGTTCGACATGGAGACGAGATCCCAGGGAGAATCCCAGCTCTGCAAACGCCCATGACAGGCAGGTTCATGCGCTCCTGGTTTCGGGTCAGGTCACCGGAAATCGCAAGCCACTTATCGCCACGATTGTCAGAACGCCACAAGCGCTGGGAGGCGAAGTAGAGCCGGGCGGGGTCGTGCGGGCTTACCAGGATCGGCGCGTCCCAATTGAAGCGTTCAACCTCTTCACCTGCCTCCGGCTGGGGCTCGATGAAGATCGCCTCACCGGTGGGTACATCGATGCGCGCCAGGCGCCCCTCCTGCCGTTGGGCGTAGATGACATCGGGGTTTCCGGGCTCGGTTGCGGTCTGGTAGCCATCCCAGTCCAGTACCATCCGCCAGTCCGAATTCTGGATACCGTGAATGTTGTCGGTCCTGGAGGGTCCGCCCTGCGAGCCGTGGTCCTGGGTACCGCCATAGATGTTGTAGAAAGGCTCGTCGTCGTCAACGGAGACCTTGTAGAACTGCGTTACCGGAAGGTTCTCAGCCCAGCGCCAGTTCTCGGCCTGGTCGAAGCTTTCGTAAATTCCGCCGTCATCACCCACCATGATGTAGTCTGGATCGCTGTGCTTGAAAGCCAATGCGTGGCTGTCACCGTGACGGTACTTGCTATTCACCCGGCTGAAAGTCTTGCCGCCATCCAGCGAAACCTTGAAATAGACATCCATCAAGTAGATGCGGTCAAACTGGTGTGGCGATGCATAGAGTTCCTGGTAGTACTGAGGACCGGTACCACCGGCAACAGAGTCGGAGCGCTTCTCCCATGAATTGCCGCGGTCCGTTGATCGATAGAGACCCCCTTGCCGGCGATTAAGTTCGATTGCCGCATATACAACGTCCGGTCGCTGGATCGAGATGGCCAGGCCGATCTTCCCCATAGATCCCGCAGGTAAGCCTTCACTCAATTTCTTCCAGGTATCACCGCCGTCGTCGCTGCGATAAATGCCACTCTTCGGGCCACCGCCCATATAAGCCGCTACATTGCGATGGCGTTGCCAGGTGGCAGCGTAGATCCGCTTGGGATCCCTCGGATCCACCACGATGTCGGTCACGCCGGTCCACTCATCATCGCCCAGGGTCTTGGTCCATGTTTTGCCGCCGTCGGTCGTCTTGAAGAAGCCCCGGTCCCCGCCCTTGCTCCACAAGGGGCCTTGCGCGGCCACGTAAACCACATCCGAATCCTCGGCACTAACGATGATTCTTGCGATATGCTCAGAATTTCGCAAACCCATGTTCTGCCAGGTCTTGCCGCCATCGTCCGTCCGGTATATGCCATCACCAAAGCCGACATGACGAGTGCCAACGTCTTCACCGGTGCCGGCCCAGATTACATTCGGGTTGCCCGGATCCGTGGCCAGACAGCCGATGGCATAGCTGGCCTGATCGTCGAAAACGGGTGTCCAGGTTATACCGGCGTTAACGGATTTCCAGATACCGCCTGATGCAACCGCCGCATACCAGATGCTCTCGTCGGCAGGATGAATGACCAGGTCAGCGATCCGTCCGGATTTCAATGCCGGCCCAATGTTGCGTAGCGCCAGGCCCCTGAATGTTTCGGCATTCAGCCGGCGATCGCCTTCGTCCGCTTCACGTGCCAGAACCGATGTAGCCGAGCCCAGGACCAGCAGTACGATCACCAGCACAGCAGGATTTATGAACAAGGGTCTCGTCATGGCCTATTACCTCTTCTGTTCGCTTGGCAGTGTTCGTGTCAGTTACTGACCGATGACCTGGTGCACACGATTTCGTTGGATTTCGAAGCGCTTCGCCAGGTCTTCAAATACCGCGTACATTGACGCGGTGGGTTTGGCGTCGCCGCCACTGACAGCATTCGACAGCGAGTTCAGTTTTTCAGTCAATCCCGGCGGGCTGTACATCATCGGGGTGGGCCTCGGACCCTGCCCAGACCATTAGCAGTCCCTCGATCTGCCGCAATTCTTTCAAAATGGCGTCGGCTTCGTCACTGGATTCCCTCCTGCAGCTCCGATTCGGACGTCCTTCAACCCCGCTCCGGGCTTCCCTGATCCGGAGCAAAGTGTCGACGACTTCCGCGGCCAGGTCGCGGATATCGACCATCAGGTCGAATTGTGCCTTGAGGTCTTCGTCACTGGCCTTGATTCTCGGGATCCATGCGGATTTCGAAAGGCTGCTCCCGGGTTTCCCCATCCACCATGAGCCGGACCTTGTATTGCCCGGGTCGCGCAATCGGTGAGGTAGGTGGTGAGTAATTGGCACCTGTAAAATCGACACTACGAACACCATCCAGTGCTCCGCTGGGCATGGGCATCTCGGTACCGGGATAGCGCATATCCCAGGAAAACCGGTTCATTCCCGCCTCAGTGGACGGGCTTTGGATATCATCCGGGTCGCTTGTGAATTCCTTGATGACCTCTCCATTGGCTTCGGCAACAGTGATCGTCACCGGGTTCACAGCTGGCTCGGCCAGGTAATATTCAAACATCACCCCCCCTGGGCGGGTTTTTGGCACCGTCCCGCAGTTTTGTCCAGCCATACCCGCCACGAACATTTCGAAAGGCGGGCGCCACTTCAAACAAATGTGCTTGGGACGATGCGACTTCCGGGGTGAGTGTGCGAAGGGACGAGATATTGTCCAGTATCCAGAATCCCCGTCCATGGGTTGCCACCACCAGATCATCGTCCTTTACCTGCATATGCATCACGATTACCGGTGGCAAATTATTCTGCAAAGACTGCCATACTGTCTCCATCGTCGAACGAAACGTAGGCGCCGGTTTCCGCTCCTGCATACAGCAGCCCGGGCCGCACCGGGTCCTCGCGAATGACCCAGGTGTAGTCATTGTCACGAATCCCATTGGTGATCTTCTGCCAGCTGTCACCATAATCCATTGTCTTGTAGAGATACGGTGTGCGGTCACTGACCCGGTGGCCTTCACCAGAAATATAAACCGTCCCTGGATGGTGATGCGAGACATCGATAGCTGTAATCGTGGTCCATTCAGGGAGATCCCTGGGGGAAACATCGGTCCAGTTTTGTCCGCCGTCTTTTGTAAACTGCACGGTGCTGTCATCCGTGCCCACCCAGAGTTCACCCTCTTTTATCGGTGACTCGGCAATGGTCCGGACGAGACTGGTGTGAAACAGCGAGGACGCCAGGGAACTGATGGGTCCTCCGGTTATTTCTCCCATCACCTCCTGGCGGTTCTGCGTGAGGTCCGGACTGATCTGCTTCCAGCTGTGGCCTTCGTCCGTGGACTTGAAAAGGAACTGGGCGGCAGTGTAGAGCACACCCGAATCGTGCGGCGACAGGAACATCGGGAATGAGTAGTAAAAGCGGTACCTGATATCTTTGACGGGCGTTCCGAACACATACTCCGGCCATACAGTGATCTCCAGAGCCTGCCCCGTCTCCCGGTCGATCCGGACTGATTTCGCCCTGTCATTTGCATAGATCACGCTGCCGTCAGGCTTGACTGCGGTCTGCCCACCTTCGCCGGCGGGAAGGGGAAGATAGTGTGACCGGGAAATGGATCGATCGTCGGTACGACTGGGAATCGCGATGTGGCTGTTGTCGTTCTGGGCAGCGTAGACCCAATACGGATCCTGGTCGTCCACCGCCAGGCTTAGCAGGTCTGCAGTGGGCTGGTTGTTAAGACTCGACCAGGACTCGCCTCCGTTGAGGGACACCGAGGCTCCACCATCCCCTCCTTCGATCATACGCCGGGGTTCGTCCGGGTCGATCCACAAGGCATGAGAATCCCAATTTTTAATGGGTACATGTTCGAAGGTCCGGCCCGCGTCCGTGGATTTAAGTAAACCCGCGTTGATTTGAATATAGACAACATCGGGATCCAGGGGGTCGGCAGTAATGTGGTTGTACGATTTTGGTGAGTCCAGTTTCCAGGGGTCTGTGTGCGTCATCTGCCAGGTGGATCCACCATCATCGGAACGATAAATCCCACCCTCGCCCGCGTCAGCCTCGATAATTGCATACACCCGGCTGGAGCGCGCCGGTGAGATGGCGATACCGATCTTCCCGACCAGGCTGTTTGGCATGCCGGGGTTGCGGGTGATGTCAGTCCAGCTGTCCCCGCCATCTGCGCTCCTGAAAAGACCGGTGCCGGGGCCGCCACTTTCCTCATCCCACGGGTATGCCACGTGGTGGTTCAGGGCAGCGATAATCACTTCAGGGTTCGTGGCATCGATCACCAGGTCCACGGCACCGGCAGTCTCACCCCGATACAGGACCCGTTCCCAGGACTCGCCACCATTTTTGCTTCGATAGACGCCACGTTCCGGGTTGGGACCGAACATGTCTCCCATTGCCGCGACGTAAACGATGTCGGGATTGGTAGGATGAATTCGAACCCTGGCGATGTGCCGGGTTTTTTGCAGACCGATGTTGGACCACGTGTCTCCGCCGTCGATGGATTTGTAGACACCGTCTCCGGGCGAGATAAATTGCCGTGGCAGCCCCTCACCGGTCCCGACGTAGATCACCCCGGGATCCGACAGAGACACGTCCAGACCACCCACGGTGGGGAATGTGAAGAAGCCATCAGACACATTCCGCCAGTTTATTCCGGCATCGGTGGTCTTCCACACGCCGCCATGGGCGGCGCCGAAATAGTAGACGAGGGGGTCGCGGGCGTTTCCTGCCACCGCAACAACACGTCCGCCACGGTAGGGGCCCACGAATCGCCACTCGAGGGCCGAAAGAAAGCCGGCGTCCACGCCACTGGCGTTAGCCGGGAATCCAGACAGGGCAAGGAAGATAATAGCTAGCGCGGAGCACGCTCTTGCTCCGACTCGGATAACACGCTGCAACCAGCTTAGTGCTCTCTCTTCCAGCGCTACCAATGGGCACGTCTGTGACATGGATTACTCCTTCACATACTTAGCCGTCACTATTTGGAAAACTTGCATGGTCGGCCAGATGCATAATGTCATTTAAGGACGAATCATTTTTGGGGCTGCAATCTCTATTCGAAATCGACTACTTGCCAAAGCTCGCCACCTAGACAGGTCGCAACTTCATACCAGGCCTCTTCCGCCTTTCCTGCTGCAGAGTCCTTATAGCCGTCATTAAATTCGGCCCATGCCTTTAGGTCGGGATAGGAATCCACAATAATAAAATCACCATCGATGGTGTCCACCGCCACTGGAAACTTCAGGGATATCTTCATTTTTTCACCGCCTGGATTTTTTTTGCCGATCTTGTTCCAGGCAGCCGTTGCCGCTATCACGTCATCCATTGTTGCGCTATCAAGGCGGTGGCAGAAAAACTGGCCCTCGACTGAGTCTGCGTAAACGGGAGCGGTCAACAGCAACATCAGGGATGCAGTGAGTGAAGCAATTATCATTCTCTTCATTATTATTCTCCATTGGGTATTACATTTTGTCAGGCAGATTTGGCTTTGACGGGAGCTGCTATCTCTATTCGAAATCGACCGTATTCCAAATCTCGCTACCTAAACAGGTCGCGACTTTATACCAGTCTTCTTCCGCCTTTCCTGCTGCAGAGTCCTTATAGCCGTCAGTAAAAGCAGCCCATTCCGCTAGGCTGGGGAAAGTAACCTGCTGAATAAAATCTCCATCGATGGTGTCCACCGCAACTGGAAACTTCAGGGATAACTTCATGTTTTCAGCGCCTTCATTTTTTTTGGCGGCCTTGAACCAGACAGCAGTTGCCGCTATCACGTCATCCATTGTTGCAGTATCAAGGCGGTGGCAGAACCACTGGTGCTGGACAGAGTCTGCGTAAACGGGAGCGGTAAACAGGAACATCAGGGATGCAGTGAGTGAAGCAATTATCATTCTCTTCATTATTAATCTCCATTGGGTATTACATTTTGTCTCGCAGATTTGGCTTTGCAGGTGGACATGAATGTCCCCCCTACGGGCTCACAACATACCCCACATCATTTGCCTTCGCCCATGCATTAACCGTGGAGATTTCGCCGTTGGTGATTTCATCAAGCTCTACTCGCAGCATTTGCCATTCTCTCTGCAGGTCGCCTATCCGTTCCAGCGCACCAGCCGAAACCGGGGCTCCGCTGTCGCCTACGGCGTCGAGCAGAGCTTTCACCTCGCTGAGAAACATCACTGGCCAGGCGTCCTCATCTTCGCCGGTCTCATGCAGGGGTTGGATGATCTTGTGATCCCACTGAAGGAATTTTTCGATGGCTGATTGAGCTGGGTTTTGAAGCTCGGGAGCTTGCGGATTCTCAATCATCAGGGCTGAAAGTTGCGAGCTGGCCTTTCGGGCCTGGCCGAGGGTGGTAATGATTCTGCCAAACAGGGAGGTCAATTCGGTTCGACTTTGTGTCCATGCTTCCATCTCATCCGCTGTTGCTGTCACGCGCGGATCAGCGATCAGATCAATACTGACCGATTCGCTGAGATCACCTGCAGTGATGGTTGCAGTATAGTTTCCCGAAGTGACGCTGTTACCGGCATAACCATAGAAATTGGTAATATTTTCTATACATGGCAGATCATTTTCCCGCAGATTCCAGGTCCACTCATGCATACCCTGATCCTTGGCCGGAAACGTTAGTTCGAAGGAAGTGCGCGGGTCCATATTGCTGAGCAGGCAGCTTTGATGATCACTTTGTTGGCTACTGTATTCACGAACCGTATTGCCTTTGCTGTCCGTGATTTTGATGCGCAACTCACCATCCAATGCTTCGCCAAGATGGTAACGCAACACCGCGCCAGAGTTTGGATTGGCACCACCAAAATCACCACCAGAGCCACCACGCCGAGCCATTAGTACCGGCGCAGGTGTCAGAACGTGTAATGGTTTGTCCGCCTGGCCTGCCTGCATCTGGTGGATCAGGGACAAATCATCCAGCACCCAGAAGCCACGACCCTGGGTGGACGCTACAAGATTACCCTGGCGGACGGTCAGATCCGTGACGGGCACCGGTGGCAGGTTCAGATCCAGGCTCTGCCAGTTATCTCCATCGTCGAAAGAAACAAACATACCTGATTCGGTACCTGCATAGAGCAGGCCCTTGATGGCGGGGTCCTCTCTGACCACCCTGACAAAGGTGTTTTCTGGCAGTCCCTTGTCGATCCGTTTCCACTTGTTACCGTAATCGGTGGTTTTGTAAATGTAGGGGCTGAAGTCGTTCAGTTTGTATGCTGCCAGTGGAAAATACGCGGTGGCCGGGTCGTGGGGGCTGACTTCAATGGTGTTGACCATACCCTCAACCCTTGCCTTTGGTGTCACATCAGACCAGTTTTCTCCACCATCACGGGTTAAATGGACCAGGCCATCATCACTGCCTACCCAGATGGTTCCTTGCTCATGTCTCGATTCAACGATGGCAAAAACCGTATTGTAGAATTCAGCGCCAACATTTTCCGGTGTCAAAGGGCCGCCGTTTCTACCCTGCCTGTCATATTCGTTACGTGTCAGATCCGGGCTGGCCTCCACCCAGCTGATACCACGGTCGGTGCTTTTAAGCAGCATCTGCGTGCCGTAGTAAATAATGGAAGGGTCATGTGGCGAGGTAATTACCGGGGGATTCCAGTTGGCCCGGTATTTGAGGTCGCGTGAATCCTTGCCAAACGAAATCTCGGGATAGGGAATGATCGACCGGATCCGCTTGTTCTCATTGTCATATTCGGTTAGGTAGCCGTCGATGCTGGTCGCATAAATCAGCCTTGGATTATTTTCATCAAAAGCGATATGGGCACTCTCGCCACCACCGACCGAGTGATAGTCACCGTGGGTGATTCCACCCCGCACCGTTTCACTGGCGATGGATACGGTGCTGTTGTCCTGCTGACCACCATAAATCCGGTAGGGGGTCTGGTTATCGGTAATAACCCGGTAAAACTGCCCGGTGGGCTGGTTCCTTAGGCTGGACCAGGTTTCACCACCGTCAAAGGTAACGGTCGCGCCACCGTCATTACCATTGATCATGTTCAGGGGGTTGTCCGGGTTAATCCAGTGATCGTGAATGTCTCCGTGGGGGATCGGCTTCCTGTCAAAAGTTTTACCACCGTCGATGGATTTCATCAGGCGCACATTGAGTACCCACACGGTGTTGTCGTCTACGGGGTCGGTGGTGATGTGGTTGTAATACCAGGCACGCGAATGCAGGACACGGTGGGGATTGATCAGTTTCCAGCTATCGCCTGCATCGTCGCTGCGATAAAGACCGCCTTTGCCATATTCGGCCTCAACGATGGCATAGACCCGTTGCGGATTGCTGGCTGAAATATCCACACCAATTTTGCCGACGAGATCGGGCAGACCACCACCGAGCTTATCCCAGCTGTCACCACCGTCGGTGGTTTTGTAGATACCACCGCCTTCACCACCTGACTTGATAAACCACGGTTTTCTGCCGTGATGCCACATGGCGGCGTACATCACCCTGGGGTTATTCGGGTCCATGGTCAAATCCGCTGCACCGGTGTCCGTGTTGACTTTCAATACATGCTCCCAGGTCTCGCCACCATCTGAGGAGCGATAAATACCACGCTCCTCACTGGGGCCCCAGATATCGCCTTGAACTGCGATGTAAACCAGGTCGGCATTGGCAGGGTGAATCTTGATACGCGATATCTGTCCGGATTTCTCCAGACCGATGTGGGTCCAGCTTTCACCGGCGTCTGTGGATTTCCAAACCCCGTCACCATGGCTGGTTGTCACACCACGGATTGGAGATTCTCCGGTGCCGGCAAAAAGTACATTGTGATCCGATTCGGCCACGGCAATGGCACCGATGGTACCTACATTGAAATCACCGTCAGAGATGTTCTGCCAGGTGATGCCGGCGTTGGTGGTTTTCCAGATGCCACCACCGGTAGCACCCATGTAGTAGAGTTGCGGCTGTCCCACAACACCAGTCACTGTGGTCACACGCCCACCACGCCATGGCCCGATCTCACGCCATTTCATGGCTTTCAGAGTTTCAGGGTCAGCGGCGGCCTGTGCATTTGACACACACAGGACGGTAATCATCAAAAGACCCGATAGGATACTGTGATTCGATGTTAAGCGAAGGCGTGGCTTAAACATTTATTGCTCCAGACTCTTATTCGCAAATTGAAAGAGTTGTAAGTTTAGACCTAACGGGCTATATAGGTCCAGTTCTCCGGTAAACCGCCAACCTATCGCGACAGATAAGAAACTCAATGCTCAAATTCATAATCCGAAACTTCCGCTGGATCGCTGGCGGATTCCTGCTCACCTACTTCTCCAGTTTTGGACAAACGTATTTCATCTCCGCGTCTGCCTCAGAATGGCAGGCGGCGTTTGACCTGAGCCACGGCGAGTTCGGGCGGCTCTACATGTACGCTACAGTGGCGAGCGCGCTGTGCCTTCCGTTTGTTGGCCGCGTGGTGGACGTTATGAAAGTGCACCGGGTAATCGTTTTGGTGGTGCCTGTGTTCGCCGGCGCGGCGCTACTCGCCGGTACCGCACCCACACTGCCACTACTTGTTTTCGCGATATTCCTGCTACGTCTGTGTGGTTGCGGAATGATGGACCACATATCATTGACTGCAACGGCACGATGGTTTGTGACGGAGAGAGGCAGGGCCGTGTCGCTTGTCTCGCTTGGCCATCCAGGTGGAGAGGCGACTCTCCCGTTACTGTTCGCAGCGCTGACGATTACTTATGGATACAGTGCCAGCTGGGCTGTTGCCGCCGCCTCATTGCTGATCATCGGCTTTCCTGTCGCTTACTGGTGCTACCGCCAGCCACGCGTACCGCATGGCCAGCTGTCACCTGAAACAAATGCACTACCCGAGGTGCGCAACTGGACGCGACGGGAAGTCTTGCGAGATCCAATATTCTGGGTACTCCTTACGTGCGTTCTTGGACCCGTGTTCATTAGTACAACAATTTTCTTCTATCAGAACTATCTGACGACGTTGAATGGTTGGCCGCCGCATTTATTTGCGACGTCACTAGCTGTTCTTGCGTTTACCTCCATCGGCTTCGCTTTGCTAACCGGTGCGGCAGTTGACCGATACGGGGCGGTCTCTGTGCTGCGATTCTTCCTGTTGCCGAGCGGGGCCGCTTGTTTCGCCCTCGCTTACAGTGGATCGGAGATAATGTTGTTCGTCGTGATGATGCTGCTTGGAATCAGCACCGGTATCGGATCTACACTGTTTGGTGTTCTGTGGCCGGAAATATACGGTGTCGCCAATCTGGGCGCCATTCGTTCAATTGCCGAAGCGACAGGGGTATTTGCAACCGCCGCCGGACCTGGACTGACCGGTACTCTGATTGATCTGGGCATCAGTCTGCCGACGCAAATGATCTTCTACGGCGGTTACTGCCTTTTGGGAACGGCAGCGATGATGATAGTCAGTGCGCAATTGCAGCGGCGTGAGCTAAATTACGTCCGACGCGTGATCGGTGGAATATCGTCGGCAAGGAAGCAAAAAAAGCCCTATCTAACTTTAGCCCGTTAGGACTATAATATGCACTGATGATTAATCCGGCCCTGCAATCAGGAGATCAAGAATGACAAACGAACGCCAACAGCAACTTGATGTGGCGCAGCTAGTGATGGAAGCACACGAAAGAACCAAAGATTACCTGATTCCGACACCGCTTGAGTTTTCCCGCTACCTGAGCGATCAAATCGATGGAGAAGTCTGGCTCAAACTGGACCTGGTTCAAAGAACAGCGTCATTCAAATTTCGCGGGGCGCTCAACAAGATTCTGTCGCTGACAGAAGAGGAACTGGATGGAGGCGTGGTCTCCGCGTCGACAGGAAATTATGCTCTGGCTGTCGCTGAGGCCATGCGCATTCGAAATCGCCGAGCGACGATCTACGTCGGCAACGACATGGACGAGTCTCGTCTCGGGATTCTGAGGGCTCACGGATTGGACCTGGTGGTCGTCGATGGAGATGCCTGGGGCGCGGAGATAGAAGCCCGCCGGGTGGGTGACGAAGAAGGCAAGGTCTACGTCTCCCCGTACAACGACCCAATTGTTGTAGGCGGTCAGGGCACCTGTGGCTACGAGATATCGCAGCAATTGCCGGATCTGGATGCAGCGTACTTCGCCTGCGGCGCAGGCGGATTGCTGACCGGCTCATCGGCCTGGCTAAAATCGCAAAATCCGGATGTACGGACTTTTGGCGTGTCGCCCTCCAACTCACCGGTCATGTTTGAATCGGTGCGCCAGGACAAGATGATTACCATGGACACCGAACCGACGCTGGCGGATACCTGTGGCGGCGGCGTGGATCTTGACACCATTACTCTGGATTATTGCCGACGTTACTCGGACGGAATTGTGCTGCTCTCCGAGGACGAGATTGCAGCTGCAGTCCGACTGTTGTTTGAGCAGCATCGTCTGGTGGCGGAAGGGTCCGGAGTCCTTGGAATTGGCGGGATCCTTAAAAA
>PVMK01124797.1_pt1 | contig 12910 bp, 13 predicted proteins | sample 1853481 | NCBI WGS metagenome assembly PVMK01 (sample SAMN08533507, study PRJNA380276) | Marine sediment metagenome, whole genome shotgun sequencing project.
AGCCTCGATCAGAGCATGGGCCATCTCCGCATCGTAGGCATTCATGCGCTCCGGGCGGTTCAGGCGGATCCAGGAGACCTCTCCCTTTACTTCGACTTCGATATCAGACATTTCATCCTCGCCAGCTCAATTGCTTATTCATCATGGGGATGTACTTTCATGCTCTTGTCCGGCTTGCTACAACGATTACACGAGGTGTGGCCGGCGCTTGACAATCTGGATTATTGTGTGGAATATTTGAACAAAGTTCAAGTTCGCCGATCTGTCCATGTCATCGGCACGCAGGCTTCGGGGAACAACTGGCAGAGAGTGGGGGATCACCTGATGAATCAGAGTAATTTTTGCAGTCATTCCATAGTGGCTTTTATTGGTACCGCCCTTGCCTTGACCGGCGGATCGGCCATTGCCCAACAGGCTGGAGCACCGACCACAGATAGAACGACGATTGACGAAATAATCGTCACTGCGCGCAAGCGTGAGGAGAACATTCAGGACGTCGGAATTTCCGTCAGTGCGATGAGCAAGCAAGAGATCCTGAATAATTACTCGACGGACGTTCGTGATCTCGTCAGTATTTCCCCGAACCTGCTTATTGACGATACGGCGCAGGGGCCGGGCGGTGTGGCCTCGATCTATATCCGCGGTATCGGCGTTTCCGAGGTCGAGAAAAACTTTGATCCGGCCGTCGGCGTCATCGTGGATGGAATCTATATCGGCACGATGTCCGGTGGTTTGCAGCGGACGATAGACCTGGAACGCATGGAAGTGCTGCGGGGCCCGCAGGGCACGTTGTTTGGCCGCAACACCATCGGCGGCGTCATCAACCTGGAGAGATCCAAGCCGACCATGAAAACGGGCGGAGTAATCCGAGCCGGCTATGGTGACTACGACACCTCGGTTCTGGAAGGTATCTTTAACTTCGCCCTCGGCGACCAGGTGGGCGTGAAACTGACCGGCGCCTATCGCGACCAGGGCCGAAGGTTACTACACCTCAACCTGCGACCCCTCAGTTACGGCCTCTAGCACAACGCCACCGTGCACGACCAACGGCCAGGATATAGGCCAGATCGAATACACAAATTACGGCATCAACTTACTGTGGGCGGCGAACGACAACCTGGAGTTTGAATACACGTACGATAAGGAAGAGACGACGCAGGACACGCCGACATTGCTCAATGCCAGTCAGACCAACACTCCTACGCTCGATAATTCGTTTTGCGATCAATTTCCTTCCACGGGCGCGCTGTTTTGCGCGCCTTCGTTGACGACCCCGACGTCCGGGGATCGACTTAACACGGATATTGTCCTCGTTGGCCCGAATGACACTTTTCCCAATGGGCCGGGGTGGGGGCAAAACCAGCCAACGATAAAGTTTCCTCCCGGAGTCGGTCCTCCCGGAGAGCCGGCCAGAGACGCGACCTTCGACACGGAGACCCTTATCGTCGAAGCGCATTGGAACTTCGCCGATGACTACCGGATGGATTTCATCGCGGGCAGTTGGGAGACTGAAGAAACGGTTCTGACCGACTGGGACGGTACGTCTGAGGTCAGGTTTCACACCGACCGACCGGCCGAATACGAACAAACGACCGCGGAACTGCGTTTTTCGAGCGCATCCGACGGTCCGTTCAATTGGACGGTCGGGGGCTACTGGTGGGATTCGGAATATGAAATACGGCTGGTCAGTGTCCTGGGGTTCTTTTTCCTCCCCGACGGAATTTTCCCTATAACTCCTACCTTCAGAGTTGAGGACCTTGGATTGGACCCAGTTGACCTCCCTCAATTCAGCCGGCAGACGTCGGAGTCCTGGGCGGTGTTTGGCGAGGCAGACTGGGCCATCAACGATAAATGGACCTTGACTTTCGGCGGACGCTGGACCAATGACGAAAAAACGACGAATCAGAGTGGACAGGTCCCTTGCGGCATTGAACCCCTTTTCGGTCCTTTCCTCCCCGCCGGCGCGGTCACGACTCCTGCCCCGTACGACGAGCTTTGCTTTGGGCCAGGCGGTTTCGCTACGGGACTAAACGGGGATACAAATACCCCGGTCACCGCAGAACACGACTGGGATGAGTTCACGCCCCGGGTGGGAGTCAAATGGGACGTGACCGATGATTCGATGGCGTATTTCACCTATTCGGCCGGCTACCGCGCCGGCGGGTTTAACGGCCGGGTGGACAGCGTTGAAACCGCCTCCACGCCGTATGACCAGGAAACAGTGGATAATTTCGAGATCGGCTACAAATCCCAGTGGTTTGACAATCGCCTGCGATTCAATGCCGCGATTTTCTATATGACGTACGACGACAAGCAGGAGGAAGTACAACAGCCTTCTACGACGAGTGGTACGGGTCAGAGAACCTTTGTTCTCAATGCATCGGACGCTACGGTATCGGGCGTGGAATTGGAGTTTCTCGCCGTACCTGTTGAGGGCCTGCAGATTCGCGCCAACCTGGGATTCCTGGACGCCGAATACGATAACTTCGCCTTTGATTCCGATGGCGATGGCATCGATGACGCCGATAACTCCCATCTGGACTTCCGGCGGGCGCCTGATTTTACCGGCAGCCTCAGCGCGGATTACCGGTGGCAACTGGGCCCCGGTGATATGTGGATTGGGGGTACCTGGCACTATATCGGCGAGCACGAAGTCGACTTTGCCAACAAGCCGGAACTGCATAACGATGCGCAGAACCTGGTCGATGCGTGGATTAATTACGAGTACAAGGCCGCCATGTTTAGCCTATATGGGCGTAACCTGCTCGACGAGGACGGCTACACGATCGGCTTCGATGTGTCTGGAATCTGGTCCTATGCGTATACACGGGCACCGCGGACCATTGGTGCTGAAGTCGTGTTTCGCTTTGGCGAGTAGTCGCGCGGCACAATAGGCGAAACGACCCGGTGAAACCACCGGGTCGTTGCCAGTTCTGCCATCGTCGGGTATACCTTCAGTGGTAGCCTTTCCCCGGCGCAGCACACTATTTTTTCGGAGGAAATCTCATGTCGGAAGCACCAAAAGTCAAATTTGACCCGGTCAAGCTCGAACAACTCAGCGTGGCAACGGACTATCCCATGGAGCAGGATGAGTTCGAACTACTTTTTCGTGAAAACTGTTACTGCGAGATGGCGCATAGCAATAAGAAGGGTTTTCCTATCGTTACACCGATGTTCTACGTCATCATCGATGACATCCTGCATATGAGCAGCATCCAGAAATACCGTCACAAAGTGCATCATCTGGAGAGGGACCCGAAGATGTCGGTGAGCATTCACAACGACGGTGCGAACGTTCGACATCAGAAAGCAATTCTGATCATTGGACACGGTGAGCTTTCCACTGAACAGGAACTGATGAAGAAAGTGCACTGGCAGATCATCGATAAATATTTCTCCGAGATCACAACCGAGGAGGATCGAGCAAATGTATTCGAAGCCGTGCACACACCGCTTCGTGTCATCATAAAAGTCATTCCGCAGAAAATCATGACCTGGGATTTCGGCAAGATGCTCGAGGCCCACGACCCCGGCGTCTGGTTCGGTGAGGCGCAGGCAATGGTCGAAAAATACATGAACCTGGAGTGACGTTAGTGGGTCAATGGGATGACAAGGTCGAGAGAGCGGCCAGCAAGTGGCAGTCCTGGAACATGCAGGAATACTCCCAGCATGACCGGGTACTGACCGACATCATAGAGGACAAGGCCAGGCAGTATCCTGATCATGTCGTTTTCCAGTTCAGGGACGATCCGATAAGCCTTGGCGAATTGAACGAGGGTATCAACAAGGCCGCCAATGGCTTCCTGGCGCTCGGCATCAAACACGGCGACAAGGTCGCGCTCATGCTGCCTAACTGCCCGGAGTTTCTGTTCGCATGGTTCGGTCTCAACAAGATAGGTGCTGTTGAGGTGCCCATCAACGTGGCTCTCAAGGGTGCGGGACTGGCCTACCAGATCGATCAATCGGACTCGGTGGTTCTTGTTGCCGACACCGAATATCTGGATCGGCTGGAAGACGTCGCGGAGAATCTGAAAACCGTCAATCACGTTATCTTCCTTGTGCGTGGAGAAGGCGACCAGTCACTCCCCGATTGGAAGGGGCTCGAAAAATTGACGTTTCCCGAGTTGATGGACCACTCCTCCGCTTCACCGGACGTGAAAGTTCACTACAGTGATCTGGCGACTATCCTTTACACCTCGGGAACGACCGGAGTGTCCAAGGGCGTGATGTTCAGCAATCACTACTGGTACGACATCTGGTCGGAGTCCGTGCAGTACTCGCGGTATACAGAGGACGACGTTTTGTACACGGGCCTGCCGTTTTTCCACGGTAACGCCCAGGGCATAACCATCGGACCGGCTATCCTGGCGGACGCCAAAGCGGTCATCGTGGAGCGGTTTTCCGCCAGCCGGCTCTGGGATGACTGCCGTCGCTGGAATTGTACCGAGGCAAACTACATCGGCGGAATCATTCCGATTCTACTTAAGCAGACACCGCGCGATGATGACGGAGACAATCCCGTCCGCTTGATGGTCGGTGCAGCGGCCCCGGCAGACGAGTGGCATGCGTTTCAGGACCGGTTCAATACCAAGCTACTGGAAGTCTACGGTATGACCGAATGCTATTGCTGTCTGGTCAGTCCTTACGACGAACCCCGTGCCGGATCTTGCGGTAAGGCCATCACAGGCTGGGACGTGCGGATCGTCGATGATGACCATAATGAATGTCAGCCGGGAAGCCTGGGCGAATTTATCGCTCGCTCGAACAAGAACTTCGTTGGCACGACCGGTTATTACAACATGTCCGAAGCAACCCTTGAGTTGTTCGACAACGGCTGGATCCATACGGGCGATCTGGGCCGCATGGATGAGGACCGTTATTTCTTTTTCGTCGACCGCAAGAAGCAGGCTATCCGACGTCGCGGTGAAAATATCTCGTCCTTCGAGGTGGAGTCTATCGTCAGCTCTCACCCGGCCGTTCTGGAATCATGTGTGGTGGGCGTACCTGCAGACGTCGGCGAAGAGGAAGTCAAGGCAGTCGTGGTGCTCAAGGAAGGACAAGACGTTTCGGAAGAAGAGCTGATTCGCTGGTGTGAGCCTCGTATGGCCTACTTTGCGATACCACGTTACATCGCTATCCGTTCGGAGTTACCGAAGACTCCCAGCGAGCGAGTGGAAAAGTTCAAGCTCAAAGCCGAGGGGATTACCGATGATTGCTGGGACCGGGAGGAAGCAGGTATCAAGCTGCAGCGCTAGCAAATGTCACCGTCGATAAGGTATCGGAGAAGGACTCATGGGCGATAGAAAGGCCTTGACCCGAAGACAGTTGCTTGCGGGTGCGGCAGCCGCATCGCTGGGCACCATCACGCTAAGTGCTTCCAGAGCCAATGCGGCGGGAACGTGGGATCGCGAGGCTGACATCCTGGTTGTGGGAAGCGGCGTGGGAGCCTCAACGGCGGCTGTCGTGGCGCACGAGAATGGGGATGCCGTAATCGTGATCGAGAAGGCCCCGATCCTGGGTGGTACCTCAGCCAAGTCTGCCGGTGTTTTGTGGATTCCCAATAACTTCACGCTCAAGGCGAAGGGAATCGCGGACGAGAAAGAAGACTGCATCAAGTACATGGCGCGTTTCTCCTACCCCGAACGCTACGAGGCCAACAGCCCGAACTTAGGCTTGAGCCAGAGTGAATACGCTCTTCTCGAAGCGTCCTATGACAACGCTTCGGATGCGATCGATACGCTTCGCGAGAATGGCGCACTCAAGGTCGCGGAGTGGCGCATGTTTGCACTCGATCGCTCCGCGACCGATTACCTGGACCATGTGCCTGAAAACAAGGTTCCTGCCGGCCGTGCGCTTGGACCCGTCAAAGACGACGGCACGATGGGCGGCGGCGTGGAGATGATGGCGCAGCTCGGCGCTGCGTTGCGAGAGCGAAACATACCCATCCTGCTCGGCCACCGTGCTACGCGCCTGATAGTCAACGAAGCTGGAAGAGTCGTCGGCCTGGAGGTCGATTCTGCTGATCAGGTGGTCTCGCTGCGAGCTCGTAAGGCCGTGATCTTTGCCACGGGCGGTTATGTGCACAATCCGGACTTCGTCGCGAATTATCAGCGCAACCATCTGTACGGTTCCTGTGCCATGCCCTGGGCAACCGGAGATTTCATCAATATCGCCGGCGCCGCCGGCGCCCGGCTGGGCAACATGTCCGGCGCATGGCGTACTCAAATCCTGCTCGAAGAGGCGCTGCAGAGTACCAAGTTGGCGGCGGGGGTCTTCTTTCCGCCCGGGGATTCAATGCTCCTGGTCAACAAGTACGGTGTTCGAGTCGTAAACGAAAACCGCAATTACAATGACCGGACCGAGGCGCACGGCATCTATGACGCTTCGCAGGCGGAGTATCCGAATCAGTTGCTGTTCATGATCTACGATCAACGCACGGCGGAGGCGTTCGCCGGCGCCTATCCGCTGCCGAGCAAACCGGGCGGGGCAACGCACGTCATGACGGGCGATTCACTGAAGGGCCTGGCTGAGCGAATCGAGCAACGATTGAAGGAAGTCTCGTCCCGTACGGGCGATTTCTCGCTGGCACCGTCATTTGCCGATAATTTGCAGGCGACGATAAGCCGCTTCAACGGATTCGCACGCTCCGGAGATGATCAGGACTTTCACCGGGGCGATGCCGCCTACGATAGTGAGTGGCATCTGGTTTTTTCACCGATGCGAACAGATACCGAGTGGGCACCCAACAACGGACCCAGCGTGACTATGCATCCGCTCAGGGACGAGGGCCCATACTACGCCATCATTCTCGCCGCCGGTGCGCTCGATACCAATGGCGGCCCGGTCATCGACGCCAGCGCACGCGTGCTCAATACCGAGGATCAGCCGATTGCCGGGCTATACGGCGCAGGCAACTGTATTGCCAGCCCATCGCGGGAGGCCTACTGGGGAGCTGGCCACACCCTGGCGCTCTCGCTCACTTTCGGCTACATCGCCGCGAACGCGGCACATCGTGAGCCGCGGGACGATGCCTGACCTGGTACTCCATAACGATGATATTGACGGAGTACTGGAACGATGATCCGGAAACTGTTGCTTGCTCTGCCATTAGCGTCCTGTTCGTCAAGCGCGGAGACCATCAGTTTCAATGAGGATGTCCTTCCGATCCTGAATCAGTATTGCGTGATGTGTCATCTTCCGCGCGCCGAGCAAGCTGAACTGGGTCTTTATCCGGATGCCTGGTCTCAGTTGGTCGGGATTCCCTCGAGCCAGAGCTCACAGTTACGCGTCGAGCCCGGATCACCGGACAAGAGCTACCTGTACTTAAAGCTGATTGGCACGCAGGAAACAGCGGGTGGCACCGGTTTACAAATGCCGACTCCGCAAAATCCACTGGATCCGGCTCAGATTGAAGCGATCCGTTTGTGGATCGAGCAAGGCGCAAAACAGAATTGATAAGGATGAAGCAATGGCTAATGACAAGCAGAATCAAGCGCAGATCGACATCCTGCTAGGGCGGATCGACGAACTCGAAAGCAGGGCAGCACTGCGTGATCTTGTCACGGATTATTGCCTTGGCTTCGACAATCATGATTGGGAACGGTTTATCTCGATCTGGCATGCCGATGCTGTATGGGAGATCGGCCCACCGTTCGGCACGTTCAGCAATCATGAAGGAATCCGCAAGGCGGTGTACGAAGTCTTATATCCGCTCTGGCGCGAGACCCACCATCTGACGTCAAACCTGCGCCTGACCTTCGACGATCCAGACCATGCCCACGGTATCTGTAATGTTGACTGTATGGGCGCGACCGCTGATGACGTGGTTCAGATGATCAGCGCCACGTACACGGATGACTTTGAACGACGCAAAGGCATTTGGAAAATCGCCAGGCGCGGTGTGGTCATTCATTATTTCAACCCAATCCCCGGCGCAGAGATGAGCTCGCCATCAGACGCTGCCGATTGACGCACGCGTTGAGTCTACCTCATGAATGAACAAGGTAACGGACGACTGGACGACAAAGTTGCGGTCGTCAGCGGCTCCGGTCAGGGAATTGGCGAAGCAATCGCCCGTTTGTTCGCCCGCGAAGGCGCTGCAGTGGTCGTGAATGCACGCACGGAAGAGCACATCAGGCGCGTCGTCGATACCATTGTGCAGGAAGGTGGAATTGCGCATGGTGTCACAGCCGACGTCGGTTCCCTGCACGGTGTAGATGCACTGATCGGTTCTGCGGTAAAGCGGTTTCAGCACATAGACATTCTGGTTCATAACGCCGGAATATTTCCATTCAGTCTATTGGAAGACCTGGAAGACGATGCGTGGAACGAAGTTATTGGCGTGAACCTGACCAGCGCTTACCGTCTGACACACGCCTGCATTCCGCATATGAAAGAGCGGCGTGATGGGAGAATTCTCTTCACGTCATCGGTACAGGGAAATCGTGTCGCGATACCTGGGTGTGCCCATTATGCTGCCTCCAAGGGCGGCATCAATGGCTTCATCCGGGCAGCGGCATTGGAGCTTTCGCGCTACGCGATTACGGTCAACGGTGTCGAGCCCGGACTTGTACTGACCCCAGGGGTCGAGAAGGTGATTCCCAAAGAAAAACAACGGCAATGGGCGAAGTATGTACCGCTCAAACGCTGGGGCAAGCCGTTTGAAATTGCCCACGCAATGCTCTATTTAGCCAGCGCGGAAGCGGGCTATGTAACCGGCCAGACTCTGATCGTGGACGGTGGCGCACTGCTCCCGGAGAGCGGTGTATTCATGGAGTAGCGCAGTCGATCGGCTTATGCAGGAAAAAATTATGACCTTGGTTGAAGCCGCTGAGTTGGTCCAGGATAACAACGTCGTTGCGCTTCAGAATATGGCGACTCAGGCAGCGCCAATGGCACTGGTGAGAGAACTGATTCGCCAGGAGAAACGTGGTTTGGGCCTGGTCGTGTTGGTCGGTGGCATGGCGGTGGACTGGCTGGCGGCTGCAGGCGTGATCGATCGCCTGATCGGCGCTGCCGTAACGATGGAGCAATTCGGTCTGTGCCAGCAGTATCGAAAAGCGGTTGAAAGCGGTCGGATCAAAGTCGAAGAGTTGTCGGAATCCCTCCTCAACGCGCGTCTCGGTGCCGGCGCAAGGAACCTGCCCTTCCTACCGACGCGCGGAGCCATCGGCAGTGATCTGATTGCCCAGAATCCGGACAACCTGAAATTGATCGAAGACCCATTCAAAGGTATTCAGGTCGTGGCATGTCGTGCTTTGGTGCCCGATGTTGCATTGGTCCACGCACATCGGGCAGACCGTTACGGGAATGTGCAGTCGGAGCCAACTATCCTGTGGCCGGACATCGGCATTATGCCGAAGGCGGCCAAATGCGTCATTGTGACAACAGAAAAAATAGTTGATACAGAAATACTTCGGCGCAATCCGGATCGAACCGTACTGCCCGGTTTCATTGTCGATGCTGTGGTGGAAGTACCTTACGGTGCTCATCCGACCTCCTTTTTCCCCTACTACGGTTACGACAGTGACTTTCATCGTGCGTGGGCCGAAGCCGCGCGCGACGACGAGAAAGCGGCCTCTTTCATGGACCGTTATGTACGAACGCCACTCACTCAGCAGGAGTATCTCGACGCTGTGGGTGGTGCGTCATTGCTCGGTCGTCTTGAATACCGGGAACAGCGCGGATGAGTACCGAGTGGCAGAGCAGCCCGCCGGCCGCGGATTATGGTGTCGATGAATTGATGATCACGACCTTAGCTGAGCTGTTCCAGGATGATGACCAGGTATGCAACGGCATGGCATCGTTTATTCCCGTAGCCGCTTTTATGCTTGCCAGGCTGACGCATGCACCCGGGCTCATCTGGCTTGCCAGCGCCGCCGGCCTTGACCCGAGACCCGACCGCGTACCGGCCTCTACGCTGGAGGCGCCGCTGTGGCGTGATTCCGTCATGTACCTCGAACAGTATGGGGACTTCTGGAATTACGCAATGAACGGTCGCTGGCTTGAGAAATTCTGCGTCGGTGCCGCACAGCTGGATCAGTACGGCAATGCCAACAACTCGGTGATAGGCGATGATTATCATGCGCCGAAAGTCAGGCTGCCAGGTACCGCCGGGCTCGCAGATATGGGCTCCATCGGTAAGAAACTCTATTACTGGAACCCCGATCACTCTCTACGGACCCTGGTCGAGAAGGTGGACTTCATAAGCGCTGCTGGTTATCTGGATGGTGGCGATGCCCGCGAACGTCTCGGTCTGGAAGGAGGGCCGCAACTGGTAATTAGTAATCTGGCCGTGATGGATTTCCATCCCGAGAGCAAGAAAATGCGTTTGAAATCCGTGCATCCCGGTATCACCGTTGACAAGATCCAGGATTCAACCGGTTTTGAGTTACTCATGCCCGACGGTGCAATTCCTGAAACCAGGCCACCCACGAAAGCCCAGGTCAAACTGATTCGCGAGGTGATCGACCCGGATGAAATGAGAAAAAGAGGATTCCGAATAAACTGAAACTCCCCGAATCTGCTTACAATTTTAGAATGGAGAAAAAAATGAGTGCCAAGAAATTGTTGGACGGTAAAGTCGTCATTGTCACCGGCGCGGGTCGCGGCATCGGTCGAGGAGTGGCAATGGCATTAGCCGATGCGGGCGCAAAGGTGGTCGTCAATGACCTCGGCGCCAGTGCTGGCGGAGAGGGCGACGACACGAGCCCGGCTACAGAAGTCGTTGAAGAAATCTCTGCTGTTGGCGGCGAAGCCGTGGCAAATTTCAACAGCGTCGCCGAATGGGACAGCGCCCATGAAATCGTTCAGGAGGCTATCGACAGATTTGGCCGCATCGACGGCCTTGTCAATAATGCCGGCATATTACGTGACGCCATCTTTCACAAGATGACGGAAGACAATTTTGACATCGTGCTGAATGTTCATTTAAAGGGCTCGTTCAATATGAGTCGCGCCTGCGCGCCCCACTTTCGCCAACAGGAAAGCGGCAGCATCGTACATATGACATCCACTTCCGCTCTTATCGGCAACCTCGGTCAGGCGAATTATATGTCTGCCAAGTTGGGTATCGTCGGTCTGTCCAAAAGCATTGCGCTCGACATGGCTCGCTACAATGTACGCTCCAACTGTATTTCTCCATTCGCATGGAGCCGCCTGTTCGGCAATGTACCCACCGATACGCCGGAACAAAAAGCGCGGGTCGAGATCATCAAGCAAATGACGCCGGAAAAAATTGCTCCGCTGGCCACGGCGCTTCTTAGCGATGCCGCCAAAGACGTCACGGGACAGATTTTTGCCGTGCGCAATAATGAGATCTTTCTCATGAGCCAGTCGCGGCCGATTCGCACAGCCCATACGTCGGACGGGTGGACTCCGGAGTCAGTCAACGAACGGGTACTCAGTGCTTTCAAGCCGTCAATGTATGCACTGGATCGTACCGCCGATGTTTTCACCTGGGATCCGGTGTGATCGGCGGGAAGTAGGCTATGTCACTGAATTATGAAAAGATTCTGAACTGGCCCTTCGAGGATGTCATACAAAGCTATACCGAAAGGGACTCGATTATTTATGCCCTGAGCCTTGGCCTGGGCTTCAATCCGACCGACCCGGGCGAATTGAAATTCGTCTATGAGAAAGGCCTGGCAACTTTTCCGACCATGGCCGTCGTGATGGGGCATCCCGGACCGTGGATGACAAACCCTGAAACCGGCATAGATTTCGTCAAAGTGCTCCATGGTGAGCAACATCTGGAGATCCACAAACCGTTGCCGACAGACGGCAGCATCGTTGGCCGAACCAGAGTTGTAAACGTCGTTGATAAAGGGGCAGGTAAAGGGGCGCTGATCATCACCGAGCGCAAGTTGTATGAAAAAAAGACGGGTGACTTACTCAATACCCAAAGCGCCACCATATTTGCCCGTGGCAACGGCGGCTTTGGTGGCCCGGTAACCTCCGGTCCAATACCGCATGCACTGCCAGACCGCGAGCCGGATACCGTGGTCGATATACCCACATCGACTCAGGCGGCGCTGCTCTATCGGCTGAACGGCGATTACAATCCTTTGCACGCCGATCCGGGGCTTGCGGAAAACGCGGGCTTCGAAGCACCCATATTGCATGGCCTTGCCAGTTACGGCATAGCAGCGCGCGCCGTTCTCAAAGCCTTCGATATCGAGGATGCATCTAAACTGGAAAGTTTCGGCCTGAGGTTTTCATCGCCAGTCTATCCCGGTGAAACCATCCGCACCGACATATGGAAAGACGGCCACGACGTATCGTTTCGCTCCCGGGTTGTGGAACGCGATGTGCTCGTGCTTAACAATGGCCGGGCCGCAATTGGCCCGGATGATGCGGATCAGACCAGGTCGTAGAACTGCAGATCCATTTCCTCGGCCAGCGCCTCGAGAAGAGGGGGTACCAGGTCCTCGTGGGACGGCGAGTCTTGATGTGTCTGGAACGCGGCCTCGTCCTTGAACCGGGAGTAAACGACATAGGTGTTGGCTTGTTCGCGGTGCTTGATGAAGTCGTAAACCAGAGTATCCGGCTCGGTGTCATGGGTGATGTCTGACAGTTGTTGCTGAATTTTTTCAAATTCGGCCACTTTTTCCGGTTTGACAACCAGTTTGGCGATGAATGCCATCTGCATTACGGACTCCTTATATACTTGTGCTTCGTATTTTCCAGGTCAGTCGTCGCTGATCCCCAACTCCGTCATGATCTGATCGCGAAGACGAAATTTCTGTATCTTGCTGGTGGACATCGGCCACTCGGTGACGAAGCGAACATAGCGGGGTACCTTGTATGAGGCGATCTTGCCTTTGCAAAAGTCGATCAACTCCTGTTCGGTGACTTCCTGATCGTCATATTTTTCCACGAAAACAGCTGCAACCTCCTGCAAGCGGGCATC
>PVMK01115512.1_pt1 | contig 12909 bp, 13 predicted proteins | sample 1853481 | NCBI WGS metagenome assembly PVMK01 (sample SAMN08533507, study PRJNA380276) | Marine sediment metagenome, whole genome shotgun sequencing project.
TCACGGACTGGCCCCGCTCGTCGTGGCACGCCGAGCAGGCCGCGCCGAAGTTGTCATGCGGAATCGTGGGCGGCGCGCCGTCGTACGCCCGGCGCTCGGCGCGAACGCTGGCGGACGACTTCACAGCGCCCTCCCGGTCGGGGACCTGCACCTTGCCGGAGTCCGCACACCCGGCCGCCACGAGGGCGAACAGGGCCGCGAAACACACCGCGGCTCGTCCGGTCACGATCGACGTGCGCATCCCGCCTCCTCTCAGGCTCGCTCGACGCGGACCGCGCATTTCTTGTAGTCCGGTTCCTTGGAGATGTTGTCCATCGCGTCCAGGGTAAGGACGTTCGGCAGCCTCGACTCGTCGAAGAACGGAATGAACAGTGAGCCCTGCGGCGGCTTGCCGCGGCCGTCCACCTGGACCGGCAACTCGAGCTTGCCACGCCGGCTCACCACGCGGACCATCTGCCCGGTGCCTACTCCGAGCCGCTGGGCGTCCGCCCGGTTCATCTCGACGTAGCCCTCGGGCACCGCCTGGTGCAACTGCTTCACGCGGCGCGTCATCGAACCGGTGTGCCAGTGCTCGAGCACGCGACCGGTACACAGCCAGAACGGGTACTCTTCGTCCGGCATTTCCGCCGGTGGGTGCCAGGGTCGGATCCAGAACGCAGCCTTCTCTCCGTAGCCCTTGGCCTTGTAGAAGTGGACGCCGCGCGCCTTCTTGACGTAGGGGTCGTGGCCCGCGGCGTAGCGGTAACGCGTCTCGACGCCGTCCACCACCGGCCACAACAGACCCCGCGTCTGCTCGAGCTGCTCGTACGAGGCGACGTCCTTGCCGAGCCCGAGCGTGAAGCTCCGGTACTCCTCGTACATCGGCTTGTGCCAGTCGCCTTCCCACGGGAACAGGTGTCCCATCCCCATGCGCTTGGCTACTTCCATGATTTGCCACGCGTCCTCGGTGGCCTCGCCCGGCGGATCCACGGCCTTATGCCAGTGCTGCGTCCGCCGCTCGGAGTTTCCGAATATGCCCTCGCGCTCCACCCACGCGGCGGCGGGAAGCACCAGGTCAGCCACTTCGGTGGTCGGGGTCGGGTAAACGTCGCTCACGATCAGAAAGCGTCCGTCGCCTGGCTCGCGCTTGATGCGGTTCAGGTTCGGGATGCTGACCCACGGGTTCGTGGTCTGCGTCCACATGACCTTTACATCGCCACGCATGAACGCCCGGAACATGTCCATGGTGTGGTAGCCGGGCTTCGGCGGAATCGTGCCGGCCGGCACGCCCCAGATTTCCTCGGCCCTGGCCCGGTGCTCCGGGTTCATCACCACCATGTCGGCCGGGAGGCGGTGCGCCAGCGTGCCAACCTCGCGGACCGTTCCGCAAGCGGACGGTTGGCCCGTGAGACTGAACGGGTTGGAGCCCGGGCGGCTGATCTTGCCTGTGATCAGGTGAAGGTCCGTTATCAGGTTGTTCATCCAGGTGCCGCGCGTGTGCTGGTTTACTCCCATGCACCAGGTGCTCACCGTGCCGCGGCTCTGGTCCCCGTACATTTCGGCGAGTGCGCGGATTTGCCCTACCGGAACGCCCGAGATCTCGCTCACCCGCTCCGGGGTGTAGTCCGCCAGGAATTCCTCGAGCTCGGCCAGGGAAGCGTCTCGACCCTGGTCCTTGAACCGGTAGTGCTCGGCCGGCCCATCCGATGGATCGAGCCCCAGGCCGTCCTCGCCCCAGGAACCGAAGCCGATCTGATTGATATCCTCGATGCCGCGCTTGAAGACGACGTTCTCATCCAGGAAGGCCTGGCTGATCTTCCCGTCCCGCACGAGCAGGTGGAGGATGCCGTTCGCCAGGGCGAGATCGCTGCCCGGCGTGAACTCCACGTACATGTCCGCGTAGTCGGTAGTCGGGGTTCGGCGCGTGCCGATGTCCACGATCCGGACGCCCGGGTTCTCGCGTTTGTTGGCGAGGATGCGGGAAAACAGCACGGGGTGCATCTCGGCCATGTTGTTGCCCCAGAGGATGAAGTCGTCGCCGACCTCGAAGTCCTCGTAGCAGCCCATGGGCTCGTCACTCTGGAACTGCGTCATGAAGCCGGTCACGGCGGAGGCCATGCACAGGCGGGCGTTCGGCTCGACGTTGTTGGATCGAAGGCCGGCGCGGAACCACTTCGAGGCCGCGTACCCGTCGAACACCGTCCACTGACCGGACCCGTAGATTGCTACCGAGTCGGGGCCGGACTCGTCGAGCGCCTCCTGGTACTTCGACGCGATCAGGTCCAGCGCCTCGTCCCACGAGATGCGCTTCCACTCGTCGCCGTCGCGGAGCATCGGGTACTTCAAGCGATCCTCGCCGTACAGCATCCCGGGCAGGTGGTAGCCCTTCACGCACAGGAGGCCGCGGTTCACCGGGCTCTTCACGTCGCCGCGCACGGTAACAACTTTGCCGTCGCGCACGCCCACCTCGACGCCGCAGCCCGTTCCGCAGTACCTGCACGGCGCCTTGCTCCACGTGAGGTCGGCCTCGTTGATTCCATCCGCGTTGGCCGCCAGGCGGGACGCCGTCTCCTGGTCAGCGCACGAGAACGCGGCCAGGCCGGCCGTAGAGGCGCCCAGGGTCTTGAGGAAGTTTCTGCGTCTCATGACGAATCGTCCCTCTCAGTTTCTCTCAGTGCCGCCGTACCGGCGGTCCATCTCCTCGCGGATCCGGGCGGCCGCCTCTTCGGCGCCCTCCTCGAACCACACGTGCTCCGGCCGGGCGAGGATCTCGTCCACCACCCGCTCGACGAACGCGGCCTGCGAGGACATGCCCGTTGCACGCGCGTGCTCGATGATCTCGCGTGCCTGCGGGATGAGCTCCATGTAGAAGCGCTCGGCGACCTCGTACATGCCGTGCCAGTGCGTGTAGTCCGGCGCCATCATCGAGGCTCCGTGGCGGGCGCGACGTCCTTCGTGGTGCCACAGATAGAACCACGTCCACTCGATCTCCTCGTCGAAGTTCGTCGGCGTGCGCAGCCCGTTGGATGCCAGGGCTCCCATGATCGCGAGCCCGGGCTTGGCGAACTTCTCGTTGTACAGGATCACGAGGTTGTCGTACTGCGTGTAGAACGAGTTGACGTAGCTGTCCGTGTGGCAGTTCGAGCAGACCTCCTTCATCCGGTCACGCTTCTGCTCGGCCGTGTCGTGGATGAGGTCGCGCCGTGTCTCGGGGATCCGTCTCGGTGACGATCGCGTGGTTGATGTCCGTATCCATCACGCGGCTTACCGGGGGACGGTTGGTCCACGAGATCCGCTCACCCGGATCGTGCGTGATCCGCCCGCCGTTCCGGATGTTCCCGGACATGTGGCACGTCGCGCAGGTCGGCGCGGCCGCGTAGTCCCTGCCGAGGATCCACTCCTCGGCGTCCAGGTTCATGTCGTCCTTGAGGTCGCGGTACGCGATGCCGTGCTTCGATTCCTCGTAGATTTCCTTCTGCGGATGGTCCGGCCCGAGGTGGCATTTGCCGCAGTTCTCGGGTTGGCGCGCCCGACGCGGCGAACAGTCGTGCCGGCTGTGGCAGGCGGTGCACGAGCCGCGCGAGCCGTCCAGGTTCAGGCGTCCGATCCCCGTGTTCGGCCAGGTCTCGGCGTATATCAGCGGCTTGCCGTTCTCGTCGCGCGAGATCCGACCCACTGCGTCGAGGTTGGTAGGGGCGGCCGTCGGCGTCAGGGGCCAGGTCGTCCACCGTGATCAGTCCCTCCGTCCGAGGCCTCGATCGCCACCTTGGCCCCGTGGCACTGCTGGCACCCGGAATACGCGCTCGCCATGCCGAGCACCCTGTCCACGGCCTTGCCCGGCGTCGGGGAGTGCGGATCGAACTCGATGCGCGCGCCTTCGACCGTCTCGGCGAGGAAGTTGTCGAGCGAGGCGAGGATGTTCCCCGGCGGCCGCGTGGTGGCTCTGCTCGAACTCGGCCTGCTCGTGGTCGTGGCACCGCGCACAGTCCAGCGGCGTGACCACCGTCGCGATCTGCTCGCCGTGGTGCAGGTAGCTGTCCGCCTCCTCGCGCTCGGCCCGGTGGCACTCCACGCATCCCGACGCCCTTCTCGGCGTGCGTGGAACCTTCCCAGTGAGTGACGATGCCCGGGTTTCTCCTCCGCGTGGCACTCGACGCACTCGCGCGAGGAAGCCGGCACCGACACGTGCGGCGGTCTGATGCCCGCTTCCTCTGCCTTCCGCGCCGTCTCCATCCACTGGACGAGGACGAGCGATAGGAGGAACAGGCCGCCGAGGGTGGCGATCACGATGCGCTTGGTCTCGAGAGTCATGAAAGATCCCCTGTGCGTGCGATCCGAATGATTACCGTTTCTCGATCACAGATCAGTGTCGTGCGAAGGCCTCCCACAGGGTGAGCCCGATGATGGCCAGGACCCCGAGGATGCCGATCCAAACACTGGCTTCCTTGAACTTCGTGTGCTTACGAATCCACTCGTCGATGAAGGGCCAACCGAACATGACGAACACGATAAAGCCCATGCTCAGAATCGCGGCCGTGCCGCTGAACAGCTTCAGCCAGCGGAAGGCCACGTAGAAGAACCACTCCGGCTTGATCACCTCGGGCGTCTGGAGCGGATTGGCTTGCGGCCCCAGCGTCGCCGGGAGAATCGTGGCCAGCGCGCTCAGCACGAGCATGAGCACGAGACCGATCAGGATTTCCGTATACAGGTGGTCGGGGAAGAAGTTGAACGTCTTCGCGACGCCCTCGTCCTCGTCCTTGAACCGGTATTCAGTGATGCCCTGCAGCCGGATGACCGTGATGTGCACCGTGACCAACAGGATGATCGTCACCGGGAGCACCGCGGCATGCAGGATGAAGAATCGCGACAGCGTCGCCTGGTTGTAGGCGTCGCCGCCCAGCAGCATGTTCTTCACGAAGGTGCCGATGACCGGGAGGGAGTCGGCGATGTTGGCCCCCACCGTGGCTCCCCAGAAGCTCAGCTGCTCGAACACCAGGCTGTATCCGGTGAAGCCGGCCCCGAGCGTCGCCAGCAGAAGGCACATCCCCACCATCCAGTTGATCTCGCGCGGCTTCCGATATGCACCGGTGAAGAACACGCGGATCTGGTGCAGGATCACCGCCACGATCATCAACGTGGCGGCCCACTTGTGGACGCTCCAGATATACCAGCCGGACGAGACCTCGCGTGTGATGTACTCGACCGACTCGTAGGCGGTCGACGGAGAGGCTTCGTAGTAGAACGCGAGCAGGATGCCGGTGAAGATCTGGACCATGAACAGATAGGCCGGTGTGCCGCCGAGCGCGAACCACCCCCGCTTCAGATGATACGGTACCGGTTCGTTCGTCAGTTCGCGGAACTGCTGGCCGGATACCGGGAGGCGGTCGCCGAGCCAGCTTCGCAGGCCCATCAGGCCTTCCTGCCGCCGTCACCGCACCCGAGACACGGGTCGTGGCCGGGCCCGGAGACAGGTTCCTCGTTGCGCACGATCCCCGCCTGGTGCGTCGCCTCGCCGCCTGCGTCCGCAAACCGGGGCGGCGGAACCGCGATGTGCAGGAGGCCTCGCTCGACCTTCAGCTCGTAGCGCGGCAGCGATTGGCCGGCCTCGCCGGAGGTCCGCCGGTCGCCACGCCGGACGGGTCGAACACTCCGTTGTGGCACGGGCAGAAGAAGCGGTCGTTCTGCGACTCCCAGCGCACCTGGCAGCCCAGGTGAGGGCAGGTGCTCGACAGCGCGATGAAGTCGGCCGCGCCACCGTCCCGCGCCATGCGCGCGATGTTGATCGCCTCGCCGAGGGTCGCGGTAACGGATCGCCTCGCCGACTCTCACGCCGGCCACCTCGGTCACGAACTGCCACATCACCTCGCCCGTGCGCGCCGGGTACAGGTACCGGCCGGAGATGGCCGCGAATCCTCCGTAACCGCCGACCACGCCGACGGCCATCGCGACCCGGGAAGCGTTCTTGACGAGCCCCTGCGATCGGGGTCTTCGGAGGGAGAGTGGCCTCAGGCTTGCGTCGTCCGGCATGTTGGATTGCCCTCGATGGGGTTTCTGGGTACTGCGGTGCCGGCCAACTCGTCTCTATGTGCGAGCTTATGGCACCGAAGTGTCACCGTCAACCGGTGCGGATCAGGGCGGGCGAATCGTTGTCGGAGGCCTTCAGTGCCGGGGTGGATTCGCCGTGTGCCAGCTTTTCAGGAAGGCTTCGGTGAGGTGCTCCACCTCGGCCCGCAGGGCCTCTTCCGCTCGCGACATTCCGGTCACCGTGAGACGCTCGAGGGACCAGGTGCGTGCGGGGCCCAACCACCGGTTCAGGGTCGAGGCGGCGGGCTGAAAAAATGACAGAGAGGTGTGGAGGACAATGTCGGGGCCGGCCTCGAGGGGGATCGCGGTCACGTCGAGCAGGAGGAACCCGACGGCGAAGTCCGCGACAGGTACTCCCTCCTGGCGCAGCTTCGTGTCGAGAAGCGCCCCGAGGAGGCCCGGGGCCACCCCGATGTCGGCCGCCGCTCCCTCGAGGTCGTTGACGACGATCGCCAACTTGGCGATGCGCTCCAGGCTGGCGATCTCGCTCTCCGACTGCGCCGCGCCTCCCCGACCGAGGCCATGAGCATCGCCGCTGCCAACAGAGTCCGAGCGCGCATCGCTCGCCGAACCATCGCCCCTCCACTCGTGGTTCCGGACGAGTGTCCGGAACGGTCAACCGAATCGTCTCGACGAACAGGAATGATAACACTTCCGCCCGGGAGCGGATCCCCTGCGAGCCCTTGTCGATGCCCGTCACGGAACACACGGCCGCCCTGTCGGGTTAGTGTAGCGTCACGAGGGTCGCCGGAGGGCGGTCCGATTCGCGCCTGGACCCGTCCGGGCACCCCTCGCAGTGGAGGTTAGGACATGAGGAAGCTGGTCATGGCGGTCGTCGCGTTGATGGTGATGGCGGTCAGCGCCGCGCCGTCGGCCGACGCGCAGGAGTACGGCGACAAGGCGAAGTCTCACTGGATGAAGGGCACGATGACACCGCCGGATCAGGAGACGGTCGACATCGCCTACGAGATGTCGTGGGGCGATCATGGAGCGAAGGGCTGGATCGTCGCAGACGGCGAGGACGGGGAGAAGGTCAAGTTCGCGATGAATGACATCTCGATGGACGGCGACTACTTCAACTACAGCTATTCCCCTTCCGACAACGCCGACCTGGTTGTCACCTGTTCACTGAAGAAGCAGTCGGACGGCGGCTTCGCGGGCAAGTGCAACGACAACGAGGAGGAAGGACGCAGCGGCTACATGACCATGGCACCGATGGGGGGAATGAATCCCTGCGCGGCCAATCCATGTGCTGCGAAGATGAACCCGTGTGGCGCCAATCCGTGCGCTGCCCAAATGAAGAAGATGAACCCGTGTGGCGCCAATCCATGCGCTGCCAAGCAGAACCCGTGCTCGGGATGACGACGGGGTCGTAAACAGCAGGGCTGACAGGGAAGCAGAGGGCGGCGGTCGACGTGGTTCGGCCGCCGCCCTCAGTGCATCCCGGATGGGCGCAATGGGTCACCGCTGGGACACATCGTCACCCCTCAACCGCCTACAGATCCCACACTTGCGGGCCACCGAACCCCGAGAATCCGCATAAGTACCATGGCACATGCGTAGATCTACGGAATGTCCCCGAATTGGCCGTATCTGGCACCCTTTGTGCTATTCCTCACAAAGACGATTGGTGACCCGACGACGCACCCCCAATGACGTCGGGCTTATTTGATCTGGGGAGAGCAACCTTTAGAGGGGGCATTTCAATGAAACTCAGACACGGGTTGGGGATCTTCGCAATCCTGTCGTTCACCCTGGTCGGCTGTACGGGCGACACGGGTCCGCAGGGCGATCCGGGCGAGCAGGGCGAGCAGGGCGAGCAGGGCGATCCGGGCGATCCGGGCGCCAGCTTCAGCGAGTTCGCCTACCAGGGCGGATTCGGTGAGGCGTGCAACCACTGCCACGCGACGACGACCGGCGACGTCCTGACGACGAACCACACGAACGCTTTCTTGGACCTTGGCGACAGTCAGACGAACCTGTACTGCCTGCAGTGCCACACGACGGGGTTCAACTGCGCCGTCAACTTCGGTGACACCGAGATCGATCCGGCGACGTGCTGGGATCCCGACGACGGCTACAGCGGCTACATCGGGGATACGACCGAGGAAGGCATGGCGCGAGCCATAAGCCTCGAGGGCGTGCAGTGCGAGTCCTGTCACGGCGCCATGGGCCCGGACTTCAATGCTCATAGGCCGGACATGTCGTTCGCCACGCACGACGATCCGGTCACCGGAGAGTCGCTGTCGCTGTGCTACGACTGCCACCATGGTCAGATCGAAGAGTGGATGGAGTCGGGGCACGCCAACGCTGCCGGCGGCGACATCGATGCCTTCAACGAGGAGCATTACGCGACGAGCGGAGACTGCCAGGGATGCCACACGTCTGAGGGCTTCATTCGCCAGGAGGACCCGGCCTTTGCTACGTATGACTTCGGAGACGAGGTCAGCTTCATCGGCTGCCCGACGTGCCACGACCCGCACGTGGGTGAGATGGGCATGGGCAACGCAGCGCAGCTGCGCGAGGTCGGCCCGGTCGAGCTGAGTTACGTCTTCCCGTGGGAGGCAGGCGACGCCGAAGCTCCGCGCATGGAGGGTTACGGGGTCGGCCAGGCCTGCGCCCAATGCCACAAGGCACGGCGCGACAACGCGAACGTCTTGGGCCAGATCGCCAACGGTTACGGACACTTCGGGCCGCACGGAAGCCCGCAGGCCGACATGTTCACCGGCTACGGCTCGTACGAGATTCCCGGCATGACGTACTTCCGGACGTCCGCGCACACGCTGGCGGTCACGACCGCCTGTGTGGAGTGCCACATGGTGCGTGAGGTCGAGCTGCACGGCGAGCTCCAGGACCACGCGTTCCATACCTTCGAAGTGAACACGGAGAACTGCCTGCCGTGCCACACGCTGCCGGAAGGCGACTTCGACTACAACGGCGTGCAGACGGCGTGCCAGGGCAAGCTGGACCAGGTCGGGACCCTGATGGGATACACCGATTGGGCCGATCTGCTGGCGACGCTCAACGTGGACAACCTCCTGTGGACGCCCGAGGAGCGCGGGGCCGTGTACGGAGCGGTGTTCGTGAACAACTCCGGCGACTTGTGCGTGCATAACAAGTCGTACGCGTTCTCGCTCCTGGACAACGCAATCACGGCGGTTACGCCGGCACCGTAACCTCACCCGAACCCCGGCGCCCTCGATGGTGAGGGCGTCCGGGAACCACATACCGGATGGTCCCCACCCGGGATGAAGGCGAGGCCCGGAGGCGTCACAAGCGTCTCCGGGCCTTGCCGTATCCGTTCTTCTGAACGATCCTCGATCGACTCACCGGCTGACTCTACTTTGGGCTCGCGCCTCGGGTCGGGTGGCTTCACGTACTGAGCAGGGGAGCGGATGGCCGGAGCACCGACTCAACCAGGAGCAGGGGCCGAGAGACCCGGCACCTCCGCGATCGTCCTCGCGTTCGCCGCCATCTACCTGGTCTGGGGCTCCACCTACTTGGCAATCCGGTTCGCCGTCGAGACCCTGCCCCCGTTCCTGATGCTGTTCGCCCGGTTCTTCACCGCCGGCGTTCTGATGTATGTCTTCCTGCGCTGGCGAGGAGTACCCCGTCCGAGTGCCCGGGAATGGGCAGGTGCAGCCGTCGTAGGCGGCCTGCTGCTGCTCGGCGGCACGGGCGCCGTCGGGTGGGCCGAACAGTGGATCCCCTCTGGGCTCGCGGCCCTGATCGTCGCGATCGTTCCTGTGTGGATGGTGTTGCTGGACTGGGCCGGGCCGGCGAAGCGAAAGCCGACCCGTGCGGTCATCGCGGGTCTCGTCCTGGGGCTTGTGGGCGTCGCCATGCTGGTCGGTCCCGTGGAGCTGTCCAGCGGTGGAGAGATGCAGTTCATCGGATCTGCGGTCGTCGTGTTCGGGACGCTTTCCTGGGCCACCGGCTCCGTGTATGGCATTCGGCTACCACATCCCTCGTCGCCGTGGATGTCGGCGGCGCTCCAGATGACGGCCGGCGGAGTGCTGCTTCTCGCTTTCGGCACGGCGATGGGGGAGTGGGCGCGCGTGGATCCGGGACAGATGTCGGCCCGCTCGCTTGGGGCGCTCGCGTACCTGGTCGTATTCGGGTCGCTGATCGCGTTCGTGGCTTACGTATTCCTACTGCGGCACGTGACGCCCGCCCGCGTCGGGAGTTACGCGTACGTGAACCCGGTGGTTGCAGTGTTCCTCGGGTGGGCGCTGGCATCCGAGCCCGTCACCCCGCGGACGATCGTGGCGGCCGGGATCATCCTGACGGGCGTGGTCCTGATCGTGAGGCATCGGGCGGCGAAGGCTCCGCCGGACGAACCGCAGATCGAGCCGATGGTCGCGGACGAAGAGCCCGGCCTGGATTCTCCGGTGACGCCCTGCGCGACCTGCTGAGCGACAATGCGAGCTGAGCGAGATCAGGGGCCGAATGCAATGGATGATTCGCGGCGACCGGCGTACGCACACCTGCCTGCATCCGAGCTCGCCAGCGGGCCGCCCGGGCCGTTGCCCTCCTCGCGGACTGCCGTCTGTGCCCCGGGACTGCCGGGTCGACCGACTCGCCGACCGCTGGTCCGCCTGCAAGACGGGTCGACACGCCGTCGTAAGCAGCTGTTTTCCCATTTCGGGGAGGAGGATTGCCTGCGAGGCAGGCGCGGGTCGGGGACGATCTTCTTCGTCCACTGCAACCTGCGGTGCGTGTTCTGCCAGAACTACGACATCAGCCAGGGCCAGCGGCCGGCCTCGACACGCGGAATCTCGCCCTCGCGCCTGGCCGCGCTCATGCTGGAACTCCAGGCCCGCGGCTGCCACAACATCAACTTCGTTACGCCGGAGCACGTCGTGCCGCAGATCCTCGAGGCCCTGGTGCCGGCGGTCTCGGGAGGTCTCCGGCTACCCCTCGTGTACAACACCAGCGCCTACGACTCCCTCGAGAGCCTCGAGCTGATGGACGGTGTCTTCGACATCTACATGCCCGACTTCAAGCTGTGGTCCGACGAGCGATGTCGAGAATGGCTCAAGGCATCCGACTACCCGGCGACGGCGCGGACAGCCATCCGCACGATGCACGACCAGGTGGGTCCACTCGAGATCGACGAGGCGGGACTCGCCCGTCGTGGCCTGCTCGTCCGCCATCTGATGATGCCGGGCTGCTTCGATGAGACGGCCTCGATCCTGGGATGCCTGGCGGATGAGCTGGGACCGGGCACGTACGTCAACCTGATGGACCAGTACCGGCCGGCCGGGAAGGTGGACGGCAGTCGCTACCCGGAGCTGAACCGCCGCGTACCTGCTGCCGAGTACGCGAAGGCCGTGAGGCTGGCAGAGGACATCGGATTGCGGCTGGATCGGCGGGCTGCCTGATGGTGTGATCAGGCCAGCCCGGCCCTCTGCCTGATGCTTCCGGCCAGGGCCTGCAACTCTTCCTTCGAGTGTCCCTCGAATCGGCGCGCGCACACCGCACCATAGCCCCCGCACAGACGGTCGCAGGCGGAGCCGCGCACGGCCTGGTCGGCCATCTCGAACAGGATGTTGTCCTCCTTGAGGATGTGTCCCCGGATCAAGTCGATGTAGCCGCGCGCCGCGTTCTGTAGGGTTGCGAGCGCCTCCTCGTTTCCCTGTCGGGCAGGCCCCAGCGAGTCCGCCATGCGCCGCGTAAGGGCACGGCCCTGCTGGTGCTCGTACAGCATCACGGCGATTGGTCCCTGGTTGCGGGGGAGGCCCGCGGCCTCGAGCTCGGGGAACAGAAGGTCCTCTTCCTTGCCGTGGTGACACGCGTCCGCGAACAGCCGAATGAACGTGACGCAGTCGCCGATCGTGTCGAAGTCCAGCCCGTCCGGACCCTCGCCTTCGGCCACCAGGGCCTGCATCGCGTCCGCAACCTGCAGGATGATCTGGTGCTCCTCGCGGAGGCGGGAAGTGGCAGTTTCGGCTGTAGGGCTCATGGGCGTTCTCCGGAGTGTGCGGTGCGCTCGTCGGGCTCGGGACGGTAACGCCGTGACCGGAGCCCGGGAAAGCGTCAGTAGGTGAGCAGCAACGCCAGCGTAATCGGCACCGTGAGCAGGCTTATCGTCGCCAGCCAATCGACCTCCTGCTGTTCGACGATATGTACGTCGTACAGCAGGACAGCGGCCCGGGCCCACTCGGTGCCCTTGGTCGGCCGGTAGTAGCCCACGACGCTGTCACCCCGAATTCGGGGTGACTTCATGAAGAACTGGGTGCCGTCCTGCAGCGTGATCCGGTATTCCGGCCCGTCGGCATCCGCGGAGCCTATGGTGCGGCCGAGCTCGTCCTCGTATGCGGTCTGTTCAGAGGCCGCGGCGTCGCCCAGTTGGAGCGGCAGATTCGCGGGGACGTATCTCTGGCAGCCGGCGATGGACAGGGCGAGCAGCATCGGCACGAGTAGACTTCGGAGCAAGTGAGCTTCCTTTCGGTGGCTACGTTCGGCGACTGTTCAGGCGTTGTTGATTGGACATCTTATAGTCAGCACCCGGGCTGGACGAGATCCGCCGCCGCGGCGCCCATTCTTGACGATAAGACATATGGCAGACTAGATTATGCCATATGACAGAAATAGGGGCGCAAGATGAAAGCAGCTGGTGGACGTCATCCGGCAAGACTGGGCTCAGTTGAGCGATTTGTTAATCGCGTGCGCGAGACTCCGCGGGCGGAACACTCCTACGCCGCTCTGTTGGGCCTGCGGACGTTCGAGGTCTCGAAGCTGCACGCGCGCCTCCGAGAAGGGCTTTCCTACCAGTCTCTCGAGCGGGTGCAGCGGATTCTGGACATCTCGTCTGCCGAAATCTCGAAACTGGTCGGCATATCC
>PVMK01189036.1_pt2 | contig 12909 bp, 10 predicted proteins | sample 1853481 | NCBI WGS metagenome assembly PVMK01 (sample SAMN08533507, study PRJNA380276) | Marine sediment metagenome, whole genome shotgun sequencing project.
GAGGTCCATACTGAGCCCGATAGTAGTTATCTACATCGACACCTCTGACAAAATCTGTATAGTCGTTCAGGAAGTTATTGGTCCCGTGGGCCAGGTAAAGGCCTACCGTTACCAGCACCCAGCGCCAGAAATCAAAAGCGCCAACCCTGAATGCAAAGATACCGGCAATAGCAGCAGATAAGAATGTGGTGACCAGAACTGCAGCCCTGGTAGCGATCAACCAGCGGGATACGATATCCAACTCATCCCATTCTTCTTTGCTGATCTGTGGAATGATTTGCAGCGCTTTGCGCCACATAGCAAAATTCATGAGATCTATCTCCTATAGAAATATATATTTGCGCCAATATCATACCACAAGAGATTATCCGTTAAACCGGGGATAACCTAGGGCTTTTTTTCAGGCTGATCTGAAATAAACAGGATGAGATTGTCAGAAATTTAGTCAGGAAGAAGCGCCTACGGAACTTACCAGGGTAGAAACTGCGCCGGCAGCCATTAAATCAACCTCAATCTGGTTTACCTGGTCCTCAACCAGGGCAATAATATGTCCCCCCAGGCCGCCGCCAGATAATTTTGCTCCCAGCGCGCCAGAATTTCTAGCAGTTGATATCAGATGATCCAATTCTGGCGTGGAAACTCCCAGTTCTACCAGCAGGTCATGGTTTTGATCCATAAGGGAACCAAGCTCAAGGGGAGACCCGGCCTCTATTTGTTTCAGCGCATTTTCACTGATCTCACCTATGGATGTGAAAATCTGATTGAATTTCTCCGGATCATTCATCCATCCCTGCCTTACTTTCCCCACGGTGCCCAGGGTGTTCCCCGGTCTGCCGCTGTCTGCGATCAGGATCGAAAAAGGAGTTGGAATTTCCAGAAACCGGAATTTTTCCCCTTTACGGTAGTAGAGAGGTTTTTGATGGGAAACAACAGTGTTGTCTATGCCGGAGGGGGTGCCGTGGTGGATCTTTTCAATTTCAAATGCCCTCATAGATACCTCGTCATCTGTCAGCCGCTGACCAAGAAACGCGGAAAAAGCTCTGATCAGGCTGGCGGAGATCGCCGCTCCTGATCCTAATCCCGCAGAGGTGGGGATTGAGGACGAAAGGGATATTCTGCAGGCTGGAAGATCTTCCAGTGGGTGTTCGCCAGCTGCCTGGGAAATGGCTGCCCTGAGGGGATGATCAGGATCCAGGTCAAGAAGCTGAGCAGACAGTAAGATGTCAGGCGCGTCGATGTGTATATCTCCGGACTGTCCCTTAATATGCGGAGTGACAATTGCCCGGGCTTGAACTGCCTGGACTGGAATCGCGATGGCAGGTTCGCCGTATACGACCGCATGTTCGCCAAATAGAATTATTTTCCCTGGAGCTGTTGCGGTAAAAGCAGGCATATCAATATAAGTAAAAGATCAGCAAAACGCACATAGACCAGAGGATAATGGCAGCTTGCAGTGGACGGTCCGAGAGAGCTATATCTTCCGGAGCGCCGCCCTGGCCTATTTGAATAAGGAATAGGTAGCGAAAGATGCCATAAATCACAAAGGGGATTGTCAGCATCATAGAATGATTATCTGGAAGATTGGGTGCGGAAAAAGTGTACAGGCTGTAGGCAACAATAGTGGTTCCTGAAACAATGTTAATCAACTGGTCCAGCAGCTCAATTGAATATCCATCCAGAACCGGTCGTATTTTTCCGCTGCTGGTAAGCTGTAATACTAGCTCAGCCCTGCGTTTACCAAGGCCAATAAATAAAGCAAACAGGGATGTGACCATATACAACCAAGGAGAAAAGCGTTTGACCTCGATCAGGGTAGTGCCTGAGATCACTCGCAGCAAATAAAAAGATGCCAGGATGAGCACATCAATTAATGGTATGTGTTTGAGTTTTGATGAATATAGTAAATTAAGAGTGAAGTAGACCAAACAAATGATCAGAAATTCAGGGGACAGGGTATATGCCAGGGGGAGAGAAATCACCAGCAGGGAAATTGCCAGGATCCAAGCTGCCCGGATTGACAGAGCTCCGGATGCTATGGGCCTCATTTTTTTAGTGGGATGCTGCTGATCTGATTCCCTATCGGCAATATCATTAAAAATATATACGGCACTGGCAATCAGGCTGAATAAAACTGCTCCTGCCAGGGTGCGGGTAAACGCCGATAGATCCAGCAATTTCTTATCAAAGACCAGGGCTGTGAAAATAAAAATATTCTTTGCCCATTGTTTTGGGGCGCAGGGTTTTTATCAGGACCTTTATCATAATGAAATAATAGCATGATTTAATAGCAGGTGGTAGGTTAGCCAGGGAATCCCGGCATTTGGATCAAGGGACATGCTAAAATTAGGCCTATGGCAAAGAAAGCCCGCGCAGACCAAATTCTTGTTGAGAGAGGCTTGGCTGGAGACCTTGAACAGGCCAGGCGATTGGTGATGGCTGGTAAGGTGTTCTGGAATGACCAGGTGGTTATTCAGGCTTCTCAGCCCATTGAAACCACAGATCAGCTTAGAGTAATTTCCTCCCCACCATTTGTTTCTCGAGGTGGAGAAAAACTCCAGGGTGCTCTGGAAAGGTTTTCTCTCTCCCTTGACCAGCGAATCTGTGCTGACATTGGTGCCTCAACAGGTGGATTTACCGATTGTCTGCTCCAGCATGGAGCTGACAAAGTTTATGCTATCGATGTGGGCTATGGCCTTCTGGATTGGCGGCTGCGTAATAACCCCCGGGTAATTGTCATGGAAAGGACCAATGCCAGATCATTGACATCACTGCCGGACAAGATAGATTTCTTTACCGCAGACGTATCTTTTATATCCCTCAAGAAGATCCTACCGGCTGCGGCTCAATTATTTGGCCCCGGTGGTGGTGAAGCCCTGATCCTGATTAAACCTCAATTTGAAGCCACCCGCCAGGAGGCTGCCAGGGGATCGGGTGTGATCAAGGATCCAGAAATTCATCAACGTGTCATTAAGGAAATTCTGGAATTTGCAGGGGAAAATAATTTTCAAATCAAGGGATTGATGCCCTCACCCTTGTTGGGCCCAGATGGAAACAGAGAGTTTTTTGCCTGGCTGGGCTATCCTTCGAATTCGGATCAAACTCAAAAAATCCAGAACCTCATAACCGGAACCTTCTAATTTTCCAGAGGACTGAGGATATTACCCATGTTGAAAATCAAAAAAGACGTCATGTTTTTCAAATTTTCAGCTTATGGATTTTTAAAGAACCTCAGGTTTTTTGAACCGTTTATCCTGCTAATATTCCGATCCTATGGATTGACTTTTCTCCAGATCGGCATTCTTTATTCCATCCGGGACATAGTCACTAATTTACTGGAAATTCCTACTGGTATTGCAGCAGACGCCTTTGGCAGGCGGCGGGCAATGGTGAGCGCGTTTGTAAGCTATCTTCTGTCATTTATCATGCTTTATTTTCTGGAAGATTACCTATATCTCATCCTGGCAATAATCCTGTTTGCATTTGGAGAAGCCTTCCGGTCTGGGACCCATAAAGCGCTGATCCTGGAATATTTGAATATACATCAAATCAGCGATTTAAAAGTATATTATTATGGCCTGACTAGGAGCGCATCTCAATTAGGATCCGCCCTGAATGCATTGATTGCAGCAGCCTTGGTTTTTTATACAGGAAGCTACCGGATCATGTTCCTGGCAGCTGTTATTCCATATCTATTGGATTTGATCAATGTTGCCAGCTACCCGAAGGAATTGGACGGCGACATCCCGGGTGTTAAACGGGAAGAAATTTGGATGAGATTAAGAGCAACCCTGGAAGGTTTTATCAAGATTTTCCGCGATGGTGAGGTTATACGGGCATTGTTGAACAGCGCTGGTTTTGGGGCTTTCTTTAAATCAACCAAGGACTACCTGCAGCCGATACTGGCTGCAATGGCTTTATCTTTGGTGATCTTTGAGAATTACCAGGGTGCTCAACGGGAAGCACTGATCATCGGGTCGACTTATTTTGGAATTTACCTGTTAACCAGTCTGGCGTCCCGCCGGTCATATTATTTCAGCTCCCGTTTCAGCAGCCTGTCTCGAGCTGTAAATATCACGTATCTGGCTGGTGTGGTCCTGTTAATACTCTCTGGAGTAAGTTCTTCACTTCATATTAATGTCCTGGCAGTGATATGTTTTATCCTGTTATTTATCCTTAACAACATTCGCAGGCCCATTAATGTTGGTTTGATAAGTGATCAAATCTCCTCAAATATCATGGCTTCTGGATTATCTGCTGAAGCCATGATGACCACCATCCTATCAGCAGTAATCGCTCCCTTGCTCGGGTACATGGTTGATATTCTGGGGATTGGACAGGGAATCAGTATTATCGGGGTGGTGATGCTTAGTTTATTTTTCTTTGTTCGGGTCAAATAGACTTATCCTGTTGGTACGGAATACCTTCTCAGCAGACCTTCATCGGTTATACTAAGCCCTGCTTATGGAAATCAAGAATATTCGTAATTTTTCAATTATCGCCCATATTGATCACGGGAAATCTACCCTGGCTGACCGGCTGCTCCAGATCACGGACACAGTGTCAGAGCGGGATATGGCTGATCAGGTTCTGGACAATATGGAACTGGAACGGGAGAAGGGAGTGACTATTAAAGCTTCTGCTGTCCAGATGAAATATACTTCTCTTGACGGCCAGGATTATGAGATGAACCTGATAGATACTCCAGGCCATGTTGATTTTGGTTATGAAGTATCCCGGGCGCTTGCAGCTTGTGAAGGAGCTCTGTTGGTTGTGGATGCCGCCCAGGGCATGGAAGCACAAACAATCGCTAATATGCATGCCGCCCTTGAGGCAGATCTGGAAATCATCCCCATCATCAACAAGATCGATCTTCCAGCTGCCAGGCCGGATGAAATTGCCCGGGATATCAACGCCATGCTGGGAACAGCCCCGGAATCCATCTTAAGGATTTCTGCCAAAGAGGGTGAGAATATTCAGCCTGTCCTTGAAAAGATAATTAAAGACATTCCTCCCCCGGTTGAAAAAGCCGGATCACCATTAAGAGCGTTGATTTTCGACTCCCATTATAATTCTTATAAAGGGGTGATTGCCTATATCCGGGTCTTCGATGGAACGATCAACCAGGGAGATAAACTGCGTTTAATGGCTGGTCAAAAGGATCTTGAGCCTTTTGAATTGGGAGTTTTTGCCCCGGAAATGAAACCAGTGGATGTTATCCATCCCGGGGAAGTCGGTTATATTGCCACAGGATTAAAGTCTGTTCATGAGTGCAGAGTGGGCGACACGATAACTTATGCCAATAATCCTGCTCTGGATCCCCTTCCGGGATACAAACAAGTTAAACCCATGGTTTTTGCAGGATTTTTTCCGGTCGATAATGAAGAATATGGAAAGTTACGGGATGCCCTTGAAAAACTCCAGTTGAATGATGCTGCCCTGGTATATGAACCAGAATCTTCTCAGGCCTTGAATCTGGGTTTCCGATGTGGTTTTCTGGGAATGTTTCATATGGAAATAATCCAGGAAAGACTGGAACGGGAATATAATTTGGATATCATTGCAACGGCACCCTCTGTTAAATACCGGGTGTTATTGAGAGATGGCAATACGATTGATATCGATTCCCCGGCAGATCTGCCAGATCGCAGTCTAGTTGAGGAAATCCAGGAACCCTGGATGAATGTTCAGATATTCCTTCCCTTGGAATATTATGGCCCGGTTATGGAATTAGTGACCGTAAGGAGAGGAGTATACGTTGGCCAGGATCATCCCTCACCCAACCGTGGTCAGCTGGATTTTCAGATCCCGCTTTCGGAATTGATCGTTGATTTCTTCGACTATTTAAAATCCATTTCCCGGGGATATGCATCTATGGATTATTCATTTGCAGGTTACCGATCTGAAAAACTGGTTAAACTGGATATCCTGGTAAATGGGGAACCTGTTGACGGAATGGCTTCGATCATTCATAAGGATAAAGCAATCCGGAAGGGTAAAATCCTGGTCGCCCGTTTAAAAAAGCTCATCCCACCCCAACATTTTGCTGTTCCAATCCAGGCTTCCGCTGACGGGAAAATTATCGCCAGGGCAGACGTAAAGGCTCTCCGAAAAGATGTCACAGCAAAATTATATGGCGGCGATTACACCAGGAAGAGGAAATTATTGGAAAACCAAAAAGAGGGACGCAAACGACTGAAAAGAATTGGCAACGTGGATATCCCTCAAAAAGCGTTTATGGCGGTATTGAGGTTGGAAGATGACTGAAGTTAAATCTAAGAAAGGACTGGTTCGGGTAGTTCTGGGAATTGGGATCAGCCTGGCGGCGCTGGTAATATTAATTCGGCTGGTTGACGTCCGACAAGTCCTGGCATCTCTGCAGGGTATAAAACTTTCTATAGTGATCCCGGCTTTGGCATTGCTGGTGATTTCATTATTAACCCGGGCGGCAGCCTGGCGGGTTATCTTAAAAGAAAAGATCTCAATCTGGAAGTCATTTTTTATTGTCAACAGCGGCTATTTTGTCAATACGGTTTTTCCTTTCCGGATAGGAGAATTAACCCGGGCATTTCTTTTAAAGCCTTCTGGTTTTGCCTTCTGGGAAGCTATACCGACAATCCTGTTGGAAAGGCTATTCGATTTTGGCTTTGCCTTAAGTTTTTTCTTTATTGGGCTGCCCTTTGCGATTGGATTCTCTCAGGGTATCACCTATGCCTATTTAATTGCAGGCGGAATCCCCGCGGTTATCTTAGCTTTGTATTTACTGGTCAGAAATCAACAACAGGTGATCGGTTGGATCAACAGAACAACTTTGATCAAATCAAATATAAAAGAGCGCCTGTTGAAAGTGATCGAACCTCTCTTATCGAGTCTGGGCATTCTCACTGATCCTCTGCGCCTGGTAAAAGTTTTTGCCTGGATGTTGATCAGCTGGTCGATTGCATTGTTTTATCAATACCTGCTGCTCAGAGCATTTGTCCCGGATGGACAACTGATCTGGACTGCTTTTACTCTGGGGGCCCTGGCTCTGGGAGTTTCCATTCCCTCTTCGCCTGGTAATATTGGCTTGTATGAAGCCAGCATCACTCTGGCTTTGTCAGCCTTTGGTGTAGATCAATCGGTAGCTTTTGCATACGCGCTTACCAGCCATGTTCTGAGTCTGCTGGTGACCACCCTACTGGGTTCATTTGGGTTGGTCCGGGAGGGATTTGCGTTAAGAGATATCTGGCAGTACAGTAAACAGCAAGAAAAGGAAGTGGATTTATGAGTAAAACTACTTTGATCACTGGCGGAGCAGGATTTATCGGAATAAATTATGCTGCCAGGGTGCTCAAGCGGGGTGAAAAGGTGGTTATATTTGATAATCTCTCCCGGGATGGAACTCCAGGAAATATCGCCTGGTTGAAAAACACCTTTGGAGAGGATTCCTTTGAATTTATTATCGAAGATGTCCGGGATCAAGAAGCTGTCAGGGCAGCTGTAGAAACAGCTGATCTCATTCTTCACCTGGCTGCACAAGTTGCTGTGACCTCATCCGTTGTTGACCCCAGGACAGATTTTGAGATCAATGCCCTCGGCACATTGAATGTGCTTGAAGCCGCCCGGCAATCGCCAAAACAACCCCCGGTATTTTATTCCTCTACTAATAAGGTTTACGGGGATCTGGAAGATATCAAGGTTGCTGAAGGTGAGACCAATTACTATTTCCCAGATCATCCCTTCGGTATTCCGGAAACTCAAATACTGGATTTCCATTCCCCGTATGGATGCTCGAAGGGAGCAGGGGATCAATATGTGCGTGACTATCACCGGATCTTCGGCTTGCCAACAGTGGTGTTCCGCCAAAGCTGTATTTATGGAACCCATCAATTTGGCATCGAAGATCAGGGCTGGGTCGCCTGGTTTGTAATTGCTGCCCTGACTGGCAAGAAAATCACAATCTACGGTGACGGAAAGCAGGTTAGGGATTTATTGTATGTGGATGATCTTCTGAACGCATATGACCTGGCTTTTAGCAACATTGATAAGACAGCGGGAAAAATTTATAATATTGGTGGTGGAAAAGACAACACACTTTCGATTTGGAGGGAATTTGGTCCTTTGCTGGAGGGTGAACTCGGCCGCGACATCCCGGTAGGAAGAGAAGATTGGAGACCCGGAGATCAGAGGATATTTGTGGCAGATATCCGCAAAGCCCAGGCGGATTTTGGTTGGACACCAGAAGTTGATGTTTCAACCGGGATCAAGAACTTGTTTGATTGGGTGCGTGCCAACCAGAATCTATTCTCATAATATAATATTTCCTATACATACGAACCCGGCCTAAGCAAGGATTGCCCGGAATGAAAATATTAACCGTTCTCACCTACTACAGGCCCCACACCAGCGGGTTAACCATATATGTCGAGCGGCTGGCGAAATCGCTTGTTCAACTCGGTCATGAAGTAACTGTTCTGACATCCCAGTATGATAAAGACCTGCCCGAAGAAGAAATTCAGGATGGAGTGCGGATCATTCGTGCGCCAGTATTATTCCGGATCAGCAAAGGCGTAATTATGCCCACCTTCGGCTGGCTGGCCTGGAAATTGGTTTTGGATCATGATGTTATCCATCTTCACCTGCCTCAATTTGATGCTGCCGGGATCGCTCTGCGGGGCAGAATTCTGAAGAAACCAACTATCATCACCTACCATTGTGATTTATTACTTCCCCCGGGGGTTATTAATAAGCTCATAAACGGTGTCGTCCATTTGATGAATTATCTAGCTGGTATGTTGGCCAACAAGATTGCAGCCTATACAGAGGATTTTGCTGCCCATTCTCCGTACCTGGGTAGATTTTCAGAAAAAGTGAGGGTGATCTTACCCCCCGTAGTTATGCCAAAGGCTTCGTCAGATGATGTGGCAGAATTCCAGGCGAAGCATAATCCTGCGGGTTATTCCCCGGTCATTGGTATGGCAACTCGCTTTGCTTCCGAAAAAGGAGTTGAGATCCTGCTGAATGCCCTTCCTGTGATCAGGCGATCATATCCGCAGGCTGCTGTATTATATGCCGGTCAGTATCAGGATGTGATGGGTGAGGGGGCCTATTACGACAGATTATTGCCAACGATCAAAGGATACATGGAAAACGGGAAGTGGGTATTTTTGGGAGTTTTAAACCCTTCCCAAATGTCTCTTTTTTATAAGGCCCTGGATGTCTTGCTGGTTCCGAGCCTAAATTCAACAGAAACTTTTGGATTGGTTCAGATTGAAGCCATGATCCAGGGAACCCCGACTGTAGCGTCTAACTTGCCAGGAGTTCGAGTTCCTCCCCGGCTGACGGGTATGGGTGAGGTAGTCCCGATCGGTGACAGTGAAGCCCTGGCAGAGGCAGTCATTCAAATTATCTCCAATCCAGGCAAGTATCAAGGCAATCCAATTGAAGTTGAAAAGCTTTTTGATCCATTGGTAAATGCAGCTGCCTACCTGGAAATTTATCAGGAATTGGGGGGAAAAACGGGTTGAAAGATTACCTGAAACCCCATTTACAGGATCTACCCTATTTTCGAGCCTTGTTACGAGCGGTTGAGGCTCGTTTTTATGAGGGAATTTCTTTACCAGAGCCGGTATTGGACCTGGGCTGCGGCGATGGTCATTTTGGGTCCCTGGCATTTGAGAAACAACACCAAATGGGAATGGATCCCTGGTGGGGCCCTTTAACAGAAGCAGCTTCCCTCGGAACTTATCAATACCTGGTTTGTGCTCAAGGTGATCAAATGCCATATCCCAGAGATTATTTTTCGAGTGCGGTCAGCAATTCAGTCCTGGAACACATTCCTGATCTTGATCCTGTTATCAAAGAGACAGCCCGGGTGTTAAAACCAGGCGCTCAGTTCATATTCTGTGTTCCCAATCATCGTTTTCTTGATACACTTTCTATTGGCAGGTGGTTGGATCGGATAAAATTCCGGGCTCTGGCCGACGGTTATCGCCATTTCTTTAACCGCATTTCCAGGCATTATCAGTGCGATTCGCTTGAAACTTGGCAGGGAAGACTTAAGAAATATGGCTTTGAAATCGAAGAAAGTTGGGATTATTTCCAACCTGCGGCTCTGCAGACCTTAGAATGGGGACATTATTTTGGAGTCCCTTCCTGGTTCAGTAAATTTCTCTTTAATAAATGGATCCTGGCCCCGGCTGATTGGAATTTATTCTTAACAGATTTGCTGGTCAGACCTCATTATGAACGGGATCCGCGCGCCGAAAATGGTGTATATTCATTCTATATAACCCGCTATATGGGTTGACCCGACTTTAGGTGAGTAAATAGATATGGAAGAACCCAGTGTCCTTGACTTTGTATTGGAAAAACTGACCTTCTGGAAGGAATCCAAGCTGTCCATTCCTGAACTTGAGGAAGATTCTAAACCAGTGGTTTCGGGGCTTGATACAGGCGGATCCAAAAGCTGGATCTGGAAGAGCATGTTGCTCTTGCTCCCGATACTTTTTGCGATCACAGCCCAGGTTTTTGGAGAGCCAGATAATCGATCTCCAATGCTGGTGATCTTCTTTTATATTGCTGCAGCCCTGAGTTTAGTATTGTTGGTTCTATTCCAGAATTGGAAGGTAGAGCCCCTGATTTCTGACCAGGGCGAAGCTGGGGAGTTCACTGTTCGATGGGTCCAATTCCTGGTCGGGATCTGTCTTTCTGTGCTGGCATTCTTCTTTTTTCTGGGAAATTTATTTAATGCTATAAACCTGACCCTATGGATAACTGGCCTGGTATTGATCTGGTGTTCTCTGTGGATTCCGGACAATTGGTGGGAAAAATTCCGCACTAGCTGGGATGGTTTCTGGCAAGAGGGCTTCAGAATAACTCCCTGGATGATCCTTGTAGCAGTTGTATTTCTGATCTCGGCTTTTTACCGCTTTTATTTACTTGATCAAGTCCCGCCGGAAATGTTCAGCGACCATGCAGAAAAGCTCATCGATGTAACCGATGTATTAAATGGTCAATATTCCATCTTTTTCCCCAGGAATACAGGACGGGAAGCCTTCCAAATTTACCTGACAGCTGTGGTTTCCAAGGTGTTTGGTACTGGAATTTCCTTTTTGAGCCTGAAAATTGGCACCTGCCTGGCAGGTTTGTTCTCCTTGCCCTTTATTTACCTGCTGGGAGTGGAGATCAAGAATAAACAGGTGGGATTGTTGGCGATGTTTTTTGCCTGCATTGCATATTGGCCCAATGTGATCTCACGCGTTGCTTTGAGATTCGCCCTCTACCCTGCCTTCTTCGCGCCAACCTTGTATTTCCTGATCAAAGGGCTTAAGAGAAAACGATGGAATGATTTCCTGTTTGCGGGAATTTTTTTGGGGATCGGGCTGCATGGTTACAGCCCGTTCAGGATCGTACCCTTTGTGGTCATCCTGGTTCTGTTGATTTATTTTACCCATACAAAATCCAGGAAGAACCGCAAGATGGCAATTATCTCCCTGGTACTGGTGGGGTTGATTTCTTTGATCATCTTTTTGCCCTTGGGCAGGTTTGCAGTATCAGACTATGATCTGTTTGCTTACCGCATGCAAACCCGGATGACCGGTGTTGAAACTGCTCTTCCCGGCTCCCCGCTGAATATATTTTTCTCCAATTTATGGAAATCCCTGATCATGTTCCAATGGGACAATGGTCAAATCTGGGTTCATTCTGTAATCGGCAGACCAGCCCTGGGATTGGTTACTGCTGCCATGTTCAGCCTGGGAGTGATCCTCTCGATCCTGCGCTATATCAAACACAGACATTGGATGGATCTGGTTCTGCTGTTGAGCATACCCCTTCTGATGATTCCATCTGTATTGTCATTGGCTTTCCCGAATGAGAATCCATCCCTGAACAGATCAAGTGGAGCCATTATCCCCGTATTCCTGATCATTGGCTTGGCGATTGAAAACATTATGAACAATTTGAAAGAGAGTTTGCCCGATCGCCGGGGGAAATGGCTGTCTTATGGGTTTGTGATCCTGGCTGCTGTTTTTAGCATGAGGGTTAACGCCCGCCTGGTGTTCGAGGAATATTACTATCAGTTTAAGATCAGAGCTTGGAATACATCGGAGATCGGGGCTGTGATCCGCCAATTTTCTGAAACAATTGGGGATGAATACAATGCCTGGGTGATACCTTCTCCACACTGGGTGGACACGCGGCTGGTAGGTATTCATGCTGTAGATTATGTCAGGGATTATGCTCTCTGGCCCTCTGAAATATACATAACCGAAAGTGCTCCTGTGCCTAAACTTTATATTTACAAACCTGATGATGAAGAGGCCATCCGGGTTCTACAAGAGCTGTATCCGGACGGTATTATTGATAGATATCAATCTGAAGTTGATGGCAGAGATTTTATGCTATATTATGTGCTTCAGTAATTTCCTGGAAATAGAATATTATGGGTATTCAAAGAGGAAATGATTTAAATCGTTGGCTTACCGCTATTTTGCTGTTAGCGATCCTCGCTGGCGGCAGTTATTTGCGGTATGTTGGATTGGATTGGGACGTTGAGCAGCATTTACATCCCGATGAGCGGTTCTTGACCATGGTGGAATCCAGCCTGCTGCCTGTGCCCAATCTCAGAGAGTATTTCGATACATCAAGCTCGACATTGAATCCCAATAACCAGGGACATGGATTTTATGTTTATGGCACTCTGCCAATTTTTATGGTCAGGTACCTTGCTGAGTGGCTTGGATACAACGGCTATGGCAGTGTCTATCTGGTTGGCCGATCGTTATCTGCAGCGATGGACCTGTTATCGGTTGCCCTGGTATTTTTTATTGGCGCAAGATTATTTAATCGGAAAGTTGGTTTATTGGCAGCTGCCTTTTCTTCCTTTGCGGTTCTCCAGATCCAGCAATCCCATTTTTTCACTGTGGATAC
>PVMK01146489.1_pt1 | contig 12907 bp, 13 predicted proteins | sample 1853481 | NCBI WGS metagenome assembly PVMK01 (sample SAMN08533507, study PRJNA380276) | Marine sediment metagenome, whole genome shotgun sequencing project.
ACCGACGTCATTCCGGGCTCGACCCGTAAGAAGGTGAGCCCGGGGTGACAGGTGTTCTCAATCCAGACAACTGGTCCTGTCATTCCGGACATAAGAACGTCATTCCGGACTTGATCCGGAATCCACCCTTGAATTATTTGCCCATGGCAATACATTCACATGTGATATGCTTTTTTAATGGTTTCATTCCGGGAACGACATAGCCTGTTTTTAAGGCCTAAACTAAAACGCCTGCAAGATCTGCAGACGGAGATTTATCGACAGTTGCAACTGTTAATCCCGGATCAGATCGCGCACTACGACTCATTCCAATCGCGGGTACACGGCTCCCCCTTGCTGCGGATGGATATACTCGAACGCCACCCCTACACCCACTTTCTACGACTCACCTACCAGTTTGAAAAGAACGAACAACGTGAAATTGCCCCGGATGCACATATCCGCATCTACAACGATGCGCGCCTGGCTGAAGTAACCTCTTTCAACCCGGAACAGGGATTCAAACGATCGGCGAACCCCTGGTACCCACAGCACCAGCTTTTTCAGCGTAGCTGGCGACAAAACCAGGCTTTGGACAAGTGGCTGGGCTATCTTTTACACCAGGGACATGGCATCACCAGCATGCAACCCGCCAGTGATAAAATCAGCGGAAAACAGGCAATTCCGATCAAAGAAACAGCCAGTTCTGTTTAATACTGAAAATGAGTTTGACAGGCCAGCAATAACTAAGTAAGATCACGCGCCTTGCGGGGCTATAGCTCAGCTGGGAGAGCGCTACAATGGCATTGTAGAGGTCGACGGTTCGATCCCGTCTAGCTCCACCAAAATGTTGTCCCCTTCGTCTAGAGGCCTAGGACACTGCCCTTTCACGGCGGCAACAGGAGTTCGAATCTCCTAGGGGACGCCATCTATAAGGCGTTGATTGTGAAAGACTTAACGTCACTAAAGCCACTCTTTATGGGTGGCTTTTTTTATGTCTTTGTAACTTTCTGGCAGCAATCACATCACAAGCGAGTAATGAAACCCGCTAACCAATGTGTGCTATTTGTGAAATAATCAACCCATGATCCAATTCAATTCCAAAATAAGCCGCTCAATCAATCGCGGTACGCTTAGCCTGCAACGGGCTTTGCAGATATTGGCGATGTGTGGGGTGAGTGAGGTAGGGGTTGAAGCTGAGGTGACCGTTACCAATGAATAACCAAAAAGAATCCTATCCAGATAGAATCCGGAAGATTGCCTTGGACATTGCTTTGATTAAGCATCTGATGGAATTGGATATGCAGGCAGAAAGGCTTCGGGAACTTGCAGATGAACTTGAAACGCTGTTAAAGCCAGTTCCTCCCAAGTAGCCTGGTATTTTCATTGTGTGCTCCTTCATTGATTTGAGAATCGTCCCCGCGCGGTATCGTGTGTTTCTACTTCATACAGAATGACAAGACCCCTTCCCTTCCCAATTTCTTCTGCAAACCTTCCAGCAAATTTCGTGCGGGCAAACAGAGCCAGCATTGATAAAGTTTGTTTGTCGTCCTGGTCAGTGCCCCATCCGAACTTCCCCCCCAAAAGAAGTTGGTCACTACCAGGGCGATTTTTAATTCAGACATGGGTTTCTCCTGATTTGGTTTCTTGACTTGGGTCAATTTGGAATTGGTCAGCTTGTGTAAAATCCGTCTCCGTTGCCCTGGTAGCGACCTTCCCTTCTTCCCCCCCCGAAGATGTTGACCGCTACCGGGGCGACACCTTTTGTGTAGTTTGACGCGCTCGGTATTTTAAGCAATAGAAGAGAGTTAAGCGGCAATAGGGGCTCGAGGCACTAGCCAAGCAAGCACTTCAATTTAGAGTATGCTTACACCATGAACCTCATCCGCATCATAATCGCCCTGGCCATATTGATCCTGGGTTCATTAGTTTTACAATTCGCCATCGCCCCATTCTCCATCGGCAACGGCACTTTCCAAATCACTCATTCCATTAGCAGAGTCGCAGGCGGAATCATATGGGGTGTCATAATCTGGGGCATTATCAAGCTCTTTCGAGGTGATGAGAAATCCCCGGACATGAGCAGTTTTATATTCTACACAGCCGCCATATACATAGTGTTACTCACAGTCACCGACTTTTTTATCGGTTGAAAATCTTGCGACCGCAAGGCTATCGGGCAGCAGCGCTGGCAGAAAGTTATTTCGGGGTGTATTGGGGTCGTTTCTACGGTATTGAGAGAAACAAATGAATAATTATCTCAGTGACTCAGCCGATAGATAAGGATCGCTGCCCTTTGTATTGCAACCGGAATTGAATCCAGATCGAGGGATTCGTTCGGCGTATGCCCCCCCTTGCCATAGGCACCCATTCCTGCAAGCCCATCGGTATAGGGTGCCACAAAGGAAATATCAGCAGCACCACGTTTTGAAGCGTCGAGGATTGGCATGGCTTCGCGACCGAGGTCCTGGTTGATGGATGAGAGCATATCCCGCAGCTTCCGGTTTCCATCTGTCGGTGCCATCGCCGGATAACCTTCACCAAAAGTGATGCTGGCTTCCGTCACGGGCAGGTTTCTTGCTACTATCGCCCGCATCGCTTCACGGGAACTTTTCAGTTGCTGGTCTGAAATCGTACGGATGCCGCCACGTACGACGACACGATTGGGTACAACATTGGTTTTACCAAAAACCCTGCCATCTGCCTGGTCGCAACCACCATCCACTTCGGTCCCACCCATGATGGTACCTGCGTTGAAGGTCAGGTATTCCTCACCCCTGACTTCATCATAAAACCCATTGAGAATACGTGCTGCCTCAAAAATGGCCCCGGCACCGGTTCTGTCATTGAAAATACCGGCTGAATGCGCCTGTTTTCCGGTGACCTCAAGACACCAACGACTGGAACTGCGCCGCGATATGGTGGCCCATTCTTTGCCACCATAATCGATCCCCGATTCAAAACCGAGTGAGACATCCGCCCATTTACCTGCATCAATCAAATCCTTCCTGGATATCTGCAATGGCCTGCCGGCCGATTCTTCGTCGCCCGTAAATGCCGCAACGATCTGCACTCCATCCAGAACCCCCGCATGTTGCAGGGCCTTGAGTGCATAGATGATGATGACATCCCCGTTCTTCATATCCTCCACCCCGGGACCGGTGGCCTTTGAACCCTCGCGTCCAAAATTTTGAAACGCATCACCAGGCTCGAATACAGTGTCGAGGTGGCCAATCAACAAAATTTTCTTGCCACGATTGCCATTGAGCTTCCCAAACAAATGCCCTGCCCGCTGCATTTCTTCCGGCATCCCGATCCATCGCGTTTGAAAACCGAGCGCATCCAGTTCCTCGCGCAGAACCACGCCAACGTCTTTAACACCCTGCTGATTCAAGGTACCGCTATTGATATTGACCAGTCTTTCAAGCAGATCAACGGCGTCTTCAACATGGGCCTCACTCCAGGCTACGATTGCCTGTTCATTGGCATCCAGTGATTGCGAAGCATGGCTTGTGCTAATACAGACTGAGGAAAGCAGATATGCAAGAAGGAAGGTAAAAAAACTGGGTCGTATCATGCGCGATTTTCCTTGTGGTTATAATTCTGATCCGCAGGCATTTGGGTATCCTACTGGAAAACGGCACCATCCCGTTATTGCAGTTACGCATCCATATTGAAGCATGGATCAAGGATTACAAAGCGCATCTTTAACGCACGGCTAGCGAAAATATTTTGAGCTATTTGGCACCCTCGCCACCAAATTCGCCCATAAACCGCCGGTAATAACGCAACTCCTCGATAGACTCGCGTATATCGGACAATGCTTCGTGGCGATTTTCTTTCTCGTATTCTTTCAGGTTGCCGGGCATCCAGTGGTTGGCCAGCACCTTGAGGGTACTGACATCCAGACTACGGTAATGAAACCAGCTTTCCAGTTCCGGCATTAAACGATGTAAAAACCTGCGATCCTGGCAGATACTATTACCGCACATCGGTGATGCGCCCTTTTCTACCCATTCTTTCAGAAAATCTATTGAGGCTGACTCTGCTGCACGCATGCTGTATTGGCTATGCACCACCCGCTGCCACAACCCGGAATCAGTATGGTGACTGCGGTTCCAGTCATCCATCGCTTTCAGTGTGTCTTCTTCCTGCTGGATAGCGCGCACCGGACCTTCAGCCAGTACATTCAGCTCACCATCGGTAACAATGGTGGCAATTTCAATGATGGAATCGTTAATGGTATCGAGCCCGGTCATTTCCAGGTCGATCCATATTAGTCGCTTTTTGTTTTCAGCTGCCATGTGATCGTTTTTCAGTGTTTTGCGAATGATACCGACCATAGCGCCATTTCGCCATGGTCAATTTGGTTTTCGCAGGTACAATGGGCGCATGGATACCAATAAAAACGCAAAGTGAAAGCCAAAGCCGGTTCTGAAGCCCTGATATTGGTATCGTATGGCGGCCAGGGTGTCGTACTGCTGCCTGACGGGGAACGCAAACGTTGCAAATTCCGGCGTAAGGTCGGGCGTCCGTTTTGTGGCGACCGGGTACTGGTCGACCGTGCCGATGATGCCTCCCTGGTGGTTGAATTCATACTACCGCGTGACAATTATTTTGTACGGGCGGATGAACGCCAACGCCAGCACATCATTGCCGCCAATCTCGACCAGGTGTTGATCGTGGTAGCCGCCGCCCCCCTGCCCTCGCGCGACTTGATGGAACGTTATCTTCTGGCGGTACACAGCCTGGGTATCGAGCCGATTATCGTGTTAAATAAAACAGACCTTGAAGTGGCCGCAGATGAATCTGCCGCTGGCGCAAAAGTCCTGGCCCATATGCCGGATTACGAAGCGCTGGGTTATACCGTTATCCGCACCTCGTGCAAAACCGAACCGGGCATCACCGGGACTGAAATCTGTGCTCAAGGACCGCACCAGTATCCTTGTCGGCCAATCCGGCGTGGGTAAATCATCGCTGATCAATCAATTATTACCCGACCTGCATATCCAGACCAACGCCCTGTCCACCGCCACCGGCAAGGGCACACACACGACCACATCAACCATGCTGTACCAGTTTACCGGCGGCGGCCACCTGATCGACTCACCCGGCGTGTGGGAATACGGTATCTGGAAACTGCAGAACAGTGAACTCGCGGAAGGTTTTATCGAGTTTAAACCCTGGTTAGGCAAATGCCGCTTTAACGATTGTGTGCACAACACAGAGCCGGATTGCGCCATCAAGCAGGCGGTCGCCGACGGTCATATCCGGGAATGGCGGTATCAATCCTATTTACGCTTGCTAAAGCAAAACGGCTAGCATCAGTTTTTATGGTATTCTGAGTATTCCTGAGCTGACTTAATAAGTGGAGAAAGGCGATGACACGGATTGTTCTGGCTTTCATGCTGGCTTTAACATTTCAGGCCGTCAGTGCTGATGTACTGATCATCGATGAAGTACGCCAGTCCGGGCGTATGGAATTGCCAACAAACGGGCAAAGTAAAGCAACTGTCGAGGCAGAATTTGGCGCACCTGTACAAATGCAAACATCGGTGGGCGACCCACCGATTTCCAGCTGGAAATATGATACCTATAGCGTCTATTTCGAATATGACCTGGTGTTATTTACCGTTTTGCATAAAGGTGCGGTGATAGAAAAATAAGCACGAGGTGCGCATCTGCGCTATCCTTGCGGCCTCTCAAAATGCATGGAGTCTCTATGGAGACTCCCAAAGTTGAATGCCTGACTCAAACACTTCAGAAACGCCGGCAACGGCGACGATAGAACAAGCGCCCGAAACACAATTAAAACGGGAACAACCGATACGGGAAATTACCCGTGACGGTGTCCAGTATGTATTGCTGGGTACCGCCCATGTTTCCCGCGCCAGTGTCGATGCCGTTACTGAAATGGCCGGCAGCGGTGAATATGACGCCATTGCGGTTGAGCTCTGCCCTGCCCGTCACCTGGCCCTGACCAAGCAACAGCAATGGAAAGAGATGGACCTGTATCGCATTATTCGCGAGAAAAAGGCAGGTCTGGTCATGGCCAACCTGGCATTGGGTGCCTATCAACGCCGCATTGCCGAGCAGTTTGGCATCGAGCCCGGTGCCGAGCTCAAAGCCGCCGCCGATGCTACTGTTGAACACGATATACCCTTACAGCTTGTCGATCGCGACCTGGCAACCACGCTGAAACGCAGCTACCGGGCCGTACCCTGGTACAAGCGCATCATGCTGACAACCGGCCTGGTCATGAGTACCGTCAGCTCTGATGAGATCGACGAGGAGCAGATCGAAAAGCTCAAAGAAGGCGACATCCTCGAATCCACCTTTACCGAATTCGCAGAACAATCCCCCGAACTGTACGAAGCCCTGATTGCTGAACGCGATCGTTTCATGGCTGCACGACTGCGCCAGGAAAACAAGGATAATGCTGGCAAGCGTATCCTGGTAGTGATTGGTGCCGGCCATCTTGAAGGTTTGGCAAAGTACCTGGAAACGGACACTCAGGACCCGCAGGCCGAAGTAAACAGCCTGTCAGAACTACCGCCTCCAAACCGCTGGATAAAATTTGTTCCCTGGGTGATTGCAGCTTTGGTTTTTACCGGTTTCTGGATTGGCTTTTCCCGCAGCCCCGAACTTGGCTGGCAACTGGTCACACTCTGGGTTGTTATCAACGGTGGACTTGCAGCCCTGGGCGCATTGATTGCACGCGGCCACCCGCTGACGATATTAAGTGCCATGATAGCGGCGCCGTTAACATCCCTGAATCCCGCAATCGCAGCTGGCATGGTCACCGGGGCGGTTGAATCCTGGCTGCGCAAGCCAAAAGTTTCCGACCTGGAACGTCTGCGAGATGATGCCACTAGCATAAAGGGCTGGTTCAAAAACCCCGCAACACGCATATTGCTGGTATTCTTTTTCTCCAATATGGGTTCCGCCATCGGCACCTGGGTGGCAGGGTTTCCAGATATTCGATGCCTTGAGCTAATAACAAGCAAAAAACTCTGCCATGCAAATCGGACCCTACAAACTGCCTAACCCCATTGCGCTGGCTCCGATGGCAGGTGTGACCGACCGACCGTTCCGCCAGCTTTGCCGTGAACTGGGCGCCGGCTACGTGGTTACCGAAATGGTCACCTCGAACCCGCAGCTCAGACATACCCGCAAATCCACATGGCGTAGTAATTTTGATGGAGAGCCCACACCGCTGGCCGTGCAAATTGTAGGCAGCGAACCTGGTAAACTGGCACAGGCGGCCAGCTATAACGTCGGCCTTGGCGCACAGATTATTGATATCAACATGGGTTGTCCGGCCAAGAAAGTCTGTGGCAAGCTGGGCGGTTCGGCCTTGTTGTCCGATATCAACCTGGTTGAGCAAATCCTGAAAGCCGTGGTCGCCGCCGTGCACGTACCCGTCACACTGAAAATACGCACCGGACCGGATACCAGCAACCGCAATGGTCCCGAAGTCGCAAAAATTGCGGAACAATGCGGATTATCAGCACTGGCCGTCCATGGCCGTACCCGCGCGGACCGTTTCAAAGGGTGAAGCCGAATATGAAACCATCCGCACCATTTGCGACAACATTTCCATACCGGTTTTTGCCAATGGTGATGTCACAACGCCACAGCAGGCACGGGAAGTTCTGGATTACACCGGGCGCCGACGGCTTGATGATAGGACGTGGCGCACAGGGCAACCCCTGGATATTCAGAGAATTTGGCCACTTTCTGAGTAGCGGGGAAGAATTGGCAGCACCACAGCCTGCAGAGGTACACGCAGTCATGCGTGACCACCTGCAACGTCTGCATAGCTTTTATGGTGAAGTGCACGGCGTACGCGTCGCACGCAAACATATCGGCTGGTATCTGAAAGGTCGCCCCAACTCAAAGCCGGTACTGTATGATTTAATGCGCGTACAAACTGCGGAAGAGCAATTCCAGTTACTGGAACAGCACTTCCTGGATCCATCCCGACAGGCAGCCTGAAATGAACTGGAAAACACGTCTTTTCAAACCTAAATGGCAACACAAGAGTGCCGATATCCGCCTTGAATCTGTTAGTACCGAACAAGACCCTGAGCTTATCAACAGCCTGCTTGAAATCGCCGGTAACGATGAAGACAACCGGGTACGTTGCGCAGCTATCAAACGATTGCATCAGCTGGAAAACATTCTCAAGTTGTACAGTGGCGAAGCAGACCCCGAAGTAAAAAAACTACTGGAAGATCGCATCCATCAACTGGCCGCATCCACAAACGAATCCCGTCCACCACTTAAGTTTCGTATGCAGGTTATTGAAATCACTTCAGACCGCGATTTAATCGAACACATCGCCAGTCACGCACCCGAAGCCGAATTACGTCGCGCAGCCCTGGCAAAAGTTGACAGACAGGGAGTGCTTGGGGATTGCTGCATTCAGGACAGTGATGCCGAAAACCGCAGCTTCGCCGCCAGTCGAATCACCCAGCACACGAGCCTGAAACGGGTCATCGATGCATTGAGAAAACGTGACAAGAAGCTTTATGCAGAATTGCAGGTCCGCCTGCAGCAGGAATTGCTTGATGCCGCCGATCCAAAAGCCGTTCAGACCGAAGCGCTCAGAATTTGCACCGGCCTTGAACACCTTGCCGTTGAAACCGGCAAGACAGATACAACTGAAATAAAAGCGCTGCACGATGCCTGGACAAAGATAGCATCTAACGCCACCACTGAACCGGCAGACCGCTACCAACGGATCTGTGACCGGCTTGCAGCCCCTGCGGTTGTCAACCCGACTCCTGCGCCTGTGGCTAACATAGTTACAAAAGCTGAACCAGCGGTGATCAAACAAGCTTCAACCGAGATAATAGAGGCTCCGCACGCTAATGAAACACTGGTCAAAGTAGCAACCGATATTTGTCTGTACGAGGTCGAAAACCCGGAGCAACCCAGGGCATCCAGTGTTAAACAGCTAAGGAACCAACTGGAACGTGCCTGGAAGCAGTGTACGCCCCCGCATCCGGATGATCTGGTTGCCTGGAGTGAGGCCGGCAGCTCACTTCAACACCTGGAGGAAAAGCTTGAGCAAAAACGGCAGGAATCTGAAAAAGAACTGGGCCAGGCACAGAAACTATTGACCCAACTGGCAACCGAATTGGAAGACGGCGAGTTACACAAAGCCCTTGAAACCCGTGCCAAACTGCAACAATCCGCCAAAGGACGCGGCAAGAACAGAGAATGGCAACAGATCAACAACAAAATGTCAGGTATGCAGGCACGTCTGCGCGAGTTACGCGAATGGCATCACTGGTCCAACAATAAAATCCGCAAACGCCTGATCGCAGAAATGGAAATCCTGCCGGCAGCGGACCTGCATCCCGATGCCCTGCTCGACCGGATAAAAAGCCTGCAAGTGGAATGGAAAACACTGGAACAAAGCGAGCAAATCCCCGGCGATAAACACTTTGCCTCGGCTCCATGGATGTGGCGAAAATTCAGCGCTGCGGGACATGCGGCCTTTGATACTGCAAAACCCTATCTCGACAAACGCAGCGAAATTCAGTCACGTCACGCGCAATCCCTGGCCACCTTCTGTGCCGAACGTGAACAACTCACACAAGCCGAACCAAGAGACTGGACGGCATTGGCCAAGGGTATGAACCGGGGCCGCAAGAAACTGCATGATCTCAACAATATACCGGCAAACCAGCGTCAGAAACTGGCGCGTAAACTCAAATCCATGCTGGACAAAGCAAATGCCGCCATGCAGGAGCATTACCAGGAGGTTGAGCGCGAGAAAATGAAACTAATCCGCGCCGCCAGCCAATTAATCCATATGCCGGAACGCAGCGAGGCCATTGCCCAAGCGAAATCTCTACAGTCAAACTGGAAAGCAGCAGGTAGCCTGTGGCGCAGCAAGGAGCAGGAACTGTGGAACCAATTCCGTGAACACCTGGACCCGCTGTTTGAAGAACTGAAAGAGCAGCAAGCCGGTATTCGTGCAGCCGTTGAGGAGAACCTATCCGCACAACGGGCGCTGTACACGGAAATGAAGGAGCTATTAAAGTCCGGCGATGATCTATCTGCCCATCACGGCAAAGTTCAGGGTTTGCAGGATGGCTGGAAAGACATCGAGCACCCGGACCGTAAACTGCAGCAATCATTCCAGACCCTGGTAGATGAATACCAGCAAAGAGTAAAACAGGCCGAGTTGCAACAACTGGATGCCGACCGCGAGCGTCGCTGGCTGAAATCTGCACTGCTGCACGAACTCACGGTAACCGGCAGAACCACCAAGGGCGCGCTCAGCAAAAAATCTGAAAGCAAGGTAACAAAAGCCTGGCCCGCAGACAGCTCAGATGTATCCCTTGAAAGGGTGATGGATAAAGCCTGCGGCGAACTGCTGGCCGGAAAGGCTGCCGCGACAAGCGAAGATAAAATTAAAGACCTGAAAGAAAAGGCCCGTCTGTTATCCATCCGGCTCGAATTTGTCGCCGGTCTGCCATCACCGGATGAAGACCGTGACCGGCGCATGCAATACCAGGTAGATCGCCTGGCCGAATCGATGTCCGGTGAAAGCGCAAGACAACCCGCTAATGAAGAAGCACACGATGCAGAAACAATCTGGCTGGGTATGTATGCGTTGCCTGAACCCGAGTTCAAGGCTTTTGGCAAGCGTATCAAACAGGCATTATCTGCCATAATGGAGAATTAATTAGTGTTTAATAACAAGAATATAACAATATTATTTAATGTAGTTTATCTATTATTTTTCAGCACCATTGCAAATGCCACAGAATCAGCACCACAAGCTGCGGGAAGCTGGATCGCCATACTGCCCCCGGTACTGACGATTGCTATTGCGCTGATTACCAAACGTGTAGTCCCTGCCCTTTTCGTGGGTATCTGGATGGGTGCCTGGGCCATTAACGGCTTTGGCCTGTTCGGGATCTGGACCGGCCTGCTGGATACTTTCCAGGTGTTTGTGGCCAATGCCCTGTCCAACCCAGACCACACTGCAATCGTACTTTTCTCCATGATGGTCGGTGGCATGGTCGGCATCATTTCGCGCAATGGCGGCATGCAGGGTATCGTCAACCACATTGTCAAATGGGCAGATTCTGCCCGTCACGCCTGCCTGGCAACTGCTTCGCTGGGCTGTGCCATCTTTTTTGATGACTATGCCAATACCCTGGTGGTCGGAAACACCATGCGACCGGTGACTGATTCAATGCGTGTATCAAGGGCGAAGCTGGCCTATATCGTGGATTCAACGGCGGCCCCGGTGGCTTGCATCGCAGTGGTCACCACCTGGATCGGTTATGAAATCGGCCTGATCGGCGATTCGATCAGCAAGATGCCCGGACTGGATACCGAGGCTTACCTGTTATTCCTCAATACCATCCCCTACAGTTTCTACCCGATCCTGGCAATTGCATTTGTTTTCATGGTGTCCGCCACCGGCCGGGATTTCGGCCCCATGCTCGAAGCAGAACTGCATGCCCAGGAACATGGTTCCGAGCACCCGGACGCAGACCAGGGCAACGATCAGGAAGCAGAAGGTCTGAGGCCGATTGACGGCAAACCCCAACGTGCCTTCAATGCCTATATTCCCGTGCTGGTCATGGTGTTTGGCATGCTCATTGGGCTGTATGTCACGGGCAAGGAAGCCGTGGCTGACATGGCTGACCCATCACTGCAGGACATCATCGGCAACGCCAATTCATACACCGCCCTGATGTGGTCCTCGCTGGCTTCCATGATGGCCGCCGCGCTGCTGACACTGGGCCAGAGAATTATGGGGCTTGAGGAAGTGGTTAACGCCTGGTTCCACGGTGTACGCGCGATGCTGATGGCGATGATCATCCTGATCCTGGCCTGGTCACTGGGCGAGGTCACGGATATATTAAAAACAGCGGATTTCCTGGTCAGTATTCTTGGTGACTCCCTGCCTGTGTTCATTCTGCCCACGATGGTCTTTATCCTGGCGGCAGCCACCGCTTTTGCCACCGGTTCAAGCTGGGGCGCCATGGGTATTTTATTCCCGCTGGCAATGCCATTAACCTGGGCTGTCATGGTTTCACAGGGACAGGCAGGACCGGAACATATGCATATCCTCTATTCATCGGTATCTGCCATCCTGGCAGGTGCTGTGTGGGGGGATCACTGCTCTCCAATTTCCGATACCACCATCCTGTCTTCACTGGCATCCGGTTGTGACCATATAGAACATGTCCGTACCCAGTTGCCCTATGCAATGACTGTTGGTGGGGTAGCCATCCTGTTCGGCAGCATCATGACAGCACTGGGTTCACCCTGGTGGATCGGTATGTCACTTGGCTTGCTGATACTTTGGTTGATCCTCAGGTTTATCGGCAAGCCGTCGTACGCGCCCCAAGCTGGCTAATGAATCCTAAAGGGCCCAGAAGCCCGCTCAGGGCTCGCTTTGATAGCGGCTCATCGAACTGGTCCGGTCTGCATGGCAGTAGTACGGCCCTGGCATTATTGTCGGCGGCACGCTCAATCGATGGCATCGTACTCGTCGTAACCCGCTCAAGTCGCCAATCGCATTTGCTTGAGCAGGATATCAGCTTGTTCAGCGATGGCACGCTGCCGGTTTTGCATTTCCCGGATCACGAAACACTGCCTTACGATCCATTTTCACCACACCCTGACATCATTTCCGAACGTCTCTCCACCCTCACATCACTGAATGGGCTAAAGACCGGCATAGTCCTGGTACCCATATCCACGCTGATGCAAAGGTTACCGCCAAGAAGCCATGCACTCGGTCGTAATATTCAGCTAAAAACCGGCCAATCCCTGGTGATAGATGAATTTCGCCAACGGCTCCAGCAAGCCGGTTATAGCCACGCTGATCCTGTTTACCAGGCAGGTCAGTTTACCGTACGCGGTTCCGTCGTGGATCTGTTCCCAA
>PVMK01116265.1_pt1 | contig 12906 bp, 13 predicted proteins | sample 1853481 | NCBI WGS metagenome assembly PVMK01 (sample SAMN08533507, study PRJNA380276) | Marine sediment metagenome, whole genome shotgun sequencing project.
TTTGTTTTAAATCGTTTTCAATATTGACACCGTTAAGGGATGCAATATCAAAAACATTTTGACCTAAAATCACACGAAATATTTTCTGTCCGGTTTTTCCCATTTCTACGCCGCGCCCCGCTCTTTTTGATGCCATCTCTTGTGCAAATTGTTCTGGATTTCCTTCGACAGCAATGTCATAATCCGAAGGGGTGCGTCCAAGAAGCATATCTCTAATGGAACCACCAATGAGGTAGGCGCCTTTAGTTTTTGGGAAAATATTTGAGTTGAACGGAATCACTGATCGTTTTTTACTCCTTATTTTTCTTAACGATTGACGTCCTCTATCAGCATGATTATTATCACCATTTCCTAACCCTAACAAGCCGAAACCTGATTGACTATTGATTATTGAAAATTGAATATTTGTTGAATCGCTTCGTTCTATCAATCTGATATAAATTGCTTTATTTCCTTGAATTTTCAATATTCAACCTGCCCGCTCGTGCCTTGCAAAGGCAGGCGGGTCGAAAATATTCAATTGTTCAAGATACAGAAAGTAAACCAATATTTTTCTTGCCACAAAATGCTAAGATTTTACAATTAAGGAACTAACTGTGTCTATTTGGAAACGTACATGGAAACATCGGAATCAAATATCATAAAAGTTGCCGTAACCGGAGGGGCTGGGTCCGGCAAAACTTTAGTTTGTAATCGTCTAAAGACGCTAGGGGCCAATGTAATCAGCTCTGATGCCATCGCTAGAGAAGCCGTTTCCCAGAATTCGCCTGCATATAAAAACATTGTTAACTATTTCGGAAAAAGGGTATTATTGAGTGACGGAAATTTGAATCGTCAAATGCTGCGACGCATCATCATCAATAATGATACTGACCGTTTGGCACTTGAGAAAATTATACATCCGGAAATAACAAAGAAAGTGATGCTCAAAGTTGCTCAAGCAAAACAGGCTGACGATCCCATTGTCTTATTAGAAATTCCACTTCTATTTGAACTTGGCATGGAAAACCAATTCAACACGGTTATTATGATAAGTACCGAACGTAAATTGCGTATCAAACGACTCATGAATCGTGATAATGTTACTCGTAACGAAGCCGAAAAGCTGATCAATGTACAAATGCCCGATGAAGTGAAGGTTGAACGCGCCCAATTTGTCCTGACAAATAATGGCTCAAAAAAGCAGTTAACAAACTCAGTTGATATTTTATATAAAAATATCCAAAAAATGAATAAAAAAAACCTTAAACCCCTTGACAGTCACAAAATCATGATATAAAGTTTGAACCAAATAAGGGTTGGAGTACTCTTGTTCCTGATCGGATCTCGCCTATTGGAGATAATACCTATTTGTTTCATCATTATTTAATCACATAATACTCAAATTCTTCGATTAAGCCTGTATTATGCCGGTTAACAAATTACGAGTGGAGCAAGAAAGAAAAAAATATAACTAATTTTTTAAAAGACGGAGCAAGTTTTATATAATATCTAATCAGCTTGACCAAATATTTCTATTCAGATACCTGTAATTATCCCCTCAATTAAGAAACATCAATGGCTTTATTATATGGACATATCGGTCAGGTCATCTATCGACGTTAGTTGATTGAATCATAGAATTTGGAAACGGTTTATTTGTTAACCTATAAAATGAGACCTTTTAAAAATATTCAGTTTTTTCCAAGGCCTCAAAATAATAATGAGTGAGGAATATAGTAATGAACATAGTTGAACTTAAAGATAAGAAAATCAGAGAATTGAACGTTATGGCAAAGAATTTCAAAATCGACGGTGCTGCTGGGATGAGAAAACAGGATCTCATTTTTGCCTTGTTACAGGCAGAGATCGAAAAAACCGGCTTGATCTTCGGCGAAGGCACTTTGGAAATCCTGCCAGACGGGTTCGGATTTTTGCGGGCACCCAATTACAATTACTTACCCGGTCCCGACGACATTTATGTATCACCTTCACAAATACGCCGTTTTAATTTAAGAACAGGAGATACTGTTTCCGGGCAAATCCGGCAACCCAAGGAAACAGAGCGCTATTTCGCCCTATTGAAGGTCGAAGCCGTCAACTATGAAGACCCGGAGGTGGCTAGAGAGAAAATACTCTTTGACAACCTCACACCACTTTATCCGGATCGAAAATTTATGCTTGAATCAGATTCTGAAAATTATTCTATGCGGATAATGGACCTTCTTACCCCCTTGGGATTTGGCCAAAGAGGGTTGATTGTGTCTCCACCCAGATCCGGGAAAACAATGCTGCTCCAGTCCATTGCCAACAGCCTAAGCGCCAATCATAAAGATATTGTACTGTTTGTGCTTCTGATAGATGAGCGACCTGAAGAGGTCACTGATATGGAACGATCCGTCGATGGCGAGGTCATCAGTTCAACATTTGACGAGCCTGCTGAGAGACATGTCCAGGTAGCTGAAATGGTTATTGAAAAAGCCAAACGTCTTGTTGAACATAAAAAAGATGTGGTTATCCTTCTGGATAGCATCACCCGACTGGCTCGGGCGTACAATTCTGTGATTCCTCCCAGTGGAAAGATACTCTCAGGCGGCGTTGACTCAAATGCGCTCCAACGCCCAAAACGCTTTTTTGGAGCTGCCCGAAATATTGAAGAAGGTGGAAGCCTTACCATCTTAGCAACAGCCTTGGTTGATACGGGAAGTCGTATGGATGAAGTTATCTTCGAAGAATTCAAGGGCACGGGCAACATGGAGATCCAATTGGATCGAAGACTTGCAGATAAGCGAGTGTTCCCGGTCATCGACATCAAGAAATCAGGGACACGGAAAGAAGAACTCCTTCTCGATAAGGAAGCGCTCACGCGGGTATGGATCTTAAGAAAACTTCTTTCATCATTGAATCCAGTTGACAGCCTGGAATTTTTGCTTGATAAAATGAATGGAACCAAAGATAATAAGCATTTTTTGAATTCCATGAATACGTAGGAGGACCAAAATAAATGAGAGCTGACATTCACCCCGAATATATGGATACAACAATCAAGTGTGCGTGTGGAAATGTGTTGGAGGCGGGTTCAACCAAATCGAATATACGAGTTGAAATCTGTTCAAAATGCCATCCTTTTTTTACAGGCAAACAAAAAACTTGTGGATACTGCTGGCAGAATCGAACGTTTTCGCAAAAAGTATGAAAAATTTAAGAATGGGGTTGCTTAAGCAGGGCGCATTCGCGGGAGTAAGCAACCCAATCGAATATATCAATGTTTGAAAAACTATCAGGTGTCGAAAATCATTTTTTAGAAGTTGAAAAATTGCTGGGCGATCCCAAGATCGTCAATGACAGAGAAGCATATCAAAAATACAGCCGGGAACATGCCGATCTTAACAAAGTTGTATCCGTGTTCAGGAATTACAAGCGGATCATAAACGAGCTGGATGACAGCAAAGAGCTATTAAAAGACGATGACGCTGATATAAGACATATGGCTCAAAATGAAATCGATACACTTACCCCCCAGAAAGAACACCTTGAAAAAAAACTCAAAAAGCTTCTCACATCCAAGGATCCCAGCGATGAAAAAAATGTTATCCTCGAAATTCGTGCCGGAACGGGTGGAGAAGAGGCCGGCTTATTTGCGAATGATCTTTTCAAAATGTACACAAAATACGCGGAAGGGAAAAACTGGAAGGTTGAAGTCTTAACCCATCATCCAACGGGTGTGGGTGGTTTAAAAGAAATCATTACGATGATCCACGGAAAGGGTGCCTACAGTCATTTAAAATTTGAAAGCGGCATCCATCGTGTTCAGCGCGTCCCCATAACCGAGGCCCAGGGAAGGATACACACATCCGCAGTCACCGTTGCGGTTCTGCCCGAAGCTGAGGAGGTCGAACTTCATATTGATCCCAACGAAATTAAAATCGATGTATTCCGGGCAACCGGTCCGGGCGGGCAAAGTGTAAACACAACCGATTCAGCCGTACGTCTGATCCATCTGCCCACTGGAATCGTCGTTACTTGTCAGGATGAAAAGTCGCAGCTGAAAAACAAAAACAAAGGAATGAAAGTGTTACGGGCCCGTATTCTCGACAAAATGATCAGGGAACAAGACCAAAAACGATCCGAGGAGAGAAAAAGTCAGATTGGAGACGGAGATAGAAGCGGGAGAATCAGAACGTATAACTTCCCGCAGGGAAGAGTTACAGACCACCGGATCGGGCTAACCCTTTACAAGCTGGAAAATATCATGCAAGGCGAAATCGACGAAATTATTGACGAGCTTGCCACGTATTACCAGTCTCAGGCTTTACAGAATGCAGAACCCACCGAAGTCTCAAGATCCTGAGTGGACGATACTCAAACTTTTAAAGTGGATAACGTCTTACTTTAATACCCACAATATAGACAGCCCAAGAGCAACTGCCGAAATACTTCTCGCACATGTATTAAAACTCAAAAGAATCGATCTGTATTTAAGATTTGACCAACCGCTGTACGGCGAAGAATTATCCCAGCTCAAAACATTAATTAAACGAAGGGTTAAAAGGGAGCCGGTGGCTTATATTGTGGGCATCAAGGAATTCTCGTCCATGGAACTATCTGTTACACAAGATGTGTTAATTCCGCGACCTGAAACCGAATGTCTAGTTGAAACTGCTCTAGATCTTTTGCCTGAGGTATCAAATTCGAATCCGATGCTGAAACCGAAACGCATCCTGGAGCTTGGAACAGGATCTGGAGCAATTACCCTGGCCCTTGCGTCGATGCGGCCGAATCACATGTTTTTTGCAAGCGACCGTTCGATGAATGCCGTCAAACTGGCCCAAAAAAATGTCACGCATCATGGATTAGATAAAACCATCAACTTTTTTTGTGCGGATTGGTTTAGGGCATTGAAAAATAATAGCGGTCAATTTGATATGATCATATCAAATCCACCGTATATCCCAACCCAAATCATCGCTCAACTCCAGCCCGAGATCTATCAGTACGAGCCGATTTCAGCCATTGACGGAGAGCAAGATGGACTTGGCAGTTTAAAGCATATTATTAAAAAAGCGCATCAATATTTAAACCGGCAGGGGCGTCTGCTGCTGGAAATTGGGCATGATCAGAAAAATGCGGTTCAAAAGATTATCGAAAGTTGCAACATGTATAAAGATGTAATTTTTTCAAAAGATTATAGCGGATATGATCGAATTGTTCAGATGCAAAAAAAAATGTTGCGAATCAAGATTTAATTTGTTAAATAATTTGGTTTAACTACGAGACCGTTGAAAAACGTCAATTTTGTTCAAGGTCTCACTACCTCACACGCCCCTGGACCTGCGTCTTGGTGTCCCGCATCGCGGGATGGGAATCAGGGTTGATAGGGGCGGTGGAATAACCAAATACAAAGGGAGAAAAAATGGCCTACATCACAATGAAAGAACTCCTTGAAGCAGGAGTGCATTTTGGACATCAGACAAAACGATGGAACCCAAAAATGAAACCCTATATTTTTGGGGCCAGGAACGGTATCTACATTATCGATTTACAAAAAACCGTTCGCATGTTTAGAACCGCTTATGATTTTGTCACCGACAACGTTGCAAATGGCAAATCGATCCTATTTGTTGGCACCAAAAAACAAGCCAGCCTTACGATCTATGAAGAAGCGAATCGATGCGAAATGTTTTACGTTCACAACCGGTGGTTAGGCGGAATGTTAACAAATTTTCAAACCATAAAGAAAAGTATCGATCGACTCAACTATCTCAACACCATCCACAACGACGAAACCATCAACCTTTTCCCTAAAAAGGAACGATTGAAGCTTGGTAAAGAGCGCGTAAAGCTTGACAATAATCTGGGTGGCATCCGTGCCATGAATGGGTTGCCTGGTGCTATTTTCGTCGTTGATCCTAAGAACGAGTCGATTGCGGTTCGTGAGGGGAGACGACTGGGGATACCGATCATTTCCATTGTTGACAGCAATTGCGACCCCGACGAGATCGACTATATTATACCCGGTAATGATGACGCCATTCGAGCAATACGCCTTATTACATCTAGAATTGCCGACGCGTGTATTGAAGGCAAAAACCTTTTAGAGGAAAAAAAAGCAAGCCGAGGCAGACAAAGAGACGGAAGAAGTATCTGAAATCGAAGTCGCCAGTGCAGAATTAAAACCAGGGGAAAGGAAGGTTATTTCAGACGGTTCAGACGGTCCTGTTGTGGAAATCATAAAGAGAACAACACCTGGAGACGAATCAAAGCCAGAGCCGATAGCAGATCCCAAAAGCAAGACGCCGGAAGAAACGGGCGAAACAGAAACAACGGGAGAGTAATGATGCCGACAATTAGTGCTGCAATGGTTAAAAAGCTCCGCGAAAAAACCGGAGCCGGAATTATGGATTGTAAAGAAGCCCTCGCCGAATGTGACAGCGATGAAAATAAAGCATTTGATTTTTTAAGAACAAAAGGACTGGCAACGGCTGCAAAAAGAGCCGGACGCGCCATGTCGGAAGGGGTTATCCAGGCTTATATTCATTCAGACAGTAAGCTTGGCGTATTGGTCGAAATCAACTGTGAAACCGATTTCGTCGCCAAAAATGATGACTTCAAATCTTTTGCAAAGAATATCGCTATGCATATCGCTGCCACAAATCCTGTGGGAATCCGTCAAGAAGATGTCCCTGAAGGAGCAATCAACAAAGAAAAAGAAATCTACCGTAGTCAAGTCTTGGAAATGGGAAAACCGGAAAATATTGCAGATAAAATCGTTGAAGGTAAGTTGAAGAAATATTTTAAGGAAAACTGCCTGATTCATCAGGCGTATGTACGTAATCCTGAGATAACCATTGAAGATTTTGTCAATGAATTGATCGCTAAAATCGGCGAAAACATTACCATAAAACGCTTTGTACGGTTTAAGATCGGAGAATCCTAATCTGTGAAACAGCCTCGATTTGAAAGGATCCTGTTAAAACTGAGCGGTGAAGCTTTAATGGGAGACCAGAGCTTTGGAGTTAGCCCTGATATGATCAAGTATGTGGCTGAAGAGATCCGCTCGGCATTTGACCTCGGGCTTCAGATTGCCATTGTTGTGGGTGGTGGCAACATTTTTAGAGGAATTGCCGCCTCATCATACGGTATGGACCGGGTATCTGCCGACCGAATGGGTATGATGGCCACGGTAATCAACAGCTTGGCGCTACAAGAGGCTTTGGAAAATATAGGGGTCATGACACGTGTGCAATCGGCAATTTCAATGCATGAAATCGCCGAACCTTTTATCCTTCGAAAGGCTGTTCGGCATCTTGAAAAAGGGCGTGTCGTAATCTTTGCCGCCGGTACGGGCAACCCTTATTTTACCACAGATACGGCTGCAGTGCTTAGAGCCCAGGAAATACGTGCAGAAATCCTTTTGAAGGCGACAACGGTTGATGGCCTTTACGATTCCGATCCAGGTGTTAAAAAGGATGCCAAATTTATAAAAAATATCACATATATGGAGGTCATTGAACAACAGCTTCATGTTATGGATATGACGGCAATTTCTTTGGCGATGGACAATAAGCTTCCTCTTGCTGTTTTCAATTTGTTGGACAAGGGGAACATCAGAAGGGTTATATGCGGAGAATCAATCGGAACACTGATTAATTATTAAAGGAAAAATCAATGATTGAATCGATATATCAAGAAACCAAAGATAATATGGGCAAGTCGATAGAAGCACTTGAAAATGAACTCAAAAGAGTAAGGACCGGAAGGGCCTCCTTATCGATCTTTGACCCTATCCGCGTTGACTACTATGGAACGCTTACGCCGCTTAACCAGATGGCATCTCTTTCAATACCCGAAAGCCGCCTGATTACCATACAGCCATGGGATGTTTCCGTGATTAAGGATGTCGAAAAGGCGCTTTTGAAATCCGATTTGGGATTAACGCCGTCAAACGACGGCAAGCTGATACGAATTGCCATTCCGCCCTTAACTGAAGAAAGAAGAAAGCAACTGGTCAGATCCATACAAAAAAAGAGTGAAGAATTTAAGATTGCGGTACGAAATATCAGACGTGATTCCAACGAAATGCTGAAAAGCCTAAAAAAGGATGGTGAAATTTCGGAAGATGATGCCTTTAGGGCTCAAGATCAAGTTCAAAAGATAACCGATGAGCATGTCCAGCTTATCGACGATATCTTCACAGAAAAAGAGAAAGAGATCCTTGAATTCTAAACCATCTTCCTCTATCCACACACTTGATACGTCTAATATCCCATCGCATATCGCCATTATCATGGATGGTAATGGCCGATGGGCCAAAAAGCGTCTGTTTCATCGGGTTAAAGGACATGAAAAAGGTTCGGAAACGGTTCGAACCATCGTACGATCCTGCCGAGAAATAGGGATCGCCCATTTAACCTTGTATGCATTTTCCACGGAAAATTGGCAACGGCCTAAAACAGAGGTCGCTGCCCTGATGACCCTCCTTAAAAAATTCCTGAAATCAGAACAAAAAGAGCTAACGGAAAACAACACTCGCCTGAATGCCATAGGACAGATCGAACGTTTGCCGGTAGATGTTCAGGAAGAACTCAAACAAGTGATGTCTGTAACAAAAAAAAATGACGGTATGCAACTTAACTTAGCATTGAGCTATGGGGGACGGGCCGAAATCGTCAAAATGGTTAAAGACATTGCAAAAAAAGTGAAAGATGGTAAAATCGAGATTGACGTAATTACACCCGAACTTGTTTCTGAACACTTATATACGAGCAAATTACCTGATCCGGACCTGTTGATTAGAACCGGCGGAGATATGCGGGTAAGTAATTTTCTCCTTTGGCAGATCGCTTACACGGAAATCTATGTCACGGATACGCTATGGCCTGATTTCGGGAAAGAAGAATTTGTAAAAATTCTTTTAGACTACCAACGGCGTGAACGTAGATTCGGCAAGGTGGAATGGTAAATACCGAAACACTTAAGATTCTTTTTCCGTAAACGATATTGTTACAGTATGTTTAAACACTCCGAGTCGTAGATCATGCATCTAAAGCGATTGATTACCGGCATTGTAGCCGCTTTGCTTCTTGCTTTGCTGATAAGCAAGGGCGGACCTTTTCTTTTTGCCATCTTTGTTAGTATCGCTTGTGTTTTAGCCCTTTGGGAATATTTCCGTATTGTTTTTGATAAAAAAAGCAGGGCGGAATTGGGTCTCATGCCATTATTGGGCTTCATTACCAGCCCGTTCATTATATGGGCGGCTTACATCAATTCATTTAAAACCATATTGGTCATCATTATCTTGAACCTTATGGTTTCTGCCCTAATTTCTCTGCAACAGTCTACAAACAATTCCTATGTATCTGAAATCGTTACAAAGCAAGTTATGGGAATCATATACATACCCCTGTTGATCTCCCATGTGATTCTTATCCGAAACGGAATTGATGGCATTGTCTGGATTTATTTCTTGGTGTTTATTGTTTTCCTCGGCGACACCGGAGCCTTCTATATCGGGTCCTATCTTGGACGTCACAAGCTTTCACCAATCATAAGCCCGAATAAGACAATAGAAGGGGCTCTGGGGGGAATCGCTGCTAATTTGTGCGTCGGTGTATTTTTCAAATATTTTTTTATACCACGGTTGCCTTGGGGATTAGGTCTACTTTTTTTTCTTTCCTTAGGCGTTGTCGGACAAGTCGGAGATCTATTTGAGTCTAAATTAAAAAGAGACGGTAATATAAAGGATTCCGGATCATTGCTTCCTGGTCATGGGGGTGTTTTGGATCGGATTGATGCCTTGTTGTTTGCTGCCCCCGTGGCTTACCTGTTCAAGGAATATATACTGTTAGTTCCTTAATTGTAAAATCTTTTCATTTGTGGCAAAAAACGGTTTAATTGACCTTTTTCCATTTATGAAAAATTGATGATTTTCGATTGTTGATTGTTGATTGTTGATTTAAGGATGGCGGCCATTTCTTATATTAATTGGCGGAGCGAAGCGACTTCCACAAATCAACAATCAACAATCATCAGTCATCAATCTATCATTTTCCTGTTTGATTCCGGCTTGTCCGGGTTAGGGCAATATGAAGCATCTTTCAATCCTCGGTTCCACAGGATCCATAGGTCGCAATACACTCGAGATTGTAGAATTGTTTTCCGATCGATTTGCGGTTAAGGCACTCACAGCCAAAAGTAACACGTCTCTGTTGGCCAGGCAGATCGAACGGTTTGCCCCTGAAATGGCTGTGGTCATTGACGAAACCCGAGCCCTTGAACTGAAGAAAAAGCTTCCTTCAAAAACACATGTTGAAATCATGCATGGACAAGACGGTTACCGGGCAGCAGCAACCTACAATGCTGTCGATATGGTTGTATCGGCAATGGTAGGAGCGGCGGGACTCATACCAACACTATATGCAATTGAAGCAGGAAAAGACATTGCCTTGGCAAATAAGGAAACCCTTGTCATAGCCGGCGAGATTGTCGTTGAAAAAGCAAAGCGCAATGATATCCGGATCTTTCCTATCGATAGTGAGCACAGCGCCATTTTTCAATGTATTTCGGGCAACCGCCGGCAAGATCTAAATAAAATCCTTCTTACCGGTTCCGGTGGTCCGTTTTTAAACGTTCCTAAAAATGAATTTTCAAAAATAAAACCTCACGATGCGCTGAAACACCCCACATGGCAGATGGGTAAAAAAATTAGCATTGACTCAGCCACGCTTATGAACAAAGGTCTTGAAGTTATGGAAGCCAAATGGCTTTTCGGCGTTTCCCGGGATATGATCGAGGTCGTCATCCACCCCCAAAGCATTATCCACTCCATGGTATCTTTTAAAGATGGATCCATTATTGCCCAACTTGGAATTCCCGATATGAAAGGTGCTATCGCATATGCCTTATCCTGCCCGGAGCGTCTGCCACTAAACCAGCCCCTGCCCGACTTTGCACATATTGGCGCGCTCACGTTTAAAAAACCTGATATAAAAAAGTTTCCATGTCTTGCCCTGGCATATGACGCCTGCGAAATTGGAGAAACACTTCCGGCAGTGCTAAATGCCGCGAATGAGGTGGTTGTCCAGGCGTTTTTATCGGAACGCGTACCGTTTATTGCCATACCGGATGTGATCAGAAAAACGATGGATAAGCATATTGTTGTCGCCCATCCAACAATACCCGATATTCTCGAGGCAGACAGGTGGGCCAGGGAGCAAGCCGAAATAATATTAAATGGAAAGTGATATAAAAATGCTTATAGTTGAGGAAAGGTAAACATTCAGGGGGTATCCATATTCGTTTCACTCGGGTGTCTACGTTGCTGGACAATGTTTTTTTAAAGGCAAAATATCTCCAGCTTCAGTGTAAAACTTGAGCTATTGGGTTGTATTTTTCTGCCTGTTATGATAACTTGTTGTTATAATTTATATTACAAATTACCTTTTGTTTTGATAATTTGTTAAAAGGTAAGTGTTAAAAAACCTTTGAGAAAGAGGACAACCAAAACCAATGGGTTTCAGTATATTTGCATTAATTGTCGTCCTGGGCATACTTATATTTTTTCATGAACTGGGACACTATCTGGTTGCCAGGTACTTTAACGTCGGAATCGAAAAATTTTCACTCGGTTTTGGCCCAAGACTGGTGGGTAAAACCATAGGTATTACCGATTATCGAATCTCTGCCATCCCTCTTGGCGGATATGTCAAAATGGTAGGGGAAGAACCCGATGCCGATATAGACCCCGAAGATATTCCCATCTCCTTCACCCATAAACCCGTATCAAAACGAATATGTATCGTTGCCGCCGGCCCTATTTTTAACGTCCTTCTGGCAGTAATCATCTTCTTTTTTATTTTTCAATTTTCAGGTTTGACTATTTTAAAACCTTCTGTCGGAGAAGTATTAGAAGACAGCCCGGCCTATCGGGGTGGGCTCAAAAAAGACGATCTGATCGTCGCCATTGATGGAATGGAAGTTCCAACCTGGGAGGACATGGCAAAGATTATTACTGGAAGCAAAGGGAAAACCCTGGCAATATCAATACGTCGTGAAGATGCGGTCCGTGTGGTAAAGGTTAAACCGGAAATAAAAATATTTAAAAATATTTTTGACGAAGATATTGAACGCTATGTCATCGGTATTGCAGCTTCAGGTGACATGTTTAAAAAGGATTTGAACCCTTTTCAGGCTTTATCGGAGAGCATCACACAAACCTATACCATTACCGTTTTGACCATCAAGGGTGTGATAAAACTTTTGCAGGGAGCGATTTCTCCCAAAACACTCAGCGGTCCGATCATGATCGCCCAAATGGCCGGCGAACAGGCCCGAGAAGGAGCAACCCATCTTTTATTTTTTATCGCACTGATCAGTATCAATCTGGCGATTCTGAATTTTCTTCCCATACCGGTCTTAGACGGCGGGCATTTGCTTTTCTTTTTTATCGAAGCCGTCTCCGGGCGTCCGGTGAGCATAAGGATTCGTGAAATAGCCCAACAAGCCGGCATATTCGTTTTACTCCTTCTGATGATATATGTGTTTTACAATGACATCGCCAAGGTGTTCTTCAGTTAACTATTTTCTATTCACTATTCACCGTTAACTATTCAAAACCTATTGCCTATGATCTAAAGCCTTGTAGGGATAAACTGGAAAAATCCCAAGTGAGCTAAAGTTTGAAGTGAACTAAAGTTAATGTATGTGCCTTTGGCACTATCAATTAAAATCAAAACTGAATTGCGCTGAAAGCGCTTTCCTCAACTTTAGGCACTTTAGTTCACTTTAGGCACTTCATACTTAATTGGATGAGCAATTTTATACCGGAAAAAGCACACATTTAACCCATTCGGAAATAAAAATATATGCCGTACCGACTTGAGATCGCACTTAAGCCCGAGCTGTTTGATGCCGAAGGCGACGGAATTC
>PVMK01125193.1_pt1 | contig 12906 bp, 11 predicted proteins | sample 1853481 | NCBI WGS metagenome assembly PVMK01 (sample SAMN08533507, study PRJNA380276) | Marine sediment metagenome, whole genome shotgun sequencing project.
AGCCTTTCTCCACTTACAACGAATGGGAGATGGGGCCGGGCCACGCCAACTATTTAGAACTATTAAAAGACATGGGTGTCAGCCCGTACACAGTTGACAAATATGAGGCGGGGGTCAATTCTGCCGCTGACTCTTGACCCTCGGTTGATCTGGCTTGGAAAATTAAAGTGGTCTTGCATTGGCTCAGGTTTCCAAAGATTATGATTAACATGAAAAAGGAATTTGGACCCGATTATGCGTCTATTGCGGATGTTAATTTCAAAACAAAATACCGTGCAAATTGCTACTGCAATACAGTACAATATGAAGTTTGTTCGGACCCTGTAGATGCAAAAATATGTCATTGTTTAGCATGCCAAAAACTTCATGGCGCGCCTATGCAGTGGGCAGCCATATTTCACAAACATGATGTCAGAATAACGAAAGGTATTGATCGCCTGCACTTTTACAACAATGAACTCAATAAGCATGAGAGGATACTCCCTTGCAAAATCAGTTGTGCCTTGTGTGGAACTCCCATTGCTGATGAAGGACGTAATATGTGGCTTGCGTTCCCATCACTCTTTGATTTTGGGCCTGTGCCAAGAGTCCCACCGAAATTCCTACCAACTTGCCATATCTTTTATAGTATGCGGGCTATCGATATGAACGATGATTTGCCTAAGTGGTCAGGTCACAAAAATAATTCAGAACGTCTGTGAGAGGGTCATCAAGTCTGCCTTTGACCCTTGCTCTGTTTTTTGTTAGGCTGGACGAATATCCAGACCGTTAAGAATTCAATAGACGATGACCTGGATATTTGACCTAAAGAAGCCAAGAAATGAAAAAGAATAGAACTATCATGATCAGAAGAATATTGCTTGCTGCTGTCATCTTTTCCGGATTATGTGCGTCATATTCCAATTTATATTCTGCAGAAACCATCAGGGTTTTAACATGGGAAGGTTATGTTTTGCCGGAAGATGTAAATGCAATTAACAAGATTCTAAAAAAAGAAGGCTATCTTTACAAGGTTGAAGTGATTTCCCCATATGCAGCAGGGGCCGAGCAGATGTTCAGGTTAATCAGGGAAGAAAAATGCGATATCATGTTTCTGACCATCTTTTTTATAAAGATGCAAGGACAGAAAACTTCAAAACTTCTCCAGCCGATCAACCCAAATTCACCGAGGTTAACAAACTATAAGTACCTGCTGCCGGGACTAAGAGATATCCCGATGGGGCTTGATAGGGAACCATAGGCCCCTGTACATCCCCTGGGGCGGAGGGACATACGGCTTTTACACTGATACGAAGAGAGTGAAACCATCTGAAATCCCCAGATCGGTGAGTGACCTTTGGGATCGGAAATGGAAAGGTAAAATCTCCCTAAATATTACCCAGCCCTGGTACAACATCGGTTTGGTGTTGATGTCTCTGGGCAAGAACCCTTTCTATATAAATCAATTGCTCCTCTCAGGAAAGAGAAGGGAAGGTATCAGTCTATGTGATTCCGAAGGGTGAAATTCAAAGGAAGACCAACGAACTCTATAGGCAAGCAGGACATTTCTGGAAAAATACCCCCGAATTCAGGGAGGAACTGGTGATAGTCTCCAGTTGGGGACCGGAAATCATGGGAGAAAATGCCAGAGGGGCTGGATGGAAGTTTATAGAATTCAGGGAAGGGAACATGCTCTGGTTGGACACCATTAATTTCCGGAAAGGCTTGCCGGAGAAAAAGCTCGAAGCTGCCGAAATATTTGCCAATTACTTTATCGGGAAGAAAGTCCAGACCAGGGTGGCCAGGGGTTTGGCCATGGTAGCAGCTTCCTCGCTCGCGGAGTCAAACCCTATGATTGAGACAAATCCGAAGTTTTTTCTCCAAGACATGTTTGTCCCTCCTTACAACAAAATTGCCGATAATCTGATGCAAAGGGTCTCGGATAGGGCTTTGAAAGCTGCCGGGGTCAAGATGACCGAATAGCAAGGAATGAAAAGAATGATATAACCAAATGAAGGGAGTTGCTGATGTCCCTCGTGAGCAGCGGCACGCTGGTAACAAAGTAAGTTTACTACGTGCTGAGTGAGACGGGGGACGTCGGAGGCAGGGGGTGTATATTCCTCTCCGCCCATTTCAATTGATCCGAGAAGGGGTCATCAAATCTTTGATTGACTTATCTATAATGATCTCAAGGGCTGAGGGAAGTCTTTTGATTTATTGACTTATTGATGTCCATGCTCCTATAAAAGATTCCGGTGTATGGGTAGGCTCAGTGTGCTGTTTGCTGCCTTTGGAAGAAGTCAGCCAGGAACAGCGCCATCACATGACAACGAAAGGAGAAATAAAATGAAGGTGGTCGGATTCAATGGCAGCCCCAGGAAAGATGGCAACACCGGTATTCTGATACATAAAGTTTTTCATGAACTGGAGAAGGAAGGAATTGAAACGGAGCTTGTTCAGCTTTCTCACAAGAACATCCATGGGTGTATAGCGTGTTACAAATGTATGGAGAATAAAGATCAACGCTGCGCTGTGAACGATGACGCTGCAAACGAATATATTGAGAAGATGAGTCAGGCACAGGGTGTTGTCCTGGGATCGCCTGTTTATTTCATGGATGTGACGCCCGAAATGAAAGCACTGATTGACCGGGTCGGTTTTGTTTCCAGATCGAACGGAGGTATGTTCAGGGACAAGGTTGGCTCCCTGGTAGCTGCGGCCCGTCGGGCAGGGTCTGTGCACACGGTTGACACCATGAGTCATTTTTTCCTGAGTATGGAGATGATCATTGTCGGCCGTGCCATTGGAATGGGCCGGGACGAGGGTGATGTGGAGAAGGATAAGGAAGGCCTGATGCTGGTCAATTCTCTTGGGCAAAGGATGGCCTGGCTGCTGAAGATGCTCTACAGGTGAATAAGGAGATGGGATCAGCCCTTGACATACGCAATTTGGCATCGAAAAATATAGCACTGTCAGCAGTATTGTCGAAAGAGTAAAAAAAAAGGAAAAGGGGACAGGCAAATTATACTTTCTTGTGACATGAGAATACGATGGCGTGGCATAGAATGGATCAATGGAGATCGGGTCAGGCGCAGATAGTAAGGTAAAGGACCATGGATCTGAGACTTCTAAAACATGTAAATGATTTATGGAGTAAGATATACCCTTATCTCGCTGACCACGTCATGGAATGCTACGGCAGAAGTCATGGGGATGTTCTGGAGTTAGGACCCTTCGCCGGGGGCATATCCCTGGAACTGGCAAGGCGGTATCCAGGGTTGAATATCACCGTCGCAGTTCAGGATTTCGGCGTGGTTGATCTTTTGCACAGGGAAATTGAAGGAACCGGACTTGATCGAAAAATTGAAGTAAAGCGCTCCGAACTTGATCCCCTTGTTTTTGCCGGTCCTCTGTTCGACCTCGTCATCTTCAGAGGTGCCTATTTTTTCCTTGACGAAGAAGGCAGGATCCTCAGGGAAATTTACCGGGTTTTAAAGGAAGACGGCCTTGGGTTTATCGGCGGCGGTTACGGCAAAAATACACCGCAGGCGTTCATTGATGAAATCGCGGATGAGTCACGGAATCTGAATGATCGGTTGGGACGAATAAGGGTGACCGTGGATGAGGTCAAAAACATGATGAATAGGTCCGGTCTGACCCCTCATGCTGGAATCGAAAAAGCGGGGGGTTTGTGGCTGATCATTCAGAAATAAAAGCTGCTCAGAGATCTTGGGGACGTCCATCAGTAAGTAAATAACTCATTTAACATACAGAAATTACATACGAAAACAGAGCGTTTCAGGGCCATGGTGTAAGGGGGAAAGATTTTTTCAGAGCAAATCCAATGCAGGTAGAGGACGTTGAAAAACTGATCCAGTATGGCGAATCTGAGGCCGTTGAGTTCAAAAGGTCCACGGGCCAGCGCACAACTGCCGCTAAAACCCTTTGCGGTATGCTGAACGGGAAAGGGGGCAACTCACTCGAAAAGCAGTCAGGGAAAGGAATAAACACATGATACGCTTTCTCCACACCGGTGACTGGCAGTTAGGGATGACCCGGCACTTCTTTTCTGAAGGTGTTCAGGAGAGATTCGCCCAATCTCGATTTGACGCCATCCGTAAACTTGGGCGTATTGCCGAAGAAGAAGATTGTCAGTTTATGGTGGTTTGCGGGGATGTATTCGAGTCAAACCTGGTTGATAGAAAGACGGTCGCGCGCGCCATAGAGGCTTTGAAGGATGTGCCGGTTTCCGTATATCTGCTTCCCGGCAACCATGACCCGCTCAATGCAGCATCGGTTTACCGCAGTACGACCTTCCTGGAGCGGAAACCGGCCCATGTCCATGTGATGGAGGACACGACTCCCATTCTTGTTAACGAGGGGATTGAAATTATAGGGATCCCCTGGAAATCGAAACGTCCCCTGCAAGATCTGGTTGCCTTGACGACCGGCAAACTTGAACCCCGTATCGATACTTTGCGTGTTTGTGTTGCCCATGGGATGGTGGACAACCTTTCTCCAAATCTTGATGATCCAGCTCTCATTTCCCTTCATGCTGTTGAGAACGCGATATCACAGAATAAGATTCATTATCTGGCTCTCGGAGATCGGCACTCTCTCACGGAGGTCGGTGACAGCGGCCGTATATGGTACGCCGGCACTCCCGAACCAACGGACTACAACGAAGTGAAGTCCGGCTTTGCCCTGGTTGCAACAATCACCGAAGAGGGCGTAACCACAAAAGAGGTGAATGTTGGAACGTGGAAATTCATAGAGCGTGAACAGGTAGACCTTAACACAAGGGAAGACATGGAGGCGCTTCGCGGCTGGCTTGAGAATCTTGAGGATAAAGAACGAACCGTTGTCAAATTGCGTCTTATCGGCGCACTCTCGCTATCCCTCTACAGCAACCTTGAAGAACTTCTTTCCCATGTTCAGGAGATTCTGGGCGCGGTTGAAACACGTATGAATAATCTTGCCGTCATTCCGGAGGACACCGATTTTATGGATCTTGGTTTTTCAGGCTTTGCCAGTGTTGCTGTTGAACGGTTGCGGTCCAATGTTGAGGAATCAGGCCCCGATTCGATCACTTCACGTGACGCACTTGCGCTCCTCGTCAGGCTTGCAGGGAGGGAGTTATGAGACTTCTCCGACTCCGTCTGGCCAATTACCGGGGAATTGATGAGTCCGAGGTACGATTCAGTTCAAAAGGACTAACTATCGTGGAAGGACCGAATGAAGCTGGAAAAACCAGCCTCGGCGAAGCAATCAGGCTTCTTTTCGATTATCTCGACTCGAGCAGGCACAGTGAGGTCAAAGCCATTAAGCCTGTAACGCGTGACGTAGGCTCGGAGATTGAACTGGAGGCGGAAAGCGGTCTCTATGTTTTCACATACTTCAAGAGATTTCATAAGAAACCGGAGACTACCCTTACGATCACGAGTCCCAAACCGGAAAACCTCACCGGGCGTGAAGCTCATGAACGTGCCGAGGAGATTCTCCGCGAAACCATTGACATTGACCTGTGGAAAGCGCTCAGCATTCAGCAGGGTGAGGCGGTTCAGCAGGCCGATTTATCAAAGCAGACATCATTGTCGGCTGCGCTTGATATTGCTGCGGGTGGACACCGGGCAGATCCTCGAGAGGAAAGCCTTTTCGATAGGGTCCGGGAGGAGTATGGGCGGTATTTCACGGAACGGGGTAGAGAAAAAAAGGAATTACAGGAGACCCAAAAAGCCCGAGAAGAATCAGAGATTGAAGTTGTTTCATTAGAAAAACAGATCCAGGACCTGGAAAAGGATATCGTTCGCGCGGCAGATCTTGGCCGGGAACTGGAACGTCTGAAGAAACAAGAGGAGGATTTCCGGGGGGATGTTACCGAATACACAAAATCTCTCGATGAAATCAAGGGGTTGGAAACTGTTCTGGAAACAGTCCGCCTTAAGTTGGAATCGGCACAAAAATCCGCACAGGCCGCGCAACGCGACAAGGAAGTGCGCCACAGCCTCATCGACGCGGTCTCCAAAGCCGGAAAGGCACACGCGGAACTCGACGAATCCAGTTCATCATCAACCGCATCAGTCAGGAAGGCGGAGAACGATCTGGAGAAGGCCCAATCGGACGCAACCAAAGCTGAAACCGGGCGCGTCGATGCCGAATTACTTCTTAATCTCCGCCGTGCGGATTTTGACTACTTTAACAACAAGCTGCATCTCGAGCAACTGAAGGAACGTAAAGACCGCATAGATCGTGCCCGGGAAGAGGCGGCCCTTGCTGATGAGGTGTTGACGAAAAACAGTGTAAACGAAGAAACTCTGAAAGCAATACAGAAGGCTGAACGCTCGCTCATTACAGCTCATGCAAAGTTGGAGACGGGTGCGCCGAATATTCTGCTGAGAGGACTGGCCAATTTCGACTTCCGGATTGATGGAGAGCAAACCACTATCTCAAAAGACGATGAGCTTAGCTTATCGGTTTCTGATCGGGTCCGTGTGACAATCCCTGGGTCGTTACAAATGGAGGTGACGGCCGGGGCCAGTTCATCTGACCTTACAAGAAAGGTCGAAGGGGCAAAACAGAAGCTCGATGCCGTATGCAATGGTGCCGGAGTGAGCAATGCGGATGAGGCAAGGCAATCCTATGATGCGCGAAGGGAAGCGCAGCAGTCTATGGCAAGACAGAAGGAAACCGAGAAAGAAGGTCTGCGCGACCTGTCATATGAGGAGCTGGAAAGAAAAACCATAGGCTTAGGAAAAGGTGTCCCTGCTTATCCCGCAGCCCGGATACCGGAACCCGGGCTTCCTGAAAATCTGGGAGCTGCGAAGAAGGAGTTACGAAGTGCAGAAGGCGATCTTCAAAAAGCCAATAAGTTATGGGAAGAAGCCAGAACAGAACTGAATGCGGCCCGCAAGGTGCGCGATGGACTGAGGGAACGACACCAGAGGATGAAGGTGAAACTTGACCTCAAGGCTGAAGAACTAAACCGTGCTGAGGACGAGCTTGCTCGATCCCGGAAGATCATTTCCGATGACGACCTCGAATCGGAGCGTTCGAAAACCGCCAAGCTTGTCCATACAGAAGAAGAGAAAGTAAAGTTTGCCGAGATAGATCTCCGCGACAAAGAACCTGATCGCGTAAAAGCTCTGGCGGAAACGGCGAAAGGTTCTTTGGGAACGGTAAAGAAAAAGCGGGAAGCGGCGCAGAAAGAAAATACAGAAGTACGGACCCGCCTCAAGGTCTTCGGCGAAGAGGGTTTGCATGAGAAGCTCCATGCAGCCCGGAGTCATCTCGATCACATAAGGCAAAAAAATGCAGCGATGATCCGGAGGGCTCAAGCGGCCAGGCTGTTGTATGTAACCATGAAAGAGGACCGTGATAAGGCGCGTCATGCTTATGTAGCCCCCCTCAAAGAGAAAATTGAGAGGCTCGGACGTCTGGTATTCAACAACTCCTTTGAGGTTGAGGTAACTGAAGACCTATCGGTTGCCAGTAGGACCATGGATGGTTCCAATGTCCGGTTTGAGTCCTTGAGCGGTGGCACCAAAGAACAGATCTCTATGATATCCCGTTTGGCATGCGCGATGACCGTCTCAAAGGACGGTGGGGCTTCCCTCATTTTAGATGATGCTTTGGGATATACAGACCCTGAGCGGCTTAAACTGATGGGAGCAGTTCTTGCCAAGGCGGGAAAAGAATGCCAAATTATCATCCTCACTTGTGTCCCGGACCGGTACAGCAACATCGGTGAGGCAACAGTTGTTCGATTGGGATGATCTATGAAAAAATCTATGTGGCGCATCAAAGATCTCATTGACCTGGAATACTTCCTTCAGCGCGATGAAGGCGAGGAGGATGAATCCGAGCAGAAATCCGTGTTGAAACGGGATCGGTATATTTATCTGAACAAAATTTTGCCTCTCGAAAAAGAAGATCCTTCAACTCCCCGAAGCGTTATCCGTGCGTGGTTAGAACAAAGAAAAAAGATGGAAAAATCGGATACTGAAACGATGGAAGTGCTGCCGGGAGAGGCCTTTGATGAGGGATACCGTCTGATGGGATTTGGTTTCCTGGTCGTGGGTCTTTTGTCAGGCTCAGGTCTGGCCTTTTCGTTCCTGAACTACCGGGGAACCGAGCCTCTGAATATCTCATCTTATTTTGCACTCTTTGTTCTCACACAATGCCTCGCGCTTCTGCTCCTGATGGGGGATCTCTCTTGCCCGCAGGGTTAGACGAGCTCCTTTTGGTTCATCAACAATCTATGCCATTATCAGCGGGCTGATGACTGCGCTGATTATGAAGATCAAACATCATACCTTCGATAACCTTGCAGGATCTAAGCGGGGCGGTCTTGAGGCTGTTATGGGTCTGTCAGGGGGAAGAGACAGATTTACGGCTCGCTCTTTTACTGGCCCTGTGTTCATTTTGGCCCAGATCTTCGGGGCCGGGTTTAATCTGGGCGTGCTCGGGGCCACCCTTATGAAGGTGTTAGGATCAGATGTGGCCTTTGGATGGCAATCGACAGTGCAGTTCAGCGCTCAGACGGTATTTAAACTGGTCCAGGCCATCGCTCTGCCCTGGTCCTGGTTAGTGCCTGTTGATGTTGCCCACCCGACTTTCTACCAGATCGAAGGAAGCCATATGATCTTGAAAGACGGTATTTACCACCTTGCGACCAGGGATCTTGTCTCCTGGTGGCCCTTTCTATGTTTCGCTGTCCTGACCTACGGTCTGCTGCCGAGATTGATACTCCTGGTCATGGGGACTATGGTTCAGAAGAGGGCGCTTTTAAGAATTAGCTTCAGCCACAGGGCCTGCCAGAGGCTTTTGAACAGGATGAGGACGCCCCTCGTCAGCACAGGGGGGCGTTCTGTGAGTCCGGAGACCCTTCGCAACAATAATACAATAGCCCCCGAGGCAAAAGCGTCAGGTCCTCAGGACGTTTTGACGGGAAAGGGCATGATCGCACTTGTCCCCGACGATATCTTTGAGGCATTCACGGATGATGAGCTTGAAAATGTCATTTCCAGGACCTTTGGATATTCAATCCAACGAAGACTCAGGTTTGGCGTAGATGAGGAAGGGGATAAGCGGGTACTCCATGAGCTTGCTAATATGAACAAGGGGGATGCCGCCGCGAATCTTTTAATTGTCCAGGAAGGATGGCAGCCGCCCATCAGGGAGAATCTGCTCTTTATCCAAGACCTGAGGAAGGCTTCAGGGGAGACCTCAATGATCTGGGTGGGTCTCATCGGTCGGCCCAGACAGGGGGCTGTCTTCACCCAAGTGAAAGAGGAAGAGTGGGATGTATGGCATCAGAAGCTGAAGGCCCTGGGAGATCCCTACCTCGGGTTGGAGAGGCTCGCAATTCCCGCTTCGCCGGGTTAGGTCTATATGATTCCTGAATTTGCCATTGTCGGTCATCCCAATGAAGGGAAATCAGCCGTCGTATCCACATTAGCCGAAGATGACAGCGTTCGGGTTACGCCCTATCCCGGAGAGACCGTGGAGTGTCAGAGCTTTCCGGTTGTAATCGATGGTCAGGAGATTATCCGTTTTATAGATACGCCCGGTTTTCAGAACCCGAGAAAAACTCTGAGCTGGATAAAAAATTTCCATGAACCAGATGACCGCCTACTCCATGGCTATCTGGAAAGCCATGCCGGGAAACCGGACTTCCAGGACGACGTCAGACTCTTAGAACCGATTGCCCGGGGAGCCGGGATTATCTTTGTGGTGGACGGATCGAGGCCGGTCCGAAAAGTGGATCTGACGGAGATGGAAATTCTGCGCCTGACCGGTCGCCCACGCATGGCGATTATCAACTGTAAAGAGGATGAGACCGCCTATCTCGAACAGTGGAAGATGGAATTCCGCAAACATTTTAACGCCATCCGGGTCTTCAATGCCAATAAGGCTACCTATGCCGAGCGTATCGAACTGCTCGAAAATCTGAAGGGAATTGACCAGGACTGGGGACCGGCCTTAGAGACGGTGATCTCGGCTTTTGAAAAGGACTGGGAGCAGCGTAACAGCCAGACCGCTGAAGTCATTTGCGACCTACTGGAAGAATGTCTGGGTTATTCGATTACCAGGATTTACACAAAAAACAGCGACGAAAAATCCCTGAAAAGGGGTCTCCGGGAAGAATATAACCGGGTTATTGAAAAGATAGAAAAAAGGGCCCATGGGGAAATCCGAAAGCTATTTAAGCATAATATCTTCAACTTACCCCTTCCCGCCCATTCTATTCTGAGTGAAGATCTGTTCAGCAAAAAGACCTGGCAACTCTTGGGCCTGACCCCGAAGCAGTTAATTGCTGCCGCCGGGATGACAGGGGGTGCTATCGGTGCAGCTGTGGACCTTGCGGCGGCCGGGCTGACATTCGGTATCTTTACCGCCGCAGGCGGGCTCTTAGGGGCCGGATGGGCGGCATTCGGCGGCGGGAAACGGTTAGCCAGGACAAAGGTGGTGGGGGTTAATTTAGGCGGTCAGCAGATTCGAATCGGCCCCGTAGAAAACATCCAGCTCATCTACATCCTTCTGGATCGTGCGCTGATTTTTTATTTACACATCATCAACTGGGCCCACGGGCGCCGGGATTATCCCATTGAAGAATCCTCACCTAAGAGAGCTGTCAAGGCCGGGTTTACATTCGAATGGGATGATAAAAAGAAGGGGATCTGTCAATCATTTTATACCGGTATCCGCACCGACGGATCGAAAAAAGCATTATCTCGAAAGCCCCTTCAAGAGATGCTCCAGGAGATATTGCTCAGTATTTCCCAAAGTAAACCGTCTCAGCCTCCCACCTTTTCAACCCGGCATTCTAACTCCCCTTCTCCCAAAAGGACCTGAACCTGATCCCCTTGTTCCATACCTGAAACATCCTTCAATACCCTTTTTTCGGGCAGCTTCATGGTAATACTGTATCCCCGTTTCAGGATTGATAAAGGGCTTAAATCATTTATCCTCTTTTCCAAAAGGGAGCGGCTTGCCTGCATCTCCCTGAGCTGTCTCTCTATGGCTTTGACAAGAGACGCCTTTTGGAAATCGAGGTTTTGCCTGATGGCAGTTATCCTGTTAACAGGAGAGAAGAGACGCAATGCCCGAATTTCTGCCCCGAGCCCTTTATTTTTATCCTTTATAGTTAGATCCATGATCCTGATTAACCTGGAATGAATCTCATCAAGCCTTATCCATAAATTCGCTAAATCTTTCCTCGGATCCTGAATCCTGTTCCTCAGGTGGTTCAATTCATCGCCCAGGCTCCTTACCTTCAGCTGCATGCCTGCTATGAGCCGGGTCTTAGCCTGATCCAAACGATTGATGAGGGTTTCTTTCTCAACTACTAAGAGTTCGGCGGCCGCGGACGGGGTAGGCGCCCTGAAATCCGCCGCAAGGTCAGAGATCGTAAGATCGATTTCATGACCCACTGCAGAGACGACTGGAATTCCGGACTTTCTTATGGCCAGAGCAAGATCTTCCTGGTTAAAGGCCCACAGATCTTCGAGGGAGCCACCGCCCCGTGTCAGGACAATCACATCTACCCCTAACTCCCGGTTCACCAGATCAAGGGCATTCACGATCTCCTCGCAGGCCTGGTCCCCCTGCACCCTGACCGGGACGATGAGTATTTCCATATTGGCAAATCGCCTGCGGATAATTTTAAGAAAATCACGGATGGCAGCCCCGGTGGGGGATGTTATGACTGCAACCCTTTTTGGCAGAAAAGGTAATGGTTTTTTGATATTTTTATCAAAAACACCCATACCTGCCAGTTTTTTCTTAACCTGTTCAAAGGCGAGGGCCAGGGCCCCCACGCCCATGGGTTCCAGATAATCGAGGATAATCTGATATTCCCCTCTCGGTGCATAAACACCGATTCTACCCTGGACGATGACCTTCATTCCGTCTTCGGGGAGGAATTTGAGATAGCGGGCCTGAAGACGAAACATGACTGCCCTGATCTGGGCCTGTTCGTCTTTGATCACCATATAGTAATGGCCCGAAACAGGAGATCTGAAATTGGATATCTCCCCCTCAACCCATACGAAATCAAAACGCTCCTCAAGGAGATCCTGGATTGAAGCGGTAAGTTCGCTTACGGTGTAGACCTTAGGGCCCTGGTTTTCCTCGGACAAAATTGAGACAACCTCCATTATTACTTCTGATTGAATCCCTCCAAACTTGCATGGGAGGTTGTTCGAGAATGAGAGATTTTTTTCAAGGTCAAGGAAGGCGAAGATTTTAACCGCAGGAATACATTATTGTATTTTGAGGATTAAAATCTGATCCTGACGCAGAGATTGTAGAAAATAGCCGTTCTCGGACAGCCTTCTGGTTTATACGCTACTTGATGGCATTCTGCAACCTAATGCGAAGGTAAATGGAATTCCGATTTTGAGCATGCCACACTTCTTTCCTGTTTTTGCCGATTTGTGGTGAATGTGTTGTTAATGGTAATCTTTTTTGCAGTTCAGGAGGTTTTGACTTGGTAACTTGCCTAACTCGTGCCTGAACGAAAACCCCGGTTCAGGCAAATCCGAATATCGAAATGCGAAACAAATTCGAATATCGAATGACAAAATGACCCAAACTAACCACGCCTTAGGCGTGGTGAAAATACAACTTTTTTGTCATTGGGACATTGGTGTTTTGGTCATTGTTTCGCATTTCGTGCTTAGGATTTCGAATTTCTTGACCGAAAAAACAGGGTTTTCGGTCAAGCACTAACTCTTGCCTTAAGGTAAGGATTAGGATAATAGTAAAAAAGGGGATATGGTATTGGCAATAATGACAACAAAGGGACAGATAACTGTTTCCAAGGCGGTGCGGGATGTTTTACGGTTTCATAACGGTTCGCAACCGGTAACCCCACTACAGGTAGGACCATGCCAAAATTTTGTGTGCATTTACCTGTTTTGTGAA
>PVMK01131912.1_pt1 | contig 12904 bp, 11 predicted proteins | sample 1853481 | NCBI WGS metagenome assembly PVMK01 (sample SAMN08533507, study PRJNA380276) | Marine sediment metagenome, whole genome shotgun sequencing project.
TGAATGCTAACATTAACGGGGAGCGCAGGTCCGTATCTCAGTGTGGCCCGTATCAGATGAAAATCAGGGCTGGGTCTAAGGAAGCCATGCTATAGTAGAGTGTAAATCAGTAACCATCGCAGTCAGTTATTTAGGAGGGTAGAAATGGATTTTGGCAAAGCATTCTTATTTGTAACCGAGGATGATAATTGGATCAAAAAGATCGCGATCGGGGCTGTATTCATACTGTTTAGTTGGTTGGTGATTCCCATTTTCTTCGTGATTGGATATCAGGTTGCTGTCATTCGCCGGGTCATGAAGAACGATCCAGACCCACTGCCGGAATGGGAGGAGTGGGGTACGATTTTTATGGATGGCGCGGTCGTCGGGGTGGCGATGTTTGTTTACGCTCTGCCGGTGATATTGCTGGCTCTGTGTTCAATGGTGATCTGGTTGCCGGCTGCAAGTGGAAATGATGTCCTCGCCGGTGGGGCGATATTGGGTGTGGTCGTCATTGGCTGTCTGGTCTTCTTGTTCGCCATCGCTCTGGCCTTTTTAGTGCCGGCTCTCTACATTCAGTACGCGCGTGAGGGTGATTTTGGTTCTATGTTCCAGGTAGGGAAAGTGATCGCCATTTCCCGCGAAAATTTTGTCAATATCCTAATAGTCATCCTGGTGATGATCGCGGCCAATTTCCTGCTAGGCCTTGTTACCTGGATCCCGATTTGTGGCTGGTTAGTCCTGGCTCCGGCCGGTAGTTTCTGGATTATGGTTGCAGTAGCTTACCTGTATGGCCAGATCGCCGGCGGTCCGAAGGGTGAAAAACTCGAGGCCAGCTTCGAGACCGGATGATATCCAATGACAAATAGGTAACAATAAGAAGGCATGGCAATTCGGCCGGCGGTATAAGGTCGAAATTTGGCTGAGGTATAAATATAAAAAACCCCCGTAGGTTGTTTATCAACCTACGGGGGTTATGGTTTTGCAGATTATCGCTTAATCAATGGGAGATTTCTGGGGGAAATCCTCATCATCTTCAACTGGCAGCGTCTCGAGAACAGCATCTACCTTCTCCCCATTCTCGGCCGCCCAGATGGGGAACGGCCGGCTCCCAAAACGGGTCAGGGCCACCGCACCCAGGCCTGCACAGAGAGTGAGGAAGGCTAAGATTGACCAGAACCAGCCACCTAGCCAGAATGGCAAACTGCTTAATAGACCGGCCGCCAGGGTCAGCATTGCCGTACCCAAGGCGGCTGTAACGGGCAGGCTGCGGTTTGTGAGCTTGAGCCAGACGGCGAGCCGTTGGCCGAACAGGTTCCCGGCCGCTACCCAGCCGAGCAAGAGGGCTACAGCAAAGGCGATCATCAATATGAAGAGGATTGGCCAGCCAAGTAGCCCAATGCATACGAATGATAGGACGAAGGCTATGACTGCTAATATGGCACCCAAAGAGGGTACGGCGATCATTGTCAAAAAGCCAACGACGCCACCGGCAACCGGTTTTCTTTTCAAGGTGTTGCTTACTTGTCCAAGGTGATTCGGTGCAACATATCCGGTTATCAGCGCCAGAATTCCAAACAGCATGGCGCTACCCGCCGCTGAACTAATATTGCCGAAGAAACCCCGCTCTTGATGATCATAGTTGGGCGCTCGCTCGCGAATCTCCGGTACCTTTGGCGGGGTCGGGGGTTCGGGTGGTGCGACAATCGCCGGGAAAATGAATTCTGGAAAATCGCCAACTTCAGTGCAATTTATGCTTCCAACACCATCGCCTGCCAACGTCCCACCGATCAGGATGCAATCTCCGTCCACACCGGCCGAGGTATTGGCATGCAGGGTGCCGCCGAATATCACAAGATCGCCGTCAACGGCGCCAGAAAGGGTGATATTGCCGCCAAAGATGACCACGTCGCCTTTGATTTCGCCGTTTATGATTGCGGACCCGCCAAAAACAGATACATCGCCGGCTACGGTGGCTCCTTCTTCGATGAGCAGCGAACCACCAAAGATGACAATGTCTTCTGGGTAAGTTTCTCCAACTTTTACGATGCGGTCATAATTCGGCGCGGCCGAGGCAACACCCAACGGTATAACCAGTAACAGTAATACAAATAGCGTTAGAAATAGTGTCCTCTTATTCATAATTATCACTCTCACTCTCACTCTAAATCAACTAGTTAGGCCGCGATCAAACAGCCAGTCACACTTTATGCCAGCCGGCATTTCTGAATCATCTACCAGGCGTTAGCCGGCCGGGAACATTTAATATGGTTTATTATTGCACCTGCTGCTGTCTGGTCAGCTGACTGTATACGCCACCCCAGAGGAATATGGCGCCCAGCATAACCAACATCAGTCCGATGATGGCCGGTTCTTGGCCTATCAATTCGCCAAGGTCACTCAAACTTTGCCAGAAAGCGGCCAAGATTGTTTGGCCTAAACCCAATAACTGCTCGCCGCCCTGCAATAGACCATCGACGAAGGCCGGCTGATTGAAAGCCGGGCGAATCTGGGTCGCCAACCAGATGAATAAGAATAGGGGCGCCAGGCCGCTTAATAGCAGCAGACCGTAAACGGCGCTCAAGGCCATGAGACGATGTCTGGGATTGGGCAGGCGAGCCAGCGTACGCTGCGTGAAATCGGCGGCCGGGCTCAGCACCGGCGCCTGCAGAAAGAGTTGGTGGATGGCTTGAATTGATTCCCATTGTTGACTGCAGGATGGGCAACTCTGCAAATGAGCGTTCAACTGGGTCATCTCATCCTGCTGGAGTTCCCCATCCAGGGATTCCATCATCAGGGTAACTATTTCTTCATGCTCCATATTCCACTCCAGAACCCGTTTTTTTTATCCGATAATTCCTCATTATCGAAAAAGTAGAAAGTCTAATATCTTCTTGTATTACCATTACGTAATAACCGGTTGATTGGTGTCAGACACTATACCCATCTCCAGGCCAGTTTCAGCCAGTTGACGGCGGGCGCGAAAAAGTCGCGACTTAATCGCGCTTACTGATGTGTCCATGACTTCGGCGATTTCATCATAGGACATGTCATACCAATAGCGCAGAACAACTGTCTGCCGGTAGTCGTCTGGAAGCGATTGCAGTAAATCTTGGACGATTTCCTGCTGTTCCCCAATTGCTGCCTGGGCTTCGGGTCCAGATGATCCTTCGGACATAAGGGCCGGATGCGAGGGCAATGGCCCATCCAGAGACAGTAGCTGTGTTCTTCGCTTGCGCAGCAAATCGATGCAGTAGTTTGAAGTAATCGACAGTAGCCATGTACTAAACTTGTGGGCCGGCTTGTAACTATCCAGCCGCGTCCAGGCTCGTATAAATGCTTCTTGGGCCGCTTGTTCAGCCTCGTCAGCATTGCCGAGCATCCGGTAGGCAAGATTAAACACAGGACCCTGGTAGACTCCGATGAGCCGGCCGAATGAATCCTGATTGCCTTGCCTGGCCTCTTCGAGCCAGCGCTGTTCGTCCTCGAAACCCTGGTACCTCATTTCCTGAAACTTCTCCTTTCTCTACGCAGTATAACAAAAAAGGTTGCTAAACGATTTCTAATTGTTGTCGAAAGGTTGTTCCCTTATCGGATTATGACAGTTCACCCATGAATTCGGACCACCAAAGTCGTAAGCGGAGCACATATTGTTTGATGTCTGATGCGGATACGACTTTCGTCGCGTTGACGCTACCAACTCGCTGTTTTATAATGCCCGGCAATTATGGAAACAGAGGAGCGTAAATCCCTTCCTTCGACGCTTTATACTGAAGAGTATTTCCTGACCGCGTGTGAGGGATATGATATTTTCCTGGAATCGGAAGGGCGGCATCTGTCCCGGCGTTTGAATGACGCCTTTGGTATGGCTGAGGTGCGACCGGGTATGCATCTGCTCGACGTCGGCTGCGGCCGGGGAGAGATAATTCGCCACTGCATGCGGCTTGGCATTGATGCCTATGGAATTGATTATGCTGAAGTCGCCGCGCAAATGAGCCGTGAGGTTATTGCCCAAGAAGGAAAACAAGCCGAGTCGGCCGCAGATGGTGGGGTGTGCCTGGCCGATGCTAAATTCTTACCATTTCCTGATGGCTATTTTGATCGTGTTTTATTGTTCGATGTCGTGGAACACCTCTATCCTTGGGAGCTTCACCAGGCATTGCGTGACATTCATCGTGTGCTGAATGATGACGGCCGGCTCATTATCCATACCGCCCCAAACCGTTGGTATGATCTCTATGCTTACCCGCTGGTCCGTCTAGTTCGCCGCCTTTTAGGACAGGGAAAAGAATATCCCAAAGATCCACGAGCTATCGTCCCTGTCAATCAAAATGTGCATGTGAATGAGCAAGATATCCGCAGCATGCATAAAAATTTGTCAGCCACCGGTTTTAAGGGGACAGTCTGGTTGGATAGCCCGCCACAAAACCGGGAAGCGAGTTTGGTTATGGCTCGTCTACGCTGGCACGCTTTTGAAGCGCCACCGTTTCGATGGTTCTTTGAGCCAGAGGTATTTGCGGTCGCCGAGAAGAAATAATGAGGTCTGGAGAATACAAGTCCCCTGTGAGAAGCCGGAGACGGCTTCCTGGCACGAAACTCAGACTGCACACCATTTAGCATGGCCAAGAAGTATCTCCCCATTATTCTTATTCTCCTGCTGGCTTTTGCGCTGCGCACATATCAACTAACTGAGGTGCCCGCCCGGGGCTGACTCACGATGAGGCGAACCACGGCCGGGACTCAATCAACATCCTTGATGGCGTCCTGTTATTCTATTTCCCCCTTAATTATGGGAGCGAGCCGCTTTACAACTATATCGTGGCCGGCATCATGGCTTCCGTCGGAGAGAACCTGTTTGCTCTCCGGTTGGTCAATGTCATGTTTGGCGTATTGGCTATTGCCGCCCTTTATCTATGGGTAAGCTGGACGTTTAAAAGGCGCACGGCGCTGATAACGGCGGCGTTGATGGCCGTCTCCTTCTGGCCTCTGGCCACCAGTCGCCAGGCGTTGCGGGCCGGACTGCTGCCTTTCTTAGCAACGGTGGCGGTGCTTTTCTTCTGGCAGATTTTTCGCTCGGCCAGCCGTGGTGAATCTGTTGGTACTCTTGGTTTCTTACGGCCGCAATGGTGGGTGGTCACGGGCTTTGCAGTAGGCGTTGCCGCCACATTGCATAATTATTTAGCGGCTCGTGTTCTTTGGCTCATCTTCCCAATATTTCTGCTCTACCTGGTCATAATTCACCGCTCGATATTTCAAGCAATCTGGCGGCCGACCGCGGCCGGCCTGGTTGGGGCCGGCTTGCTGGTGATTCCCATGTTCGCCTATGTGCAGACTCACCCAGAAGCGGAGACCCGACTACAAATGTTGGACAGCTCGCTGGAAAACCTGGTAACCGGTCAGCTAACGCCTATCCTGGAGAACTTTGGCACAGCGTTATTAGCCTTCGTCTGGCCCGGTTTTGGCGACCATTTCTTGGCTTACAACATACCTGGACGTCCAGTCCTGGGGTTAATCACTGCCGCCTTATTTTTAATTGGCCTGCTTTTGGCTTTTTGGCGTTGGCGCCAACCGGCTTATGCGTTCTTATTAATCTGGTTCGCTATAGGCATCTTGCCTTCATTGGTTACCGGACCTGAGGCGAACACAACCAGAAATATGGGCGCTTTGCCCCCAACCTATGTATTCCCGGCAATAGGCTTCGTATCCCTTGCCAGGCTTGCTGTCGGGCGCTGGGGTAAACCGGCCCGAGTGGCGTCCGCTGGGATAGTGATTCTTTGGCTACTGCTCACAACGTTTTTGGTCAGCCGTGATTATTTTTCCCGCTGGGCTCAATCACCGGATGTGCGCGCCGCTTATCAACATACCCTGACCCAGGGGTTAGACTATTTGATGGAGTATCCAGACAGGGTACCCCTGGTGGTGTCATCTGTTTACCCGGGTGCGGCTCATGATCCATCGATAGCCCAGGTCCTATTACCAGATGGTGGAGACAACTTGCGCTGGATTGACGCACGCTATTCGCTCCTGTTACCTAAAGGCCAAACGGCCCGACTGCTTGTACCATCCTCAACGCCCTTGCACCCTGCCTTTGACGCTCTGGTCCAACCGATAGAACATGTTGATATTCGACCAGACGATCTTGATCCATCATTCACGCTGTACCAGATTAATGCCCAGCAATTGGCCGCAGGTGATTTTATCTATAATTTTGGCAATGGGCTGGCGCTATTGGATGCGCACTGGTTGAATGATTCGGCTCAGCCTGGCGAGGTGGCTGAAATGGCGACTCTCTGGAAAGTGATAGATCCAACCCTGGTAGGGCCGGTTGTGCCACCGGCATTTGAGACGGACGTAGTTCTATTCACTCACGTGTTGGATGAAAATGGCACTATCCTGGCTCAACGAGATGCCCTCCAGGCGCCATCTTGGGACTGGCAACCAGGCGATGTCTTTGCCCAGATTCATCCCGTTCAGATCCCTTTAGGGACGCCAGCAGGAGCCTACGAGGTGGTTGTTGGGGTATATGATCGGGCTTCTGGAGCGCGATTGCCATTGTTGGATGAGGCCGGAGCTTTTGTCGATTCCAGGGCAATTGTTGTACCATTGATAGTAGATGAGCAATAAATCACATCCTGACGACCTGTCGGTCGATGAATTAGAGCAATTGTTGTATCGGAAAAAGCGAGCCAGGCGCCAACAAAGGCTGCGCCGCTTAAAGGATGAAGGCCGTCTTGTCCAGGTCTCAGGTATCAAGTCTCCTTTAGATGGGGAAGAATACGGACAATATGCTGACGCCCCGGAACTACAAGAGGTGTTTGAAGACAAGACCGATGACGAAGAAAACACCAGTAACGGTGAGGAAATCAGCGGTAAGCGCCGCATTCAATGGCGCTGGATAGCCAATAAGATTCTATTATTATTTGAGATTGGGGCAGTGGTCGGTCTGGTTATCCTGGCTTTCAGGTTATGGTCGACATCTCGGGAGCTAAACCAGGAGATTGCCCAGGTGCAGCAGGCTCAAAGCGCAAGCGTAGGTTTGCCGACGGCGACAGTTGCACCCATTATCGGGGTGGCAATTTTACCCAGTGGGCACAAACCGCCGATTGACGGCCGCCCACCCGAACCAGGTGAAGCCGGAGAAATCCCAGCTCACCTACTACCTATCATTGATTCTTACTTGCCCCCGCCAATTCCGACGCCAGGTCCCGAACAGGCGCGTCGCATTCAAATCCCATCTATTAACGTAGACAAACCAATCGTGCAAGGGGATGCCTGGGAACAATTGAAGAAAGGGGTTGGCCAACACATTGGATCTGTACAACCCGGGCAGGATGGCAACATAGTCTTATCAGCACATAACGATATCTATGGTGAGATTTTCCGCCATCTTGACAAGCTTAAGCCTGGGGATGAGATTATTATCTCCACCGAACGACGAAGCTATACTTATGTCATCCGTGATATCGACGTCGTTGAGCCAACCGATGTCGGCGTCATGTCAGCGACAGAACACGCCAGCACAACATTGATTTCTTGTTACCCATATCTGGTGAATAACAAACGAATTGTCGTTTTCGCCGATTTGGCCGCTACCAGTCCACTAGCCAATTTGCCTTCCTGAGCCGTGATACAATGTTCGAAGGAACCCAAAGCTTGCCTTGGTAATAGATACCGGTGGTGGACACCCTTGGTGCTAAGAGTAGACTCTGGCTAAAAATGGTTGACTCCCCCTATGCCTTGTGTTATTATTCGCGTGCTATCCGGCCTGGGGTCGGATCGTTTTGTTGTTCACAATTTTTATATAGCGGCGTATGCCTGCGAGGTAATCAATCAGTACTAATCATCGGGTAAATGAACGTATTCGCTCTCGCGAAGTTCGGTTAATCGACGGCAATGGAACAAACCATGGGATCATTTCGATCCAGGAAGCCCGTGATATTGCTCTAGATGCCGGACTCGATCTGGTAGAAGTTTCGCCCAATGCAAAACCTCCTGTATGCAAGGTCATGGATTTCGGCAAGTTTGCATACGAGAAGACACGTAAAGAGCGTGAGGCGCGTAAACATCAAAAGCAAATTGAAATAAAGACGATTAAGCTTAGTCCCAAAATCGCAAAGTTTCATCGCGACACAAAAGTTCGACGAGCAAAGGGATGGCTAGAGCATGGGAAGAAAGTAAAGGTCGTCGTACGGTTTCGAGGCCGGGAAATTACTTACCCTGAGTTAGGCCAGAAGATGATGGAAGGCGTAGCCACTGAACTTGAGGAAATTAGCACCATAGAGCAAAGGCCTAATTTAGAAGGGTGGGCCATGGTGATGCTGCTGGCTCCGCTGGAATAATCCCCAGACGCCAAATAGTTACTAAGAGCAAATGAGATACGGTAGCGAGAGGCCCTGCCTGGGTTTTTTGTGAGGAGATAAGATGGCCAAGGTTAAGAAGAAAAAATATAAGCTCAAGACATATAAGGCAGCCGCGAAACGTTTCCGGATGACGAAAACGGGGAAAATATTGCGGACGAAGGGTGGCAAGAGTCACTTGAGACGCAAAAAATCCAAGCGGGTTCTTGTTGCTTTGCGTGGGAACGTGGAAGTAACGGCGCGCGGTGAAAAGAGGCGCATCAAGCGTCTGGCGCCTTATTTGAAGAAATATAAAGCGAATCCACCTAAGTAAGGTATTATTATGCGCTGCCTGGCCTCGATTAAGATCCTGATTGATGCAAAAATAGGGGGTCTAATTGGAGCGCCCAGGCCATACTAAATGCGAGGGATAAATTATGCGAGTTAAAAGCGGAACAGTAAGACGCCAGCGGCACAAGAAAATAATCAATATGGTCAGTGGCCAATGGGGTACCCGGGGAAGGTTATTCCGCCGGTCCAATGAAGCCATGATGAAGTCATATTGGTACGCCTACCGGGACCGGCGCGTCCGGCGCCGGGATTTTCGCCGGCTATGGATAACGCGTGTGAACGCCGGCAGCCGAGCCAACGGTCTGCCCTATAGTAAATTGATCCACGGCTTGAAACTGGCCGGGGTTTCCCTTGATCGCAAAGTGATGGCCGACATTGCCGTTCGTGATGAGGTTGCCTTTGCGGCAATTGTTAACGTAGCAAAAGAGGCCCTGGCGAACTGACGCCAACGCCAATATTAATAGTTAATCAACAACGAGACGCCACGCTACCATACTTAGCGTGGCGTTTTTTGCTGTTTGACCACCGGCACGATTACCTGAGCAAGCTCATGGATCTGATAAGGGGTGGACCGCTTTTGGTGGTGCTCCTACCGGTTAATTCATATCTATCCCCTAGATAACATACCAAGTTCTGGTTCTAAGATAAATCGTTTGAATGAGAACGCGATTGGTCTGTCCCAGGCAATCTTGTCGCTCACCGAGCCTTTCAGTATCATCCACAAACCATGGTAAAGAGACATTTATGGCTGATATTGTTGATTATGCTGACTGCAGCCGCGTTTCGACTGGTCGGCCTCACCGATGTTCCTCCAGGACTAACTCACGACGAAGCCGATCACGGTCAGGATGCCTGGGGTGTGGTGAATGGCGACCGGCCGATCTACTTCACCGTCGGCTTTGGCCGGGAACCACTTTTTGACTATACAACTGCCGCTGTGATGAGCATTATGGGGCCAACCTTCCTGGCCGGTCGCTTGACGGCGGTTTTCTTTAGCCTGATTATGATCGCGGGGACCTATGCCTGGGCAAGCCGGGCTTTCGGTCACCGGGTGGCTCTGCTGACAGCGGCCGGTTTAGCTGTAAGCTTTTACGCAGTGATGACCGGGCGGCAGGCTCTGCGATCTATTACCTTACCAGCTTTATTTGTGCTGGCGGTTTTGTTTTTCTGGCGCGGAACGCAGATCGTTGTAGTAAAGGATGACGAGCCCAAAGATGATAACCGCCTCAATCTAAGCCGCAGTTGGTTGCCTTATGGTCTATTCTTGGTAGCCGGTCTGCTTCTGGGCGCTACCATATATACCTACCCACCGGCCCGGATTATGTGGTTGCTCTTCCCCGGGTTATTATTTTTTTTACTCTTGTTTGATCGGGAGCGTTTCAGTCGTCTATGGCGAGGAACAGTAGTGATGCTGGTCATGGCCGCTGTCATCTCAGCGCCACTCGTTTTGTATCTGGTCACGAGTCCTTCGGCGGAAACGCGACTGACAGATCTGAGCACCCCCCTGCAGGCTGTAACTGAGGGCAATCTTGAACCCTTGAAACGGAATGTCGTTGCCGGATTGAAGGTGTTAACTTTTCAAGGTGACAATCAATGGCGCTACAATATTGCCGGCCGGCCGGTCCTACAGCCAATTGTCGCAGCGCTTTTTTTGCCCGGTCTATTTCTTGCCGTGTGGCGCATCATCGCAGGGATCCGGGATAGACGAAGAATTTGGCCGGCGGCTTGTGCTTTCTTTGTCGTTGCCTGGCTATTACTAGGGCTTTCCCCGGCCCTGGTAACCGGCGTCGAACTTAGCACAACCCGAATTATTGGCTTGCAGCCAGTACTCTTTCTTTTCCCTGCTCTGGCTATTAGCACCGCATTGGAATCGTTGCGACTACCCCGGAAAGCCGCCTATGGGCTTGTTGTTGTGCTGTTTGTTGGTGTTGGCTTACAGACAATTCGCAATTATTTCTTTGTCTGGGCCGAGTCCCCTGAAGTACGGGTACAATACGAGACTACCATAGTCACTGCCGTTAATTACCTGAATGATTACGGTCAGGGCCAGGCCGCCTTATCTACCACCACCCCTGATCGTTTTCATAGCCCGGCAGTGGGTCTGCTTACCCAAAATAATCCAGGTATGGATCTTCGCTGGTTCGATGGCCGGCACGGACTCTTGATCCCGCGGGGAGAGGATAGCACCATATTGTTTACCGGTTTCTCAGCCTTGAATCCGGTCCTGGAACCATACTTTTCCGGTACCAAAGTGGATGAGTTGCCGCTATTAGCTTCCGATCTCGACCAGCCGGTCACCGTTTATGACGTAGACGCCCGAGCTCTGTTAACCAAGTGGCAGTCCACCTTTGACCAGGATGTTATAGCCCCCGACGGGGCTGTCTTGCCCGTGCTGTTTGGCGATTCCGTTGAGTTGTTAGGATTCGATTTCCTGACGCCCAGCGCCTCACCTGGGGATCAGGTCCGGCTGGTCACCCTTTGGCGGGCCTATCAGCAAGTAGATGATGCTGTAACCTTTGTCCATGTCTTGGACGCGGATGGATTACCAATTGCCCAGGAGGACCGGTTAGACGTACCTAGCTATTCCTGGATGGCCGGTGACGTGTTTCTCCAACTCTATGAATTGAACTTGCCAGATAGCCTGGAGCAAGGCGAATACCCAGTAGCGATTGGTATTTACACCCGCCAGGATTTGCAACGACTCCCGTTCCAAGTTGCCGGACAGGTCGCTGTTGACCAGCTCCAGTTGCCGCCATTGATAATCAGCCCATGAAACAGGTCTCTCTTTCTGAGCAGCCCACCTGGCGGTTGAGCCCGGGAGTAATTTTGTTGGCCATTACCCTGGTTGCTTTCGCCGCCCGAGTGTGGCAGCTTAGCTCAGTACCTCCGGGATGGCGTGACGACGAACTCATAAACTCGCTCGTGATCTCTCAAAAAGTGTTGGACGGTGAATGGGCGCTATATTATCCCGACGCGTCGGGCCATGAAGCGCTATACCATATTTTGAACGCGGGGATGTTAGCTCTATTCGGTCCTGGCGCGGCCGGTATTCGTCTTATTTCAGCGATTTTGGGGACCCTGTCCGTGCCTCTGGTCTATTTGGTCGGTAAGCGCCTTTTCGGCATCAAGGTCGGCTTAGTCGCCGCCGCCGGCCTGGCCATTAGTTTCTGGGCCCTGATGTATTCGAGGATAGGTATTCGGCACGTCAGCTTGCCCTTCTTTTTGCTGGCCACATTCTACTTTTTTTTGCGTGGAATGGGTGTTAACAATTCGGCAGTAGATTTTGGTGGCGGTTCTGACCGCAGTTCTGACCGAAAGTCTAGCCGCAGGATGATGGTCGATTTCGCTGTGGCAGGCATTTTCATGGGCCTGGGTTTTTACACCTATTTTGCAGCGCGAGGTACGCCGGTGATTTTGCTGGCTTTCCTTGTCTACATCATGGTTTTCTATCGAAAAATGTTGGTCCGGCGCTGGCAGGGTCTCCTGGCTATGTTTGCTCTGTCATTTGTGCTGGCCGTCCCATTGGTAATCACTTTGGCCGGACAGCCCGAGTCAGAAGCGCGAGTCCAGGAGCTTGCCGTGCCGCTGGTCGAAGCCCAGGCCGGCAATTTCCAACCTTTGACAGAGCACGTTGTTCGCACAATCAACATGTTTCATAGCGATGGCGACGAGGAATGGCTTTACAATATCCCATTCCGGCCGATCTTTGCTCCCCTGGTGGCTGTCGTCTTCTGGTCAGGAATGGCAATTACCGCCTACTATTCGCTTAAACCAATCATCCGGTTCTTATTCAATTTATTCCGCAAGCTGAAACGTCGCAGACCATTGGCAATATCGATGCCTTTGCCAACGCCTGGTTTTGAAATCGCGGGAGCGTTCTTGCTGATATGGTGGATAATGGGCATTATTCCCGCTTTTGTGAGCGTGCCGCCGGCCAGTCTGGGCCATACAATTATCGCTCAACCAGCGACCTATATCGTTCTGGCTGTACCAGTTTTTGCGCTAGAGTGTTTGGCGCAAAGGAAGGGAGCGTCTGGATCCAGTAGTCGGCTATGGCAAGTATTCCCCATAGCATTCGCGGTCGTGTTGCTACTCTTTATTGCCGGCCGAGATTTGCCTGATTATTTTCAGGAATGGCCTAGTCGCGGGATGACGCGCTTTCTCTATCGAGCTGATCTCAAAGAATTGGCAAGCTATCTTAACCAACACCCGGAAATGACCGAGTTCGGTGTAACCGG
>PVMK01150800.1_pt1 | contig 12904 bp, 11 predicted proteins | sample 1853481 | NCBI WGS metagenome assembly PVMK01 (sample SAMN08533507, study PRJNA380276) | Marine sediment metagenome, whole genome shotgun sequencing project.
CTCACAGCCTCCGGCGCCGATGCCGCGGCGACCTGGGAAGCGGTCCTCTCCGGCGAGAGCGGAATCCGGGAGGCGGCGACCTGGAACAGCTCCGGGTGGCCGCACCAACTCGCGGGCGAAATCAAGGACTACAGACCGCGGGAGCTGGTTTCGGACCGAAAGCTCCTCAAGTTCATCACACGGCAGGACGTGATCGGGTTGAACGCCGTGAGCCAGGCCGTCGCCCACAGCAGGATCATCGAGTACCGTGACGGGCTCGCGGATCCTACTACCTTCAACGACCGCACCGGCGTCTTTGTCGGCTCGCCGGCAACCAAGTACCGGTCCCAACACGACTACCTCTCGCCGCTCTCGAAGGCCGGGGGCGACACCGGGGAGTTCGGCGCCCGCGCCATGGAGGACGTCCACCCGATGTGGCTGCTTCGGGCGCTGCCCAACAACGTGCTGGCCTACGCGGGAATCCAGTACGGCTTCAAGGGGGCCAACGCCAACGTCACCGCCCACGGAATCAGCGGCTCGCAGGCCATCGCCGAGGCGTGCCGCTACCTCAGGGACGGCGCGATCGATCGCGCGATCGTCGTCGGCTACGACTCCGCTTCGGAGCTCGAGGCGCTGCCCTACTACGCTTCCGTGGGACTCTTGAGCTCTCGAGGCCTGAGGCCGTTTGACCGGAATCGGGATGGCACGGTGTTGGGGGAAGGGGCGGGCGCGCTCTTCTTGGAGTCGCGGGACGAAGCCGAACGCCGCGGCGCGAAGATCTACGGCGAGGTGCTGGGCAGCTCGGTGGTCTCGGAGGCCGAGGGGGTGCTGTCGGTGCGCGAGGACGGCGCGGGCGTGAGCCGGGCCATACGCCTGGCCCTGGAGGACAGTGGAAAGAGCCCCGACGAGATCGGGATGATCTCGGCCCACGCCAACGGCACCAGGGTCTCCGACGCCAGCGAGGCCCGCGCCTTCGTCGATGTGTTCGGGGCGTCGGCGATTCCGGTCACGGGCTTCAAGTGGTCGCTGGGGCACACCATCGCAGCCAGCGGTGTTATCGAGAGCATCCTCGCACTCCTCTGCCTTGCAGAGGGCCGGGTCCCGGGAATCCCCACCCTCGACGAGCTGTCACCTGATTGCGAGGGTGTGAAGGTCAGCGCCGCGGAGCAGAAACCGAGGTCCTCGGTGGGCATCGTGGTGAGCCGCGCCTTTGCGGGACTCAACTCGTGTATCGTGCTTTCGACCAATGGCTGAGAACACACCGTCCGACTCCATGGAAACCCCTTCGGGGGGCAGCGGAGATCTCACGGGGATCTCCGAGCTGAAACCGTCGCTGCTCGGGTCCGCGATGTACTCGCTGTTTCCGTTGCGACGGCGCATCGTGATGGCCAACCTGCGCCAGGTCTTCGGAGACCAACTGAGCGAGCCGGAGCTGCACCGGCTGGCCCGGTGCTTCTATAGCCATTTTGCGAAGACGATCGCTGAAGACCTGGCGATGGTGGTGAGCTCGGAGCGGCGCATCGCGGGGAAGGTCGATGTGATCGGGGTCGAGCACGTTCTCGAGGCGGCGGAGCGGGGGAGAGGGATCCTGGTCCTGACCGGCCACTTCGGCAACTGGGAGCTGTCGGCGGGGGCCGCGATGCTGCAGTTCAAGCAGTATCAGAACCGGTTCCACGTGATTCGAAAGTCCCTTGCCCCGGGCCTGGAAGGCCTGGTCTTCGGCCACTTCCGCAAGGCGGGTCTGAGGATCATCTCGGCCGCCAACGCCCTGACGCACGTTTTCGACGCGCTGGAGAAGAACGACGTCATCATCTTCATCATGGACCAGCACCAGGTGGTCGGATCCAAGGCGGTCGCGGTCGAGTTCTTCGGGAAAGAGGCGGGAACAAATCGCAGCCTGGCGTTGGTCGCCAGACAGAGCGGCGCCCCCGTCATCCCGGCGTCGAGCTGTCGCAAGCCGGACGGTCGTCACGTCATGCAGTTCCACCCGCCCCTGGAGTGGATCTCCGCCGACAGTTCCAGGGAGGAGATCTATCGCAACACCCTCGGCTACAACCAGGTGCTCGAGAAATTCGTTCTGGACCATCCCGATCAGTGGTGGTGGATGCACCGCCGCTGGAAGATCGAAATACGGCCCCCGTCGCGCCGCCGGCAGCGTGAGCTGCGGATGGGTCGCCGTTAGTTCTCGTCCAGAAACGGCGCTTTTTGGCAATTTCGTCGTCAGACTGCGGATTCCCTTGTGCGGCGTACTCGAGTACAAGCCGCGGAAATCCTTGTCTTCCTAGAACTTGCACAAAAATCGCTCGTTTCTGCATCGAGAACTGCGCAGTTCCCACCAGGATTTCTGGATGGGAACGGGCTATGAGGGCGCCGCATTACCCGCAGGTCATCGGTCGCTCGCCGTCCGCCGCGCCGTCGACGAGGTACTGCTTGATGTCGAGCAGATCCTGATCGGTGAGCTCGACGCCGGTCTTTTCCTTGACCCGGGGAATGCACTCGGCGACATCGTCCTGGTCAGTGAACGCTCTCTCCCACTGGTCCATGATCTTGTCTGCCGGCTGCAAGGACGGGATCGCTTCGGTCTTGCCGTCGTGGCACACCCTGCAGTTCTTCTTGTAGTAGTTCTTACCCTTGCGCGGATTGGGAGCAGGAGCGGCGCTGACGATCGAGCCGATCCACAAGCTGACGAGCGTGACAAGGAAGAGTCTGGTGATGATCTTGGCCCACATCGCTTCCCCCGTTTCTCTTTTCTGACAGGTCGACCCCGACAGATTACAGGACGTTTTCGTTTTGCGTGCCGTTTCTGGTCCAGCCGGTCCGGTTCGTGCCATCGGCCGGAACCCGTTCGGCTTCTTCAGCCGAGAATATGAGCCATTGAGGAAATGCTCATTTATGTGTATTATACCCGCAGTGAGTCATCGGCGTCGGAAATTGTGGTCTTTTCTCAGGGAGGTCGAACAAGTTGGCGTCAACATCGTTTTGGAGCAGTCTGAAGGAAGAGGCTCGCCGGAACTACATCGCCATCTTCGAACAGGAGTGGCCGACGTGGTTGGCCGGGATTTTCCTCGCGCTCGTCGCCCTGCTGATCTTCCTCTGGAAGGGACCCTGGGGCGTCGCCGCCGGCTATCGAAACCTCGGTGACTGGATCTTCTTCGCCGCCGGCGCCGGCAGTGAGCGGCCCCCGTCGATGTGGCTGCATCCGATCACGCTCACCAGCTTCGGGCTGATCATCGGCGCCCTGGTGTCGGCGCTGATGAGCCGGCAGTTCAAAGTCCACCGGGCTCCCCCACTCGAGTACGTCAAGTCGCTGATCGGCGGCATCTTCATGGGAGCCGGTGCGGTGCTCGCCGCCGGATGCAACGTGGGCGGTTTTTACACCGCCTCCGCCATGCTCGATATGGGGGGTCTGGCCATGATGGCGGGCCTCATCGCCGGCGCCTGGATCGGCCTCCGCTATCTCCTGTGGGAAATGGAGCACTTACCGCAGAAGGGCGTCGAGCAACACCCTCCAGGCGACAGGTGGCTCGGCGCCCAACCGTATCTGGGCGGCGTCTTCATGATCCTCGTCATCGCGGCCTTCTACGCGTACTCGGTGATCGACGAGACCGAGCTCGGCGGGCTGCTGTTCTTCGGTTCCCTGATCGGTCTGATCATGCACCGGTCACGGTTCTGCTTCGTTCGCGCTTTCCGCTGTCCGTTCATGACCGGCGACGCCGAGATGGTCAAGATCGTTGCCATGAGCCTGATGATCTACGGCATGGGCACGGCGGTGATCAAGTGGGCCTGGATCCAGGAACCGAGCATGGGTGTCAACCATAACTTCTGGATCGGGAGTCTGCTTGGCGGCGTGATTTTCGGTGTCGGCATGCTGCTGGCCGGAGGCTGCGCCAGCAGCACCCTGTGGCGGATCGGTGAGGGACAGACAAAGATGGTGGTCACGTTGATCGCCTTCGCCGTCACCAACTCGCTGCTCGCCTCGATCCTCAAAAACCTCGACCTCTACGACAAGATGGGGCAGGGGCTGTTCATTCCCGACACGCTCAGCTGGTACGTGACCGTGCCGTCGTTCCTGGTCTTCTTCGTTTTCTGGGCCTTCGTCGCCATCTGGAACGAGAAGTCCGAGAAGTTCGTGATCTTTTAGAAAGGAGCAACAAACATGGATCTGAAAAGCCTCAACCCCCACAGCATCGTGGACGCGCGCGGTCTGTCGTGTCCGATGCCCCTTCTGAGAACCAAGAAGACGCTCAAGGGCGTGCCGGCCGGAGAGGTGTTGGAGATCTGGGGGACGGACCCCGGCTCGAAGAACGACATCCCCCACTTCGGCGGCAAGAACGGCAACACCTTCCTCGGTTTATTCGACGACGAGGAGGGGTACACGCGGTACTTCATCCGCAAGGGCTGACGAAGTAACCGATTTGATATCGGCCCGGTCTTCTCACCGGGTCAGACGGAGGGACGATGAAGAAAGTTGCTTTGCTGATCAGGGACCCGATACAGCAGTACGAAGGGCTGCGCACAAGCCTCGGTCTGCTGCTCGAGTCGGTCGAGATCAAGATGATCGTCCTCGATCACGAGGTCTCGGCGCTTGCCGACAAGGAAGCCGACGAAGAGGCGTACGAGGAGTACTTCGACAACATGGGGTTCATCGACGAGATGGATGGCGAGCGCTATTCGAATAACCAGCGCAACGTCGAGGAGCATGGTTTCAAACCAACCACTCCGGAAGAGACCGCGGCGATGCTCAGGGATGCCGACATCGTCATCCCGTTCTAAAGCTCGAGAGAGGACTGACCAATGAAAATGCTGCACATATTGAAGAGCGAGCCGGACGAATCCGTGGAGGAAATTCTGGAAGCCTCCACCGAGGATGACGTCACGACCGTCCGCCTCTTCGAAGGGGAGGTCGACTGGGCCACCTTGGTGGATGACATCTTTTCGCACGACAAGGTCATCTGCTGGTGGTAGGTCGGAGCGCCGAGGGGATGCACTTCCACCTCGCGCACTCGATCGCTGCGGGCATCGGGGGGACAGACGATGGATAAAGATTTAGCTTCAGCCATTCTTCTCGAACGCTGCCAGTGCTACAACAAGTCGCTGGCGTCGGCGAGGAAGGTGCTCGACAAGGACGGCGTCGATCACGATGAAGTCCTGTGGGCCCGGCGAATCATCAAGAGCCTGGGAGAGATCTTCGTGAGCCAGCGGTTCATGGACAAGGCCATGGAGTGCTATCAGCTCCTGGTCGAGTACCCGCCACCCGAGCTCGACGAGTCGGCGCCGGCAATTGATGTCTGTCCGGAACCCGAGACCACGCCCTCGATTTTCGCCGACCTCGGGCCGAACACGGTGACCGTGACGACGCAGGTGAATCAGGACGTGTACGAGATCCTCGAGGCCCTCAAGAACATCGAGGGCAACGAGGGCAAGGACGACGCCGAGCTCGTTCGCGAGGGGATCTACCAGCTCTTCTTGAAGTACGCCGAGCACAAGGAAACCCGTCAGCTGATTTTCGACAAGATCCGGACCGTGGTCGACTGATCGGCTGCGGATGCCACAGAAAAGGACGCATTGAATATGGCCGACACACTCGGAATCCTGGTCAGCACCGACAAGCACCTCGACTATGTGGTCGAACTGGTCAACGCCGCCCACGCAAAATCCAAGGAGATCCAGGTCTTCTTCACCGGATCGGCGGTCCTCCTCACTGTCGAGCCCGACTTCGCGAAGCTCGAAGGCAAGGCGAAGCTCTGGATCTGCGACGTCAGCTTCCGCTCCAACGGCCTCCACGGACGTGAAGAGGAGGTCCCCGGAGTCGGCTTCAAAGACTTTGTCACCCAGGGGCGGAACGCCGAAATGCTGGCGGACGTCGACCGTTACGTGGTGCTCTGAGGACCATCCTAGCTGGCGGAATACAACTGCCATTCACCGGTCACACCTTTCAGCGTGTGAAGACCGGAATCCACGAACTCGAGGCCTGACCCCGCGACCAGATCCTTGACGGTTCTCGACACCAGCACTTCGCTTGGCCGCGCCTGCCCCATGACCCGCGCACCGATGTGAACGGCAATACCGCCGACCTTGTCGGCCATCACTTCGACCTCACCGGTGTGCACGCCGGCTCGAATCTCGACACCCAGAGTCTTTGACCGCATCCCGGATCGGCCAACGCGCAGCGGACACCACGGGCCGGTCCATCAAAGGTGGCAAAGAACCCGTCCCCGGCCGTGTCGATCTCACGGCCTCGGAAGCGTGTGAACTCTTTCCTCACCAACGAATGGTGTTTTTCGAGCAGGTCCCGCCAGGCACGGTCACCCGCTCGCTCGACAATTTCGGTGGCGCCAACGATATCGGTGAACATAACGGTCGCCAGCACGCGATCTTCGTCGGGGATTTCCTTTGTGCCTGTCAGAAACTCCTGAATCGGATCCAGAAATGCGTCGATATTTCCGGCGTGAAAAAAGTGATCGCGTCCAGGAACCTCAATGAACTTGGCGCCGGCGATGTGCTCGGCAAGGGAGCGGCCATTTCCTACCCGGACATACTTGTTATCCGCATGATGCAATACCAATGTCGGCACCCGGAGTGTTTCCAGTACCGGCCGGACATCCATTTGGTATGTATTGGGATAGGTCACGTCGAAAACCCCGGGACTCATGGCCAGGCGCTCGTAGCGACCACGCCATTCAATGAAGGACAGGTTGTTAGCCAGACTGGGCGCGCCCAGGATTGTGTCCCGTCCGGTGCCCCAATTCTTGAGTACCATCTCGATCAATCGATTCGCTATCTGCGGCGGAATTCCACACCGATAGTCCGGGGCCCGACCCCTCCGAGCATAGGCATCAGCCAGTACCAAGGCCGAGGTCCGATCAGGATGTGTGGCGGCAAAAAGAATCGCCATCGGAGAGCCATCACCATGCCCGATCACCGCGGCGCGCTTCGAACCGGCGGCATCCAGAACGCATCCGACGTCATCCATCCATTCCTCAAAAGTCGGAATCGCGCCCAGTGGAATCGGGTCGGAGACACCGGTGCCGCGTTTGTCAAAACAGATCAAACGCCCCATCGACGCCAGACGGTTCAGGAACCGCTCCAGAGTCGGCTCCTCCCACATGGCATCGAGATTCGTGCACCAGTCCGGGATGAACACGATGTCCATGTCGCCGCTGCCACAGACCTGGTATGCGACGTACTGTCCTCCGGTGTTCCTCGCGAATTGGGTTTCCACTTTCACGACGAAGTGGTCGCCAGCCGGCCGGGGTAGGCGCCAACCGCCGCGTCGATGATGCGCATGGCGCATCCGAGCGTCTTGGCGTCGTACATGAAGGCGATGCGGACCTCGTCGACCCCGAGGCCGTCGGTGACGTAGAAACCCTCCCCCGGCGCCAGACACACGGTCTCGCCTTCGAGGGAAAAATCGCGCAAGAGGAAGACCGCGAAGTTTTCGCAGCTGTCGATCGGCAACCTCGTCATGGTGTAGAAGGAGCCCTCGGAGAGATTCGGACTGACGCCGTCGATAGCAGCCAGACCATTGAAGACCGCGTCCCGCCGTCGTTCGTACTCGCCGCAGAGATTTTCCGAGTAGGCCCGACCGTTTTCGAGCATGGGCACCACCATCAGCTGTTCGGCGGTGGGCACCGACAGCCGTGCCTGGCAGTAGCGCAGGGCCACATCGAGAATGTCCCGGTTGTGGGTCGCCATGCAGCCGATCCTCACCCCGCAGGCGTTGAATCTCTTGGAGACGCTGTCGACGACGATGATTCGCTGCGCGAGGTCGGAGAACTCGGTGAAGCTCCTGACCTTTCCACCGTCGAAGACGAACTCCCTGTACACCTCGTCGCAGATCACGAAGAGGTCGTTCTCCACCGCCACCCGAGCCACCGCCTCCAGCTCTTCGGCGGTGTAGACCGTGCCGGTGGGGTTCGACGGGTTGCACAGAAGAATGGCCTTGGTGTTCTTCGTGATGCAGGCGCGCAGCCGGTCGATGGAACCAAAGTGGTACCCGTCTTCCACCTTGAGGGTGATCGGGGCCATGGTGACGTCGGCCTGGGCTGCAAAGCTCAGATAGTTGGTGTAACAGGGCTCGAAGACCAGCACCTCGCCACCGCCGCCCGCGACGATGGCGAGGATGAAAGTGATGGCCTCGCTGGCGCCGGCAGTGACCAGGATCTGATCCGGCGCGAAGTCGATATCCCAGCTCGAAAAGAAGGCGCTCCACGCCTCGCGCGCCTCGGGCAGCCCCTCGCTCGGAGCGTAGGCCAATCGGGTCAACGGCAAATCGTGGAGCGCGGCCATCATCTCCGGCGGAGTCGGCATGTCGGGCTGGCCGATGTTGAGGTAGATCACGTTGGTACCGCGGGCCTCGGCTGCGAGCGCGTGCGGCGCCAGCTTGCGGATCGGCGACGCCTGCAGCATCGAAGATTTTTCAGAAAGGTCCGGCATGAGCACCTCCCAAGGTGCCACCCTTCGAATTGTATGATTCTCTTTGGAGAATCACACAATTCGAAGGGTGGCACCTACAATAGATCGCATGTTCAGTTTCGGCAAATGGAGAGAGAAGTACGGAAAGATCACCCTCAGCACCCTGTGGGATCTCTTCATGGTGTGGGTGGTGCTGATCAACCTCAGCCTGATCCTCTTCGATCTGACCTATCTGTGGCTGCGGCCCACCTACTTCAAATACATGCCTGTCGTGACCAGGATCTGGGACCCGGTGCTCGGGATCGAGCCCAACCCGCTCACCGAGGAGCTGATCGAAAAGGCCGCGGCGACCGAGCAGCTGTTCGACATCGATCCCAGGTCCGAGGGCCTCGATCCCCGTCTGGAGGAGCTGAGGTCCCTCACCCTGCGGGTCTTCATCGAGAACCCATTCGAACGCTCGGGGCAGACGGAAGACCTCGACGCCATCAAGGAAACCATGGCGCGGGAGACCGGCCATGCCACCAGCCGGCTCCGCAACCCCAAGACCCTCGCGGAGATCGCGCGCGACTACTGGAGCGGACCGCCCGAGCTCCTTCGCCATCGCTTCGATCTCTTCGATCGCCAGATCGAGCCCAGGCTGGCAATCAACTATTTCCGCGGGCACGATCTCGACGGACACCTCGTCGACCACTTCTGGAAGATCGATCTACCGTTCCTGATCCTGTTCTGGATCGAGTTCATGGCGCGGTGGCTCCTCGCCCTCCGGCGACATACCTACGCCCGGTGGTACTTCTTCCCGATATTTTTCTGGTATGACTTTCTGAGCCTGATCCCGGTCACGTCCCTGCGCCCGCTCCGGCTCCTGCGCGTGGTCTCCATCTACATGCGTCTGCGCCAGTCGGAGCTGTCGCGGGTGGGCAAGGACTTCCTCAGCCGTGGAGTGGCCTACATCTCCAACATCATCACCGAGGAGGTCTCCGACCGGGTCGCGGTGCGGATCCTCTCAGAGTTCGGGGAGGAGATCGCGGACGGCACCCACATCAGAATTGCCCGCGCCACCGTCGAGCCCCGTCGCGAGGAGATCGAGCAGGTTCTGGTAAGCCAGATCCGGGCCATCCTCACCGACGAGGAAACCATCGAGCGCTTTCGGTTGCTCCTCCGGCTCAACCTCGACAACGCGGTCGAGGAATCGGAGAGTCTGCGCTCGCTTCCCCTCCCGCACATCGTCGTCAAACCGATCGTCCGCGCGGTGGGCGAGGTCATCCTCGACACAACCCTCGAGACCATCGAGGCGACCCTCGACAGCCCGGAGGGACAGGATGCGGCATCGGCCGTCGCCGCCTCGATCCTCGAGGCCCTATTCTATGGCCCCGCCCTGGTCGAGTTCGAGTCCCTGGCCAAAGACATCAGCCTCCAGGTCATCGACCACATGATGGATGTGGTCAAGGTCAAGAAGTGGGCGCTGCCGGACGAGCAGGAAGGTCGACCGGTGATGCCGTGGGAAGAGGAGGACGAGTTCTGAATTCTCAGTTCTCAGTTCTCAATTCTCAATTCCCACCCGACCCCCGCCATCGTTGATTTCGGATTTCGAATTTCGGACTTGTCACGGCGTAGCTGAAAGCGAAGCCGGATTTCGGATCGTGCGTCTCCGGTTCCTTCAGGTTGGCCGAACATCCGGGCGATTTTGTTTCCGAGTGGTGGCGGGCCCTAAAGGGACCCGCCTACAAAGGCTGGCTGGAGGCCTGTAGGCGGGTCCTTTAGGCCCGCCACCACGCCGTTTCGTAACCAGCAGAGGCTCAACCTGAGCGAACCGGAGACGTACGTTTCGGATTGCGGGTTTCCCACCCCGCCCCCCACCGCCAGGTTCGCCCTGACGCCCAGGGAGGATTGGACCTCGTGCGGCGGAGGTGCCTGGTTTCAGGGCCGGTCTCGCCTACTCCAATTCGACGGTGACGTTGCCGCCGCCGGGAACGATCGCCTCTTGAGTCGACATGGTGCCGTCCGGGGCATAGGCCTCGATCCGCCACGCACCCTCGGGCAGCCGAAGATCGAAGCCCGACGCCCGCACCGGCACCCACTCGCCGCGGCCGGGGTTGGACCACTGGTGGACCGGCACCACGATGCCGGTCGCCGCTTCGCTCAGCCGCACCTGCCAGGAAGCGCCGCTCTCGTCGTCCGGCGCCGTGATCTTCAGCTCCCCGGCAACGCGGAGCCGGACCGGGATCTCAGCGTGGGGGACGTCGGCGACTACCAGCGCCGAACCTCTTCCTTGCACCAGCAACGTCCACCGGCCCCGCGGCAGGTCGTTGACCTCGCACCGCCCATCGGCGCTGCACAAGGACCAAATGGACGGGCCGAGAATTCCGCCGCCCAGGCTTTGGATCGAGATTCGAGACGCCGAAAGGCCATCGGCCTCCCGCACCACCAGAACCGTCGTCGTATCGCCTTCGAGGAGTAATGTCACATCGTGCGCAGCGCCGTCCAGCACGGTGACATTTTGCCGTGCAGGCATGCGCCCGCGCGCCTCGGCCTGCACCGTGTAGTCGCCATCCCCGAGATCAGAGACCTCGAATGCGCCTGCGGCGTCGCTGGTTGCGGCGCGCTGGACCGGCGGAAGAGACGAACCGGTGACGGTCACCGTTGCCCCCTCGATCGGTCGTTCGGTATCCGCTTCGAGGACGCGGCCGATAACGGACCCTGAGGACACGACGAGGTCGAGCTCAGTGTCGGCCTCGAGCAGCACGTGATCGCCGGCAAGGACCGCGCCCGAACGCGAGTGCGCCGCGATCTGGTACTCGCCGGGTTCCAGGCCCTCGACCCGCCAACTTCCGTCCGGCCCACTGACCGTCTCGCCCGAGGCGGCAGCGACCACGCCGTGAACCGACACCGTCAATCCCGGCACACCGGTGCTATTGCGCAGCACTCGGCCATACACGGTCAGACCCGCAGCGAAGTCGACCACGACCGGCTCGCTCTCGCCCGACTCGGGCACGACCACGCCAACCGACCGCGAGCGGCGAGTCGTCATCTCGATCGCTACGACCTGGCGCTCGCCGGACGGCACGCCGTCGATCCGGAAGGCGCCGTCAGCGGTGAGACTGGCCCTGCCGCCGCCGTCGACCCGGACCATGCAGCTCTCGAGCTCCGAGGCCGAGAGACCGAGGATCTCACCGATGACGGTGGCGCCCCGTTCCAGGTGCAGATCGACGGTGACCGTCTCGCCCTCCGGCACCTCCGCATCCTCGGATGCCCGGGCCAGACCCTCTGCCGACGCCCACACCGTCCAGCTCCCGGGCCCCACATCCGTCAGCCCAAAACGACCGTCCACCCCGATCTCGTCGCTCACCGACTGGAAAACATCCCTGCTGTATGCAATCACCCTGGCGCCGGCCACCGGCGAGCCGTCGGGGCCGAACACGGTTCCCCTGATCACTCCGCCACGGGGAAAGCGCAGCACCACCTCGTCCGGTTGGCCGGCGTCAGCGGTTGCCTGCGCCGACTGCCCGTCTTCCGAACGGGCCCGGACCCACTGGGTGCCCGGGCCAAGGGCGTCGAAGTGAAAACGGCCGTCCGCATCGGACTGGGTCCTCGAGGTATCCGTCATCCCGCCTGCCCGGCTCTGCGACGCGGGGCTTGCCGTCACCGCCACGCCCGCCGCCGGCTCCCCGTCGGCGGTTTCCACCCGGCCCCTCAGCTCGAGACCCGGATCGAGCCGGATGACGACGGGCTCAGGATTGGCGGCACCGATCATCACCGTCTGTTGCACACGCCGCATGCCCTCGGCGCTAACGTGCATCTCGAACTCGCCGTCCCAGAGCCCATCGAACAGGAACCTCCCCGAGGCGTCGGTCTGAGATTTGCCGACGCTCATACCGAACCGCCCGTAGGAGCCCTCACCCGGGAATGACATTTCCCGCTGAAAACTGAGGCTGAGCGACGCCCCTTCGACGGGCGAATCGCTGCGTGCATCGAGCACGAAGCCTTCGAGGATCCGCTCCTCCGCCATCGGGACCTCGATCTCGCCTTCGGGCGGCAACTCCACCTTGAGCGGCGCCTCGGGCACCAGGCCCTCGGCCCGCGCCTGGAGGTAGACCTCCCCGGATGGCTCGAGGTCCGGAATCGAGAAACGGCCATCCTCGTCGCTGGTCACCTCAACCCGGAAAAAGGGCACCTGCGGGTTGCGTTCCAGGGCCACTTCTGCCTCGCCCACAGGTTCGCCGTCGGGGCCGAGAGTGGTGCCGGTCAGGGTGACCCCCGGTTCCAGCACCTGGTCGCCGATGTCGATCCCCTCGGCCGGAACCTCGATCGCATCGATCGTGCGACTGACCGAGCCGGGACGGCTCAGCCGCAGCCGCACCGCGCCTACCGGCACCGACACCAGTTGTCCCCGGCCCTCCTCGTCGGTGAAGGCCGTCAGCTCCGGGTCTCCCCGTGCCCCCCGATAACCCATCGCAATCGCCATGCTCGGCCCACCACCCTTTCCGGCGGATCGAAAGAGGTCAATCGTGGC
>PVMK01121821.1_pt1 | contig 12903 bp, 12 predicted proteins | sample 1853481 | NCBI WGS metagenome assembly PVMK01 (sample SAMN08533507, study PRJNA380276) | Marine sediment metagenome, whole genome shotgun sequencing project.
CAATGGCTCGAATCCGATCATTTTCGGGCGATGGAGGTTGCCGCCGCTGAATCCGTGCGGGGCAACTTTTCAGGAGCCGTGGCCAGTTTTCATGGAGTAGATTACCGTTTCTATCAAAATGAAGGAAAATATTTTGTTGATATCAGGGAGCCTGGAGCTGCCGTTGAAAGCTTTGAAATCAAGCACACATTCGGCCACTTTCCGCTGCAGCAATACCTGGTAGAACTTGACAGGGGCAGGGTGCAGGCCCTCAACGTGGCCTGGGATGCGCGCCCTGAGTCGGCAGGTGGCCAGCGCTGGTATCACCTCCAGCCCGATGAAGACATCACTCCCGACCATCCGTTTCACTGGAAACGACACTTCCAGAACTGGAATGCACGGTGTGCAGATTGCCATTCCACTAACCTGGCCAGGAATTTTGATGCTGACGCACTCAGTTACGATACCACCTGGTCGGAAATTAATGTTGCCTGTGAGGCCTGTCATGGGCCGGGATCGGATCACATCCAGCTAATTGAATCCGGCACATACGACAAAGAAACTACCGGTCTGGCTTTCAGTCGTCCCGACCCGATCCAGTGGCAGTTCGGGGAAGGGGAATCCATAGCGAAACCGGTCGGTGAAAGAAGTGACCGTCATATTGACATGTGCGGCAGCTGCCATGCCCTGCGCACCCAGCTGTCTCCCATTATCCCGGGCGCGGATTTTCATGACGCGAACCGGATACGGTTAATTGACGAAGTGCAATACTTTCTTGACGGGCAGGCCAGGGAGGAAGTCTATGTAACCGGCTCATTCATGCAAAGCAAAATGTATGATCAGGGGGTAACCTGTACCAATTGCCACGACCCCCACAGCGGCAAGCTGGTTGCCGAAGGGAACAGCCTGTGCGCCCAGTGCCACCAGCCTGCTGTTTACGACACGGTTGACCACACCCATCATGAAGACAATTCTGCCGGGGCACAATGCATCAATTGCCACATGCCGGAACGCACCTACATGCAGGTGGATAACCGGCGGGATCACAGCTTCACCATTCCAAAACCCCAGGCCTCAATTGATTTGGGTGTCCCGAATGCCTGCACCGGCTGTCATCTTGGAAGGAAGCCCCTGTGGGCGGTGGACCAGTTGTCTGGTTGGGGGATCAGCGAGAAAAAGTCTGTACATGCCTACCTCGGCCAACGCGCCCAGTCCGGGGACATCCTGGTTACGCGACCACTGACCGATGTCCTGGACAATCACGATCTGCCCGACATTGTCCGGGCAAGCCTGCTGTCTTACCTGGAGGCAATACCATCCCGGGTCAGCATTGAGTCAGCCCAGTCCAGTCTGCGCGATGAGAGCCCGCTGGTCAGGGTTGCGGCAGTGGGTGTTTTGCAGGCGCTGCCTCCGGAACCTCGCTGGCAAACGCTTTCTCCTTACCTGGATGACCCCAGTAGAACTGTTCGCTTCGCTGTGGCCGATAGCCTGCTCAGGAGCTTCAGCGAGTATTTTCCAGAACAGCAGGCAAAACTCAGCGTTGTCGAAAAAGAGTACCGGAAAATGCTCGCGGTATCCGAAGACTCCCCGGCGACACAACTCGCCATTGCGGAGCTGGAAACCTCACTGCGCAACCTGGTTGCGGCTGAACGTGCCTACAAACGGGCCCTGGAGATTGAACCGGGTTACGTTCCCGCAATGCTGAACCTGGCTGACTATTACCGGGCCCTGGGCCGGGAGCAGGATGTAGAGCCGTTGCTGCTTAAAGCGCTGGAAGTAGCGCCCGACAGCGGTGCAGCCAACCACAGCTACGGCCTGTATCTGGTTCGAAGACAAAATTACGATGCCGCCATCGATTACCTCGGCAGGGCGCTGGAGCAGGCCGATGCCCAGTCGCGATATGCCTATGTCTACGCCATTGCACTTGAGAGCCTGGGAAACATTAAGGGAGCTGTTTCTGTGCTGGAAGGTGCCAACCGGCGCTGGCCAAACCAGTATGACCTGCTGATGACCCAGGTCGTGTTCATGGAGAAGTCTGGTGATATTTCGGGAATTTATCCCTATATTTCCGCTCTTAGCGCAATCGCGCCCAACACACCGGAAGTCAGGGCACTTGTGCAGAGATATGGTAACTAGTACAGGGTCAGTAATGTAACCTGCTCTCAATGTCAGGGCGGAGCTCATTAAAATTAGTGGAACAGTCGGAGACTCAAACCTGAAGAAATTATCTTCGACCCAGGCCGGCAGGTCGGTAACAGGTGCCAGCATCATACACATCACCCGTTTTCAATTTGTTCACTAATTCGATACAGTGTACTATTTACGAGAATCGATATAAATACAAAATAGATGTTGGCCCTGTTTATAACTATTACCTACATTTTCGGCATTGCGTCGTCCGTGCATGCGGTCTTGTATACACGAACATCACAAGGCGCGATTGCCTGGTCTGTGGTTCTGGTTACATTCCCTTTTATCGCTGTGCCGGTCTATTGGGTTCTGGGACGGTCAAAGTTCCAGGGCTTCGCCGAAGCCCACGAGGAGAAACAGGAAATTGTCGATAAATTCCTTGAAGATGCAATTCCCAGGATGCAAGCGACTTTTGTCAATGTAGACAAACACATTCCTGATTACAGGGCACTGCAGCATTTGACCGAGTTGGGGATGAGTGAAAGCAACACAGTAGAGTTGCTAATTGATGGCGAAGAGACATTTACCAGTATTCTGGAAGGCATCTCGAAAGCGAAGGACTATATTTTGGTTGAGTTTTATATCGTTCGCGACGATGGTATCGGTAAACGACTCAGAGATGCTCTTGTCGAACGCGCAATAGCCGGGGTACGCGTGTATTTCCTGTACGATGAAATCGGCAGCAAGAATCTTCGATCCTATGCTAAACCGTTGCTTGACGCTGGTGCAGAAGTGAGCCCATTTAATACAACCCAGGGTTGGCTTAATCGTTTCCAGTGGAACTTTCGTAACCACAGAAAAATTGTTGTTGTTGACGGAAGCAGTGCGTGGGTAGGGGGGCTCAACGTCGGCGATGATTATCTCGGCATGTACCCGAAACTCAGCCCCTGGCGCGATACGCACATACGTATCGATGGGCCCGCTGCTATCCAGGTGCAAATTACATTTTTGTCCGACTGGTTTTGGGCGACACGTCAGATACCCGAACTGGACTGGGACGGCGTGCCGGTTAAAGATGGAAAAGTTCGAGCTATGGTTGTGCCGAGTGGACCCGCAACAGAACTTGAAACGGCGACTTTGTTCTTTACGCAAATGCTCAACATTGCAAAAAATCGAATCTGGATCACTTCGCCCTACTTCGTGCCGGATGAAGGGTATACTTCGCGCGTTACAATTGGCTGCTTTGCGTGGGGTCGATGTCCGCATAATAATCCCCAATAAACCTGATAACCCGTTGGTTCAGCAGGCTTCCCAATACTATATCCAGCAATTGGGCGGCGTAGGTATAAAGTTCTATAAGTTCAATAAGGGATTTTTGCATCAGAAAGTGCAATTGATCGATGAAAACATTTCCATGGTAGGAACCGCGAACTATGACAATCGATCGTTCCGACTAAATTTCGAGTTGACCATGCTGATTGTTGACGAAGCTTTCGCCACACAAGTTGAGCAAATGCTGGAGGACGATATGTCACACTCGCTGATACTGGATGTGGAAGAGCTTAACTCGCAATCGTTCTGGCATCAGGTGCCGCGGCGTGTCGCGAGGTTATTTGCTCCTGCACTCTGACTCGAAAATTAACTTCGGGAAGAAACTGTAAATAGTCCAAACACCTTTTAGTTTGTCTCTTACAGAGCGCTCTAATCGAGCGCATAAATTTACCCGCTAACATCGATAATATACGTTGGTGTCTGGAATCGATATCTGGCATATTTCTACCCTATGAACGTTACAGCACGCAAATGGCTCGCGCAAGCGCTTGAGGTCCTTTCAGTGGAAGGGGTGCAAGGCGTACGAATCGAACGACTTGCGCGAGATCTTAATATTACAAAAAGCAGCTTTTATGGGCATTTTACAAATCGCCAGGATCTCCTGGAAAAGATGCTCGATTATTGGGCGAATGAATTTACGAAGATTTTGACTCAAAGCAAGGCGTTGCAAGAGGCATCCCCTGAATCTCGCCTCGAGCGACTCATGCAGATGGTACAAGATCACAAATTAGCAAAATACGATATTGCAATTCGTGCGTGGGCAGAGTACGACCCGCTTGCCGCAAAAGTCGTGGCCGATGTCTATCAGCGACGTCTGGATTACATTGGTCAAACGTTCAAGGAACTTGGATTTAGAGGAGATGAGCTTGAAATGCGGACCCGCCTGTTTGTCTGTTACCACACCTGGGAGGCGGCCATGTTCGGGAAAAACACCGAAAGCAATTCAGATCGTCTTGTAAAATTACGACATAATCTGCTTACCAGGAAATGATTTCTGGATAGTACGATTCAGGAGGTTTGATTGCGCTGATGAAATCACCAAATCTTCTTTGATTTATACTGATTAGCGGATTAGCGGAGATCATTCGTATTCCATAACGTCAATACCATGCTAACTCTATAACAGAACACGCGAATTATGTCTGATTCAAACCAGAGCCAATCGCAGCCTAAACTTCAGTTAGCGATGTTCGCAGTCGGTCTCGCTACGCTTTCGATTTCAGCGCTGTTTATCGGCATGATTCGGGACTTCCTGATGGCGCTGTTTCTGGCCGCAATATTCAGTGCGCTTGCCAACCCACTTTACCGCAAAGTTCTGGACAAGGTTGGCGGCAGGGAAGCCGTCGCCGCAATCATTACCCTGGTCATCCTGATATTAGGTGTGTTGGTTCCTGCACTGGGACTGATACAAATTGCGTCAACCCAGGCTATCCAACTGACACGAGATATAGTCTCTTTTGTCAACGACCTGGATAACAATGTTTCTGGTTTCAGCGTGCCCGATTGGATGCCATTCAGAGACGATATTCAGAACGCTGCGCCGCAACTCGCGACAAAAGCCGGCGACCTGATTGGGAAACTAGCCGGCTTTTTCGTTTCGTCATTATCGACAGCGACCAGGGGAACCGCCAGCTTTTTTCTAAGCCTGTTTATTATGATGTATGCGATGGTGTATTTCCTGCGGGAAAAAACCTCAGTCCTGGCTCAGCTCATGCGTTACTCGGGGTTGCCTCCGGCATTCCAGGAACACCTGGTCGACAGGGTCGTGTCCATTAGTCGCGCCGCCATTAAAGGGACATTACTGATCGGTATTGCCCAGGGTGTGCTTGGCGGTATCGGATTTTGGGTCGTCGATATTCCGGGCGCTGTATTCTGGGGTGCAGTTATGATGATCGCCTCGATTATTCCGGGTGTTGGACCCACACTGGTCTGGGTGCCGGCTGTTATCTACCTGATCTCGACGGGTGAAACCGTCAGCGCGATTGGTCTCGGACTCTGGTGCGGATTGGTGGTAGGTACAATCGACAACATTATGCGCCCCGCTCTGGTCGGTAAAGATACCCAAATGCCTGATTTGATTGTGCTGGTCAGTACCCTCGGTGGTTTGGCAATGTTCGGGGCGGTGGGACTGATCATTGGGCCGGTGATTGCCGGTTTGTTCCTGACCATGTGGGAATTGTTTGAAGCGATGTTTGGCGATCTGTTGTTAGACGCACCGACTGATAGTTCTGAAGATTCGCCGGGAGAAAATTCTTGAACGCAGCTGATTTAGCACACGATCATTGAATTCAATTTGTATCGATCTCGGGGCCTTCTTCTTCTAACGAATGTTTCATGTAAATGGAGCGGCTCGGGAATGCAAAGCTGCCACCGGCTTCCGCAACGATGGACTTGATTGCCAGCGCCAGCTCCTCCTTTGCTTTCGTATAGATGGACCAGTCACTGGATTGGGAAAAGCAGATGACCGCCATGTCGATTGACGAGTCATTGAGGGAATCGATACGCACCCGTCGGGTCGCAATTTCATGGGAAACATAGCGGTCGCTGTCATCAATATATTGCTCGATACGATCACGTATGGTCCGCAGGGTATCAATTGAAGTAGAATAAGTTAAGGAAATTTTCCAGTTGATTCGCCGATGCGGGCAGCGACTGAAATTGATCAGTAGACTATTGGCAAGTTCGCTATTCGGAACAAATACCGGCGCCTTATCGAATCGCCGGATCAGGGTCGACCTTATATCCACTGATTCAACGGTGCCTTCGATCAAACCGTCTACGCAAATCCAGTCACCCTCACGGAATCGGCGTTCCGCGGCATTATTAAACCCCGCCAGCAGGTTCTTGAGGTAATCCTGCGCTGCCAGTGCGACTGCAGCCCCAGCCAGTCCCATACCGGTGAGGACCGGTCCGATATCGACCCCCCATACCTTGAACACTGCTGCTATCCCTACAAACACCACGATGCATTGGGCCACGCGTACCACCCAACTGAGTTGTTCCGCGACGCGGTTCGCTCGTGTTTGGTCAAGAAAATTGGGAATGTATTTACAAAATGCGTACACAGTCGCAAAAACAGCAGCAACGCTTACAGATACAAGCAGTTTTTCCACGATACCGAAATAGGGCTCGGGCAATTGAATGGTCTCGTGCGCAATCAATGCTCCGAAGGTGACCACCAGCACTTGGATAGCGGGACCTACACTTTTTTCGATCTCATCCCCCAATGAGAAACCAACCCCTTTTGCGATTGTTCTGGATAGTCTAAATACAAGATTGGCAGCAGGTTTACGAACCAGCCACGCAACCACCGGCACCACCAAAGTAATCAGAATTCGAAGTAGTCCAGCCGCCTCCCAGGCGAGGCTCACTTGAGTAACTGTATGATTCAGAGTATCGACCAGTGCCATATTACTTGCTTATCGCTTCACCTTGCTGGATTCCGGTTTGGTTGTTCTTGCCAGTGCAGAATTGTATTCTGCCCCGAAAATAAGAATTGCTGCCATCAGATACAAAAAAATCAACGCAGTCATAATCCCGGCAAGCCCGGCGTAAGTCGCGCTGTAATTTGCGAAAGAACTAATATACATCGTAAAACCCGAGCCGACAATAACCCAAAGCACCAGGGTCAACAAGATACCCGGGCACAACCGGGCCAATGTGCGACGACGGCCGGGAAGCCATTGGTGGCACGCATACACCGCGAATATCAACAATCCAAATGCCGTACACCACCTGATGACATCGCTTCGGATCAGCCAATGGTAGATTGTCGGAGAAGAGGTCTCTATAAACGAAAAATAGATGGGCAGGAAAACCAGGAGTATGGATAGCAATAGCATCAAAATTGCGCCAATTACTACGAAGAGCAGGCTCTGCAGTCTCTGTTTCCATTTCGACCGCTCATCCTCATCCCCGTAAGCGCGATTCAGCGCAACACGGACCGCCTCAATACCATTGGAGGCGAAAAATCCGCCCAGTAGTATACCGAGGGTCAGGAATCTGGCACTAGCCGTTTTCACAACAGCCTCGATTTCATTGACTATAGGCTCTGCGATGGCATTGGGCCAATATTCGAATACCAGGTCGATAATTGCCCGCGATACCCCGTCATTATGCATTATGCTGGCAAGGGAAACCGCGAATATCAAAAACGGAAAAATGGCGATCATCAGTGACAGAGCGACGTGACTCGCCATGGCGAAACCATCGCTTTGGTCGAAATGAAGCAGAGCATCCTTTATGGTCCGTATGCGCATTCCAACAGTAGTCGTCCCATTTGACATATTCTGGATTATACCTCAGCGCTGCGGTCACAAAAGTACCGCATTTTTTCGCAACAACAAGGTTTGTCCATCATCAATAGAACGAAATCAAATGGGCTCAGGCAGCCTGTGCTAATAGTGCACAGGCTACCTAAGTTACGAGCTTGAAATATCAGATGCCCTTGGTGTTTTTACGTATTACTTCGAACCGCCAGATGTCTGCATCATTTCCATTACCTGGTCGATACTGAAGCTCGCCGGTTTCTGCCTGGGCGGATATTCCTGGAAGGTCCTGAGAAATCCCGCAACGTACTGTTGGGCAGGTACCAGGAAAAATATGTGGTCCATCATCCAGTCCATATGGTGCATGATTTCATTGGAAATGCTGCCGGCTTTGATTTTTCCAGGCCAGCAATCATTTTCTCAACACCCTTCAAAGTGTCAGGTGCATACAAGTTCAATTGCCGGACCAGAACTTCGGGGACAATCGAGGCTTAGTCATCCTAATAGGTTGATCTCCCTGACGATATACGCATACTTATCTGCATCAAAGAAACCCTGTCCGACTTGACAGAAATCATTTTCAATATCAAACAACCAGAACCCCTCATGATTCTCCATGGTTACGCTTCCCGCACAGTAAAGGTCCGTTTTCAACCCATCAAGCTGTGTACGATAGCATCGATGCACATGCCCGCATAACAGGGCACCTGTAGATATTTTTTTACAAATAGAAAGAAAATCATCGGCATTATGCAATCCATGCAGCCTGCTATCCGGCCTGCCGTTCTGCAACCTGGAGGCATAGTGCGTCATAACGAAGATGAAACGTTCGGACAGCCGCGCATCATCCAGGATGCGATCCAGCGCCTCAAGCTGTGCCTCCGGAATATGACCATCTGAGCGCCATGGAACCGGGTTGGGTTTAGCGCTGTTGACTGCGATGACCGCGATGTTGTCGCCAATCATCCGCACAAATGGCCAAATTCCCTCGGTGCGGTATTCGGGCATGTCAGTTTGCATGGCAGCGCCGAAGTTTTTGAAAAAATAGTTATTTGAAATGACATCTTTCGCATAAATGTCATGGTTTCCGGGTACCGTGATGAAGCCGTGCGGTACATCGGTCATTGGTGCAATCAATTCAGCGCTGCTGCGCAATTCCGCGTCAAGCCCAAGCGCCGTGTAATCCCCGGTACAGAGCACCAGGTCGATGCCGTTTTCATTTATGTAACAGTTCAGCGCCGCGATCTTCTCTTCTGCTTGGTCGAATAACCTGCCCCTGCCCGCCAACAGGTTCAGCGCTCCGATGGCACGCTTGCCAAACCATTTTTTAAATGGCAGTGTGCGCAGCGACAAATCGAAATGGGGATCGCTAAAGTGCAATATACGCATTTACAACACTTGCCTCAGAACATCGCGACAGGTAGCACGCTTGTAGGAATTATCATGGATACAGGATTCTTCATCGGTCATTGCCTCATCCGTTAGAAAGTCGAAAACCTGATCATAGATTAAAAAAACAAAGCACCCGTTCCCATCATGCACAGGCCGATGTCATTGGGCAATTATCCGGTAGCACTAGTTTTATCGCGCCGGGTAGCACCTCAAAGCGGATCTTTTTGGTACTGATGGGTTCACCGTCAAGGTTGATAGGCATCACAACATCAGATTCCCACTCTGCCCAGGGGACCCTGAATCGTTTGACATACTGACCATTCGCTTCAGGCGTCATCAACTCTTCTAAGACCTGTGTCAGGGCTTTCGGCGGAAATTTGTTCAAAGCCACGATGTCCAGCAGTGCATCGTCAATCAGGGCCTGGGGGGCAAGTTGCTGCCCACCACCGGCCTGTCTGCCGTTACACACCGCACCGACGATGACATTATCGCGGAGCGACTGCCCGGGCAAGCGGAGCTCTCCGTGATAGGGGCTAAAGTTTACTGCCTGGACCAGACCAGACAGTGTGTATGCTCCTCCACCCAGAAAGTTCTTCAGCGCCCCCGGGGTATTGGCGGTGACCTGGGCACCAAACCCACCGCTGGCAACGTTGATAAAGTGATGTTCGTTCGCCTTTACCGCATCAACACTGCGTGCCTGACCGGTCTGAGCAAGTTGCAGCGCCAACAACGGATCCGACGGGATGGTGCAACCGGTTGCAAAATCATTGGCTGTGCCAAGCGGCAGTACCGCCACATCGGGCCGGTCATCTACTTCCAGCCGTAAGATGGCATCGACAACTTCATTGATAGTTCCATCCCCACCCGCGGCTACCAGACGCTGACAACCATCCCGGCGGGCTTCCTGAACCAGACGCTGCACGTCACCTGCTTCCCAGGTAGCCCTCACCTCGACATTGCCGGTTTCCCGTGCCTTGAATATTGCTGATCTGACGGGCTCCAGGCCCGCCTTTTTTCCATTCAATATAACTCGAACATCCATAGCCTAACCCTTTTCTTTAAAGTTCCTGAATAATAACAAATACTACGTTATCGACTCTGACCTTTAAGAAATAAAACTGGTCTATGGACACAGAAGCCCGGCCAATTTCTCAATGGTGCAAAATACAGCGCGGAACAACACCACGCCGACACCGACGGTGACGAGGAACGAGAATATTGGAAGCAACGAGTCGCTTATCCGCTTGATCGTTCCTCAGTAATTTGACAGAACCCGCGAGTCCCCCTAAAGGGTATATCCCGTCAGAAGATATGAAGCCAAACTGATGTAAATCTTAAGAGAGACTTCTGTTAATTTAACGAGTATGCTATATGCATGTTGTAAAAAATGGGCTTTCGCCGATCAAGTTGGATCACCTTGATATGTGGTTGATTTAAACCTCGGGAAATGAAACCAGACCTGGTGCGAATAATGACTTGCGAAACCTGCTCCGGGGAAAAATTGATTCAATTGTTAGTTACTACAATTTCGAGTATCGTAGAGTCAGAATGATCGATAACAATAAAAATTCATTTCGCGACAGCGTACTGACTCTTGCCGGTGTCGCATTACTTCTCGCTTTGTTACGGGAATCCTCTGCCATTGTGGTGCCGTTTCTGCTGTCACTTTTTATTGCCATTATTGCCGCTACACCCCTGCAAAAATTGAAACAACGCGGTCTGTCCACCCTGTTGTCGGTTGTTATCGTGATCGCTGTTGTGTTGATCGTAATGGTCCTCATAGCGATGATGTTGGGAAATTCAGCCACACAATTCAATGCGGCTTTACCCGTCTATGAAGCCAGATTGGATGAACTGGCGAATCAGGGACTTGGTTATTTAACAGCGAAAGGAATCGAGTTCGACAAGGTGGGAATCATGAGGGCGCTTGATGCATCGGCGATTTTGAGTTTTACCAATACCTTGATATCGGGTATCGGTGATGCATTGAGCAACATATTTCTTATCGTATTTATCGTAATTTTTATGCTCATTGAAGCGTCGGGGTTTTCCCGCAAGTTAGCAATACTGGATGGAGAAGACGGCAACACGATACTTGCCGGGGCTGCCGAGCTGGTGCAAAGTGTGAACCGCTATGTTGCAGCCAAAGCAGTTGTCAGCCTCGCTACCGGAACGCTTATCTGGATTTCTCTTGAGTTCGTAGGCCTGGATTTTGCGCCGCTTTGGGGATTTCTGGCTTTTGTACTTAACTTTATCCCCAACATAGGTTCGGTGCTGGCTGCAGTTCCGGCTGTGCTACTGGCGATGTTGCAGCTGGACCTAACCGCAGTACTGGTGGTTATCGCAATCTATGTGGTGATTAATACGGTAATAGGTAATCTTATAGAGCCTGCGATAATGGGTCAGCGCGTGGGATTGTCAGTGCTTGCGGTTTTCCTGTCATTAATTTTCTGGGGGTGGATGTTCGGGCCAATTGGGATGTTATTATCAGTACCGCTGAGCATGGTGGTAAAATTTGCCGCTCACTCGAACCCGCAAACTCGATGGTTCGCTATATTGCTTGAGCCCGCACCACCGGTGGCAGATGAAAACGATGCATCGACAACTGGATTGAAAAAAGGCACCTAACGAGAGTTTTTACTATGGCAAACGATGACCTGAATCAAGAGATAGAACTGTTGCGAAAACAGCTGCATGCCATAAAAACCGAGTCCGAGGCAAAGAGCGAATCCGAGGCAAAGAGCGATGGCGACCCAATCGAGCTGGAATCAGATGATCAAGCTCCGGAAATAGAAGCCTCTCCATCAGCGATTGAGGAATCAGACGAAACTGAAAATGGTGGTGAACCGGATCTGGGGATGCAATTTAGGAAACTACTCGATTCGCTTGATGCAGACATCAAGGATACAAAACCAACCACATTACTCGCGGTTTTTGCCCTGGGTGTCCTTGTTGGACGCCTGTGACATTAAGTTGAATAAATAAAGTATAGAGATAAAAATTATGGCTGACCCCGTACTCAAACTCCAGATTCTTGCTCGCGCCGAACTCGCTATGGCGCAAATTCACGCCAGGCGGGCGGGAAGCCGCTCTGCGCTTTTCTCCATAGCATTGGTGTTTCTTTTGCTTGGGCTGGGGATGGCGACCCTGGCCGTGTATCACGCATTGATACCGACCTTTGGCCCAGCCTGGGCTGCTTTTACGGTAGCTACGATCGATATGGTTATCGGCATCATTGTCGTTTTATTCGCACGTAAAGCCGGGCCTTCCGAGAACGAAGAAAAACTGGTGCGCGAAATCCGCGATATGGCCTATGCCGAATTGGGCAAGGATATCGATCAGGTTAAGGGTGAACTTGATCAGATCACGGCGGATGTAAGGCGCATCCGGTCGGGAATTTCGAACTTCACAAGTGGGGCTACAGGAGCCCTGGGACCCATAGTCAACATGTTGATCAAGGTTGCCAAGAAAAATTGACAAAACCGATGGAGGCCAGGGCTGAATTAATAAACTCTCAGTCAACTGACCATTTAAATTCAATATTCATTCATTAACTAACGGCTGGATACAGGCCTAACCGGAGTATAAAAAATGACAAGTATTAAAGAGATTAGGGAAGCTATAGATACTGGACTGGACAAATTGCAGATAAAGGCTGAGGCCGCCGCGGCGCAACTTGGCTTAACAGAAGAGGATGTCAACGCACGACTCGCCGAACACGAGGAAAAACTCAATGAGGCTGCATCCAAATTGCAGGAAAAGTTGTCAGAAGGTGAAACTGGCGAGGCCATGGCAAAGGTGC